>Ga0123353_10000836_pt1 | contig 37407 bp, 47 predicted proteins | sample TergutLab28metaG_3_FD_92763 | JGI IMG/M metagenome (GOLD analysis project Ga0123353, IMG submission 92763) | Labiotermes labralis P3 segment gut microbial communities from Petit-Saut dam, French Guiana - Lab288 P3 | ecosystem: Host-associated > Arthropoda: Insects > Digestive system > Gut ... | reverse complement strand
TTCTCTTGGCGATACTTTTGATATTCATTCGAGCGGGAATGATATTCTTTTCCCTCATTGTGAGAATGTAATGGCTATCGGTAAGGCTGCAACAGGAAAACCCCTGGCCAATTACTGGCTTAATACCGACCTTGTTATGGTTGACGGGAAAAAAATGTCCCGTTCACTGGGAAATACAGTTACTATTCATGACCTGGAACAGAGAGGATTTTCCGGAAAGGATATACGTTTCTTTCTTATCAGTCTGCATTACCGTAAATCGCTAAATTTTTCCTGGCAGGCCCTGGAGGCGGCCCAAAATACCGTAACAAAAAGTGACAGGTTTGTTCAGAGGCTTAAAATTCCCAGCAAAGGCAAGGGATTTCCAGAGATTGATCAGTTTTTATATGAGCTTAACAAGCGTTTTGTTGATGAAATGGATGATGACTTCAATATTTCTGGCGCCCTTGCCGCCTTTTTTGAGTTCATGAAACGTACCAACCCTTTGTTGGCCAAGGGTCTGCTTCATCCAAAGGAGCAGGAGCGGGTTATCTCCGCAGTAGAAAAGATAAACTCTGTCCTCGGTATTATGACTTTTGAGGAAGATCATCTTTCTGAGGAAGTTGTCCGACTTTTACAAGAGCGAAAAATTTTGCGTGATCAGGCAAAATGGGAAGCAGCTGATGAAATCCGTGAGAAATTGGCTGATATGGGGATTAATGTTTACGACCATTCTCATGGAATGACTTGGACGGTCAGCAGAGAGAGGGAGTAAGGCAGTACGAAGGGAGTTTTAGGGAGTACTGCTTTAAATGCCCATGCGGGGTAAATCGTTGCGTTGCGCGGTACTCGCAGCCTCGGCTATCATATTGATATGTCAAACAATTTGATCAGCCCTTTCTTTAATGTATGTAAGATATTATTGCCATACCAAACAAATATTTCACTGCAGGATAAGGTAAAATAGTTTTTGATGGCGCCATCGGTGTACTATGGGTGCTATGTTTATTTTTTATTTTTGAGGGGCTAATTAAGGCGGCAAATAACATTTTTATAAGAAATTCCTTGACAAAGCCTCAGAATCAAAATACATTCCGCTTTTCTTGATTTTAGGCGCTTTGGTCTATCTACAGCGCGAGAGACGTTGGCTTTGTGAAAAGGTACGTTGCGTTTGTTGTATTGGCTGGCGTAGCTCAATCGGTAGAGCAGCTGATTTGTAATCAGCAGGTTGCGGGTTCGAGTCCCATCGCCAGCTCCAAGCAGGAAAAAGTGGAGGGGTTCCCGAGTGGTCAAAGGGAGCAGACTGTAAATCTGCCGGCGATGCCTTCGGAGGTTCAAATCCTCCCCCCTCCACCATTTTATTGTATGATTAAGGCGGGAGTAGCTCAGGGGCTAGAGCGTCAGCCTTCCAAGCTGAGGGTCGCGGGTTCGAATCCCGTTTCCCGCTCCAGTTATTGCTTAGTTGATTGCCGTGCCTTTCCATGTCGTTAGAGATGGCCTTCTGTTGTGCCATAGGTTGTGTAATTTGGGGTAATACAATAAATTGATCTTCAGTTTATTATAGAAACTGGGTTTTGTGGGAAAGGAAGCACTTTTTATTGGTCATTGTAAGCCATAAAGAGCTTGCACATCGTTTGGCTTTCCATGTTTTGGAAATGATCCTAGAAATCAAATGGTGGTTTTGGTTGTATAGCTGCCCACGTAGCTCAGTCGGTAGAGCACATCCTTGGTAAGGATGAGGTCACCAGTTCAATCCTGGTCGTGGGCTCCACGTGATAGAGAGAGGCTGTTATGAGAAGTATTATTTTATTGGCATGCACAGAATGCAAACAACGGAATTATTCAACAACAAAAAATAAGAGGACAATGCAAGGGCGTCTTGAGCTAAAGAAATACTGTAAGTTTTGCCGGACTCATACACCACACCGAGAGACAAAATAAACTCGCATCTGCGTGACAAATAAATGACATAGGCCAGTAGCTCTAATGGATAGAGCGCCGGACTCCAAATCCGGATGCTGGGGGTTCGAGTCCCTCCTGGCCTGCCAGTTGGTTTTGTTAAAAAGGGGGAGTTTGTTAAGGAGAAAATAATGGAAAAAATTCGAGAAGTGTTGCTGAAAGCGCGATACTTCTTAAAAGAAGCTTGGGCGGAATTGAGGAAAGTGACATGGCCAACGCGTAAGCAAACTTTAGCATCAACGGCTGTTGTTCTCGTTGTGGTTTTTACTTTATCGCTCTTTCTTGGGCTTATTGATTTTGGTTTAACCAAAATTATAAAGGTTTTGCTGGGTTAACGCGTATGGCATTCAAATGGTATGTTGTGCATACCTATTCTGGATTTGAAAATAAGGTGAAATTTTCTTTGCAGGAACGTATTAATACGGCAGGCAAAGAAGAGTTTTTCTCGGATATCCTTATTCCCGAAGAAGATGTGGTTGAGCTTGTTTCTGGTGAAAGAAAGGTATCAAAAAGAAAATTTTTCCCTGGTTATATTTTAGTGCGGATGGAATTAAATGATGAGACTTGGCATATTGTCAAGGACACGCCTAAAGTAACAGGGTTTATAGGGACAAAAGATAAGCCTTCCCCCATATCTGATAAAGATGTTGGCAATTTGATTACGAGAATTGATGAAGGCACCTTGAAACCAAAGCCCAAATTTAAGTTTGAGGTAGGGGACCATGTTCGTGTCATTGATGGGCCGTTTACGAATTTTGAGGGCCTGATTGATGAGGTGCGGCCAGAAAAAGGGAAACTCCGGGTTGTTGTTAGCATATTCGGTCGGCCGACGCCCGTTGAGCTTGATTTTATACAGGTTGTCCAAAGCTAATATATAAGAATGATTGTACAGGCAGCCTGCTTCTCAGGGGTATAATAATTTATTAGGGGATTGTTATGGCAAAGAAAGTTATTGCGAATATAAAACTACAGATTCAGGCAGGTAAAGCCACACCCTCTCCACCTATCGGCCCTGCTTTGGGCCAGCATGGCGTCAATATTATGGAGTTTTGCAAGGCATACAATGCGATGACGCAAAATCAAGAGGGAATGGTTGTTCCTGTTGTCATTACGGTATATTCGGACCGTTCCTTTACATTTATTACCAAAACTCCCCCCGCCTCGGTATTGTTGAAACAGATGGCAAAAATTGCAAAAGGCTCCAGTGTTCCGAATAAAGATAAAGTTGGTTCTGTGACGGCAGCTCAGATTCGGGAAATTGCAGAAGTAAAATTTAAGGATCTGAATGCTGTTGATATGGACAATGCAGTTCAGATTATTATGGGTACAGCGCGGTCCATGGGTATAGCAGTGGTGGGATAACTTGAAATAGAGGGTTTTGTTATGTCGCAAAAAGGAAAAAATTTTTTGAAAGTGAAATCGCAAGTTGAGCCAAGAAGGCGATATACTCTCCAAGAGGCAATTGATCTTTCCATTGCTACGGCGAGGGCAAAATTTGATGAAACAATTGATATAGCGGTTCGTTTAGGCGTTAATCCGGCCCATGCTGATCAAATGGTAAGAGGTAGCGTTGTGCTTCCTCATGGGTTGGGTAAAACGATTCGTATCCTTGTCTTTGCCAAGGGAGAGAAAGAGAAAGAGGCTTTAGAGGCGGGAGCTGATCTCGTTGGCGCTGATGAACTTGTCGAAAAAATAAAAGGCGGATGGTTGGAATTTGACAAAGTTGTCGCTACGCCGGATATGATGGGGAGTGTTGGTAAGATTGGGAAAATTTTAGGGCCACGGGGCTTGATGCCCAACCCCAAAGTGGGTACGGTCACTTTTGATGTTGCCAATGCTGTTGCTGAGCTTAAGGCAGGTAAGGTCGAATTTCGGGTAGAAAAAGCAGGAATTGTACACACGCCCGTAGGTAAAGTATCCTTTGGCGCGGAGAAAATAAAAGATAATATTGTTGCTTTATTGGAAATGATTATGAAATTAAAGCCTGCTTCAAGCAAGGGAATATATATGCGTAGCTTGGCTATTTCAACAACTATGGGGCCAGGCGTTAAAATTGATCCCGTAGACATAAGAGGTGTTTTGGCGTAACTGTATTGTGTTCTTTTGGTCGTTTTAATAGAGTCTGAGACAGCAGGTAAATAGGATTAAATGATGAACAGTCGGCCTGCCGAGACGAGATAGTGGAAATATTTTATCCTTCCCGCATAGTTTTGTTGTTTGCTGGTTGTTTAACGTCATGCCCGTCTGTCTTATGAGGTAGTCAGAGACTGAATCAAAAAATTAAGGAGGTTTTGTTTTGGATCGAGGGACAAAAGAAAAAGTTATCTCTGTGCTTCATGAAAAGGTGCAAAATGCGAAACTTATCGTTCTTGCTAATTACAGCGGATTGAGCGTTGAAGAGATTACCACTTTGAGAAATGCCCTGAGAAAATCAGACACGGAATTGAGGGTAATCAAAAATACTCTTTTTGAGATTGCTCTGAAAGGGACAGATGCTGCTGCTTTGGAATCCTATTTGAACGGTCCTTTGGCTATTGCACTTAACAATGGTGATGTCGTTGAACCGGCAAAGGCATTGGTTGAATTTGCAAAGAAAAATGCCAAATTAGAGGTCGTTGCCGGCACTCTTGAAGGTAAAGTGCTCACGGAGGAGCAGATTCGAGCACTGGCCGAATTACCCAGCCGTGATGTTTTGTTGGCAAAACTTTTATCCGTTATGGTGGGAGTACAAACCTCTCTGGTGACTGTTCTCAGCGCTGTTCCCCGTGGTTTTGTGCAGGTTCTTGACGGGTACAGAGTAAAAAAAGAAAACAACAATTAAAATAATTTAGGAAGGATAAGCAAAATGGCGGATCAGATTACAAAAGCAGATGTTGTAGCGTTTATTGAAAATATGACAGTTCTGGAGCTTTCAGAATTAGTAAAAGAGCTGGAAGAGAAATTTGGTGTTTCTGCGGCGGCTCCTGTTGCTGCCGTTGCAGTTGCCGGCACCCCTGCCTCAGCTTCTGCTGGTGCTGTGGAGGAAAAAACAGAATTTGATGCCATTCTCACAAGTTTTGGAAGCGAGAAGATTCAGGTAATCAAAGTTGTGAGGGGGATTACCGGTTTGGGATTAAAAGAAGCAAAAGATTTAGTTGAAGCCGTACCGAAACCGATCAAAGAGGCTGTTGCCAAGGCCGAAGCGGAAGACATCAAGAAGAAGATCGAAGAGGTGGGTGGCGCAGTAGAAATAAAATAATTTGTGTTGTTACTATGGGTCATTATTAAAGTACCTTGTAAATTATGGCGGATATAATTCGCATTGCTCGTGAAATGAAAGGGCATATTTGTGGGTGGTGATTTGTGTCCCGAGATTGCAGCTCAAGAGCGGGATGCTTAGCAGCCATGGTTAAGTAAAAAATAGAGCGAGGCGGTCCACTAGAAGATTTTATCAGTGGAGATCGTCTCGTTGTCTTTCGTGTGAAACATTCATAATGGTGTTCCAGCTGCGGAAAAGCATAAAAACCGATGGGGAGTTATGGCAGAATTCAGAAGAAAGTTAGGACGTATAAAGCGGGTATTGGATGTTCCAAATCTTCTTGATCTTCAGACGAAGTCGTATGAAATATTTCTTCAGCAAGATTTAGCCCCGGAGGCCCGTTCTAATGTGGGGCTTCAAGCGGCATTTAAGAGCGTTTTCCCTATATCTGATTTCAGCGGAAGATGTTCCCTGGAATTTGTCAACTACAGGATCGGCGAACCCCGATATGACGCAAAGGAATGTTTGCAAAAAGGAATGACCTATGCGGTGCCAGTGAAAATTGTTGTCAGGCTGATCGTGTTTGATACAGAGCGTGCCCCGGAACAGAGAAGGGTTTCTAATGAGTCGCGCCAGATAAGAGATGTCAAGGAACAGGAAGTCTTTTTTGGTGAAGTGCCCATGATGACGGATACGGGAACTTTTATCATTAACGGTACAGAAAGAGTTATCGTAAGCCAGCTTCATCGCTCTCCCGGCATCTTTTATGATCATGACAAAGGGAAAACGGTTACAAGCGGGAAACTCATTTATTCGGCGCGCATCATACCCATTAGAGGATCTTGGCTTGATTTTGAATTTGATTCCAAGGACCTTCTCTATGTGCGCATTGATCGGCGCAGAAAAATGCCGGTCACGATTCTTCTGAAGGCCATGGGTAATACAACAGAGTTTATCCTTAACTATTTTTACGGCACACGGAGCATTATTTTTGGAGAGGACAGCCAAGGAGTTGTCGTTGATGAAACGCTTTTGGATGAAAGAGCTTTTGACGATATTCAGGATGTGACAACGGGTGAAATCATTGCCAAAAAAGGACGTAAAATTTCGAAAGCTCTTTTACGCCGCATCATGGATGCAGGAATTGTCCGTATTGATATTGCCGACGAGGATGTTATTGGTAAAATATTTGCTTCCGACGTGCTTGATCCCTATACAGGCGACGTGCTGTTCAACTGCAACGAAGGGCTGACTCAGGAAGGATTAAGGAAGATACGGGAAAAGAAGATACAGAAATGTACATTTCTTAATGTGGAAGAGCATCAGGATAATGTTTCCATAAGAAATACCATGCTGATGGATCGCATAGAATCTACGGATGATGCGGTTATGGAGATTTACAGAAAGCTCCGCCCCAGCAGCCCCCCCACGCCAGAAATGGCAAGTAAATTTTTCGAAAGTCTATTTTTTCAGTCGGAGACTTATGATTTGTCAGCCGTTGGACGCGCAAAGATGAATTATAAGTTGCAATTGAACGTGTCCACAGATGTGACGATTCTAAGAAACGAAGACGTTTTGGCGGCGGTTAAATATCTCCTTGGTTTGAAGAATGGTTCTCCTAATTGCAGCGTTGATGACATTGATCATTTGGGGAATCGTCGTGTTCGCTCTGTGGGAGAGTTGATTGAAAATCAATATCGAATTGGCATGGTCAGAATGGAGCGGGCGGCTAAAGAAAAAATGAGTCTTCAGGATATTGAAACCATGATGCCCCACGATCTTGTGAATGCCAAGCCTGTTTCGGCTGTAGTCAACGAATTTTTTGGCAGTAGTCAGTTATCCCAGTTTATGGATCAGACAAATCCTTTGTCTGAAATTACGCATAAAAGGCGATTGTCTGCTCTGGGTCCTGGCGGCCTGACGCGAGAGCGTGCCGGATTTGAGGTGCGAGATGTGCATCCGACGCATTACGGCCGTATCTGTCCGGTAGAAACTCCAGAAGGCCCCAATATTGGATTGATTGTTTCCCTAAGCAGTTATGCGCGAGTCAATGAGTTTGGCTTTATTGAAACACCTTATAGAATTGTAGATAACGGCCACGTTTTGGATGATGTTCGTTATTTGACAGCGATAGAGGAGGAAAGTAATATCATTGCTCCGGCAGATCTTCCTCTTGGAGAGGATGGAGGATTTATTAGTGATCTTATTACAGCGCGCCGGGGAGGGGATTTTTTGACCTGTATGCCCACGGATGTTAATATGATGGATGTTTCCCCCACCCAGCTTGTAAGTGTGGCTGCAACCCTGATTCCGTTTCTTGAGCATGATGATGCCAACAGGGCTCTAATGGGTTCTAATATGCAGCGTCAGGCGGTCCCTCTCATTAAGCCTGAAGCTCCATTGGTAGGAACTGGTATGGAGCGGATTATTGCGCGAGATTCCGGGGCGGTGATTGTTGCCAGGCGCGCTGGCGTTGTGGAGAGCATAGATGCGCTCCGTATTGTCATACGCAGTGATGAATCTGAACGGGATGGTATGGATACGGGAGTCGATATTTACAGTTTGACCAAGTATCAGAGAACCAATCAGGATACCTGTTTTAATCAGAAGCCCATCGTGGAGCGAGGGGCGAGGGTAAAAAAAGGGGATATTATTGCTGATGGTTCTGCCATTGACGGGGGAGAACTTGCGCTAGGACGCAATGTGATGGTCGCATTTATGTCCTGGGGAGGTTATAACTATGAAGATTCCATCCTGGTCAGTGAAAGAATTGTAAAAGAAGACATTTATACCTCCATCCATATTGAAGAGTTTGAAATTGTCACTCGCGATACAAAATTAGGCAAGGAAGAAATTACACGCGATATCCCCAATGTTGGTGACGAGGTGCTAAAAAATCTTGATGATGACGGCATCATTCGCATGGGAACTTCAGTGAAAGACGGCGATATTCTTGTTGGTAAGATTACCCCCAAGGGAGAGACGCAACTTTCCGCAGAAGAAAAGCTTTTGCGTGCCATATTTGGTGAAAAAGCAAGCGATGTGAGAGATACATCCCTTCGCGTTCCTCCAGGCGTGGAAGGAACGGTTATTGACGCCAAGATTTTTACCCGTAAAGGCGCCGAAAAGGATTACCGGTCGCAAAAGATCGAAGAAGAAATCATTGCTCAGCTACAGAAAAACAGGGATGATGAAATTCGTATTGCGGAAGAAATAGTTAAAAAGAAAATAACTGATTTATTGTTGGAAAAAACTTCTTTAGTCAAGCTTAACGATACAAAAAAGAGAATTGTACTGAAGAAGGGTGATATTATTACAAAAGAGACCCTCGAAAAAATTTCCTTTTCTCAATGGCGAGATATTGCTGTTGTTGATGGAGAAGCCATTGAAGAAGAAATCAATATTCTTCTTGCTAATTTGGAGCGTAAGAAAGAGGCAGTACGGGCTTATTTTGATACAAAACTTGAGAAAACGCGGGCGAGCGACGAGTTACCGCCCGGCGTGATTAAAATGGTAAAAATTTATGTTGCCATTAAGCGTAAGCTTTCTGTGGGCGATAAAATGGCCGGCAGACATGGAAACAAAGGTGTTTTATCCCGCATTTTGCCCGAGGAGGATATGCCTTATTTCGCCGATGGCACTCCCGTAGATATTGTTCTGAATCCCTTGGGAGTTCCTTCGCGAATGAATGTAGGACAAATTCTTGAAACCTATCTTGGATGGGCGGTCAGAGGACTTGGAGAGCAGTTGAACCGTCTCATTGAAACCAACACCGATACGGATTCAGTTCGTTGTAAGCTAAAAGAACTCTATGCTACGTCAGATTTTACCGACTTTATTGATCATGCTCCCGTTGAAAAAGTGCGTGAGTTTGTAAAAAATCTCCGATCAGGCGTTCCTGTTGCTTCACCGGTATTTGACGGTGTGGAAGAGAATGAGATCAGGGAGATAATGGAAAATGTCGGCCTGCCTGTTTCCGGCCAGACGATGCTATATGATGGGCGGACAGGTGAACCTTTCAGTCAGCCTGTAACGGTGGGGATGATTTATATGATCAAACTCCATCATCTGGTTGATAATAAGATCCATGCTCGTTCAATTGGTCCTTATTCTCTTGTTACCCAGCAACCTTTAGGGGGCAAGGCACAATTTGGCGGCCAAAGACTGGGTGAGATGGAAGTTTGGGCGATGGAGGCTTATGGTGCCGCCCATTCGCTTCAGGAATTTTTAACAGTCAAAGCAGATGACGTTGTAGGCAGAACGCGTATGTATGAGGCTATTGTCAAAGGGGAACATACCATAGAGCCGGGAGTTCCCGAATCCTTTAATGTTTTAGTGAAAGAATTGCAAAGTTTATGTCTTGATGTCGATTTAATAGAGGAAGAGTAAAGCGGCAAATAAGTGATCGTGACATAACGTAAGTAACTGTTTACACAAATCTTAATTCAAAGATGCATCAGGAGATAAAACCCGTGGAAGATGTCTTCAGTTATTTTGAAAAGCCGAAGGATCCTGTTCGGTTCAATGCTATAAAAATAGCCATTGCCTCTCCGGACCAGGTTCTTTCCTGGTCTTGTGGAGAAGTGAAGAAACCGGAAACGATAAACTATCGTACATTTAAACCTGAGCGGGATGGGCTTTTCTGCGCAAAGATTTTTGGTCCTGTAAAGGATTATGAATGTCTTTGCGGCCGTTACAAGAGAATGAAGCACAAGGGTGTGGTTTGTGAAAAATGCGGAGTCGAGGTAATTCAATCCAAAGTGCGCCGCGAGCGTCTTGGTCATATTATTTTGGCTGCTCCCGTAGCCCATATCTGGTTTTTGAAGAGTTTGCCCAGTCGTATCGGCAGTGTTTTGGATTTGACATTAAAAGAATTGGAAAAGGTGCTCTATTTTGAGTCATGGATTGTTCTTGATCCTAAGAACACTTCATTAAAAAAGAAGGAGCTTCTTTCTGATGAAGATTACAATGACCTTCAGGAACAATATGGTGAAGATAGCTTCGAAGCAGGTATTGGCGCCGAGGCGATTCGTTATCTTTTGGAAGAAGTTAATCTTGATACCATGGTTGTGGAAATCCGCGAAGAACTGCGGGCAACTCCTTCTGATACAAAACGGAAAAAGCTGGTTAAAAGATTGAAAGTTGTCGAAGCGCTGAAGAAGTCGGGGAACCGGCCGGAATGGATGATTCTTACAGTGCTGCCTGTCATTCCTCCCGATTTAAGACCTCTTGTTCCTTTAGATGGTGGGCGTTTTGCCACATCAGATTTGAATGATCTTTATCGCCGTGTAATCAATCGAAATAATAGGCTGAAAAGACTTCAGGAATTGAATGCTCCAGAAATTATCATCCGTAATGAAAAAAGGATGTTACAGGAAGCTGTAGATGTGCTGTTTGATAACGGGCGTCGCGGTCGGGCTATTACAGGCACTAATAAACGCCCGCTGCGTTCTCTATCCGATATGTTAAAAGGGAAGCAAGGCCGATTCCGTCAAAATCTTCTTGGTAAGCGCGTTGACTATTCCGGCCGTTCGGTAATTACCGTAGGTCCTGATTTGAGACTTCATCAATGCGGATTTCCTAAAAAAATGGCGTTGGAACTCTTTAAACCCTTTGTTTACAATCGCCTACAAGAAAAGGGATACGTGAGTTCTGTCAAAAGCGCAAAAAAAATGGTGGAGAAGGAAACATCGGAAGTATGGGATGCCTTAGACGAGGTAGTGCGTGAATATCCCGTTATCCTCAATCGAGCACCAACTCTTCACCGCCTGGGATTACAAGCCTTTGAGCCAATTTTAATTGAAGGTAAGGCGATTCAGCTGCATCCATTGGTTTGTACGGCTTTCAATGCCGACTTTGACGGTGATCAGATGGCGGTCCATGTTCCTTTGTCCATAGAAGCTCAGGCAGAAGCCCGTATTCTTATGATGTCCACCAACAATATTCTATCGCCGGCGAATGGTAAACCCATAATCATTCCGAGCCAAGATATTGTTCTGGGGCTTTACTACCTGACAAGGGAGCTGCCCCATGCTAAAGGTGAAGGCATGGTCTTTGCGGATATCGCAGAAGTACGGTGTGCCCTTGATGCTGATGTTGTTGACTTGGGAGCAAAAATCAAGGTCAGAATTGATAATAATCTTAAAGAAACAACCGTTGGAAGGATTGTTCTTTCGGAAATTGTGCCTTCTCAAATTCCGTTTGATGCCATTAACAGGGTAATGAACAAGAAGGAGCTTGCTAATCTGATTGACCATTGTTATCGCGCTTGCGGGGATAAAACGACAGTTTTATTAGCAGATCGATTGAAAGATCTTGGGTTTAAATATGCGACGGTTTCCGGCGCTTCTTTTGCGATTCATAACCTGATTATTCCCGAAACGAAGAGAGATATCGTTAGTGAAGCGGAAAAAAATGTTCTCAAGATCTATCAACGGTATATGGACGGCCTCATTACAGATGGCGAGCGTTACAATATGGTCATTGATATTTGGGCTCAGGTGACAGAAAAAATTGCATCAGATATGCTGGAAGGCATTGGTTCGGAAGAAAGGACTAATTCTGCCGGTCAAACGGAAAAAATGCAAAGCTTTAACCCTGTTTATATGATGGCGGATTCCGGCGCCAGGGGAAGTAATGTCCAGATTAGACAGCTTGCCGGTATGAGAGGCCTAATGGCCAAACCTTCCGGTGAAATAATTGAAACACCCATTACCGCTAATTTCCGCGAGGGGTTAACTGTCCTGCAATATTTTATTTCCACCCATGGCGCTCGTAAGGGACTTGCCGATACAGCCTTAAAAACGGCTAATTCCGGCTATTTGACACGCCGTCTTGTTGATGTTGCGCAAGATTGCATTATTACAGAACATGATTGCGGAACAGTTGATGGTATTTTTGTGAATGCCCTTATGGAAGGCGGAGAAATTATTGAGCCTGCGGGCGAAAGAGTTCTCGGAAGAGTTGCCCTTGAAGATATTAGAGACCCTTTTACCGGCGAGATTCTTGTGAATGCCAATCAAGAGATTGATGAATTTTTGGCGGAAAAGATTGATGTCGCTGGTATAGAAACTGTTAATATTCGCTCTGTTATTACGTGTAAATCCAAGCATGGTGTTTGCGCTATGTGTTATGGCCGTGATTTAGGCCATGGTCATCTTGTAAATATCGGTGAAGCTGTCGGTATTATTGCAGCACAGTCTATTGGTGAGCCGGGAACACAGTTGACGATGCGGACATTTCATATTGGCGGCACGGCCAAGTTCGATGAACACTCAACTCTTGATGCCCGCCACGATGGTATTGTCAAGTTTATTAACCTTGATAAGGAAAAGGGTGAACTGGTTGCCAGTCGTGAAGGTCTTTTCTATGTAGTTATGAAAAGAAACAGCGAGGTGCATGTTTTAGATGAGCAAGGGAGAAATAGAGGCAAATATACCGTCCCATATGGTGCACGCCTGAAAGTGGGAGAAGGAGCAATGGTTAAAAAAGGTGATCGCATCGCCGAATGGGATCCCTTTTCCGTTCCAGTTTTGGCTGAAATTGATGGAACTGTTAAATTTGGCGATATTATTGAAGGCAAGACCATGCTGGAGCAGGTGGATGAGGTAACAGGCCTGTCCCGCAAAGTTATTGTTGAATTCAAAGCGGATGATCTTCGTCCTCGTATTTCCCTCAAAGATGAGCGCGGGAAGACAGCAAAAGTTCCGGGAACCAATGCGGTGGCTCGTTACTATCTGTCAGTTGGCGTAAATCTTGTTGTTTCCGAAGGAGATCGTGTGGTGGCAGGGGATATTTTAGCCAAAATTCCCAGAGAAACACAAAAAACAAAAGATATTACAGGTGGATTACCGCGTGTTGCTGAGTTAGTAGAAGCGAGAAAACCAAAAGATTATGCCGTAATCAGTGAGATTGATGGTGTTGTTGTATATGGCAAGGATGCTAAAGGCAAACGTAAAGTGATTGTCCAATCTGATACGGGAGATGAGAAAGAATATCTTATTCCTAAAGGGAAGCATATCAGTGTACAGGAGGGGGAACGCATCTTTGCGGGTGGTTCCTTAATGGAAGGAAGTCAGAATCCCCATGATATTCTGAAAATAAAGGGTGAAAAAGCTCTTGCCCGCTATTTAGTTGATGAAATACAGGAGGTTTACCGACTCCAGGGTGTGAAAATCAACGATAAGCATCTTGAAGTTATTGTGCGCCAGATGTTGCGGCGAGTGAGGGTCATTGATCCGGGGGATACAGGATTTATAGGAGACGAGCAAGTTGAGCGGTATCGTTTCCAGGAGGAAAATAAAACTGTGATCGAACAGGGCGGCAGACCTGCTGTTGGTGAGCCTGTCTTGTTGGGAATTACCAAAGCCTCTTTGTCTACGCAAAGCTTTATCTCTGCTGCTTCTTTCCAAGAGACGACACGTGTACTTACTGAGGCAAGTTTGGCGGGGAAAGTGGATTATTTAAGAGGGCTCAAAGAAAATGTTATTATGGGACGCCTTATTCCAGCGGGAACAGGGCTTGTGATGTATAGAAAACTGGGGATCTCATCAGGGGATTATGAATCATTAACGGAAAAGCTTTCGCCGGAAGAAACAGACGGAGAAAACGCTTGACATATGGGATACAAGTTGATATTGATACGGGCTTCGTTGCACTAGGTAAAGACTATGTTTTGGGGGGAAGAATGCCTACAATAAATCAGTTAGTCAGGAAAGGACGAGCAAAAGTCGCAAAGAAAGCTGTGACACCGGCTCTTGCCGGATCTCCTCAGCGTCGGGGGGTTTGTGTTCGGGTGTATACGACTACACCGAAAAAACCAAATTCAGCCTTACGGAAAGTTGCCAGGGTTCGTTTGACCAGCGGGTATGAGGTAACTTCTTATATTCCAGGCATAGGGCATAATCTCCAAGAGCACTCGGTTGTTCTGGTCAGAGGAGGAAGAGTGAAAGATCTACCAGGGGTTAGGTATCACGTTGTCAGAGGTACTCTCGATTCTATTGGTGTCCAGGACAGAAAGCAAGGTCGATCGAAATATGGCGCAAAGAAGCCGAGCTGAGCGGAGAGAAGAAAATGCCTAGAAGAAGAGAGATTGAAAAACGAGAAATTTTGGCAGACCCGAAGTATAATAGTAAGCTTGTCGCCAAATTTATCAATAATTTGATGAAAAAAGGGAAGAAAAGTGTTGCTGAATCGATGCTGTATGGTGCTTTTGACATCATAGAGAAAAAACAAAAAGAAGCATCCATGGAGGTTTTCGAGAAGGCTATAAATAATGTTAAACCGGTTATTGAGGTTAAGTCCAAACGGGTAGGCGGATCCACATACCAGGTTCCGACAGAGGTCGCACCGTCCCGCAGGATTGCATTAGGCATTCGATGGCTGATTACTAACTCGCGGGATCGCTCGGAAAAAACTATGCGGGAGAAGCTTGCAGCAGAGTTTATTGATGCCGCCAATAATCGCGGTGCGTCTATAAAGAAGCGTGAAAGCGTTCATAAGATGGCCGAGGCGAATAAAGCCTTCGCCCACTACCGTTTTTAATAAGGGTAATCTGGGGAACTAAACCCCATATAAAGATAAAAACGAATCATTCAAACCTGAAGGAGGAATTTGAGATGGCTAAGAAAAAGTTTGAAAGGACTAAGCCGCATCTAAATATCGGAACAATCGGTCACGTTGATCATGGCAAGACAACATTGACCGCCGCTATTACGCAAACATTGGCAAGGAAAGGATTAGCGGAATTTAGATCTTTTGATTCGATTGATAATGCTCCGGAGGAAAAAGAAAGAGGCGTTACAATTAATATTACTCATGTTGAATATGAGACGGATAAGAGGCATTACGCTCATGTCGATTGCCCCGGGCATGCTGACTATATCAAGAACATGATTTCCGGTGCCGCTCATATGGATGGAACGATTCTCGTTGTATCTGCAGCTGATGGCCCCATGCCCCAGACAAGGGAACATATCCTTCTTGCAAGACAGGTTCAGGTTCCTTCTATTGTCGTGTTTATGAACAAGGTTGATCTTGTTGACGATCCGGAGCTTTTGGATCTTGTTGAACTTGAGCTTCGCGAATTACTCACGCAGTATCAGTTTCCCGGTGATGAAATTCCTATTATCCGCGGTTCGGCGCTAAAAGCCCTTGAGGCCCCAGATTTAAATTCTCCGGATGCTGAATCTATTTTAGAACTGATGGCTGCCGTAGATTCTTATATTCCAGAGCCGGAACGTGAATTAGATAAGCCTTTTCTCATGCCTGTTGGCGATGTTTTTACAATTCCGGGCCGTGGAACCGTTGTTACAGGCCGGGTGGATCGCGGCGTAATTAAAACAGGAGAGGAAGTTGAAATCGTGGGAGTTCGCGCCACGGCGAAAACTGTTTGTACAGGTATTGAAATGTTTCGTAAAACTCTTGATGAGGGGCGAGCCGGAGATGATGTTGGTTTGTTGCTCAGAGGGACGAAGCGCGAGGATGTAGAACGTGGTCAGGTTGTTGCGAAACCAGCCTCTATTACCCCCCATACAAAGTTCAAGGCTCAAGTTTATATTTTGACCAAGGAAGAGGGAGGGCGGCACACACCTTTCTTTACGGGATATCGCCCGCAGTTTTATTTTCGGACAACAGATGTGACAGGGGTTGCTAATCTTCCTGAGGGTGTTGAAATGGTTATGCCGGGTGACAATGTGGAGATGGATGTTGAACTGATTACTCCTATTGCTATGGAAGAAAAGCTGAGATTTGCCATCCGGGAAGGTGGAAAGACCGTTGGTGCTGGTGTTGTCAGTAAGATTATTGGATAATATTTATAAATGATTCGTGAGATGGAGTACGTCATAAGTCGATGAAAGACCAGAAGATAAGAATTCGCCTCAAGGCCTACGATTACAAGTTGCTTGATCGCTCTGTTGATGAAATTGTGGAAACGGCGAAAAGGACTGGAGCTACTATTGCCGGTCCCATACCGCTACCCACAGAGATAAACCGGTACTGCGTTAACAGATCCCCCCATGTGGATAAAAAATCGCGAGAGCAGTTTGAAATTCGCACTCACAAGCGATTAATTGATATTATCGAACCAACACAGGCGACTGTGGACGCTTTGATGAGGCTTGAATTGTCGGCCGGGGTAGATGTGGAGATCAAGGCTTGAGATATAGAAAGATGATCTTCCGACCCGTCTTGGCTTGGCTTTGTCAGCGAAATACAAAATGGACGAGAAAGCGATGAAAAAAGGATTGATTGGCAGAAAACTCGGAATGACGCAGGTTTTTTCCGAATCTGGTGAGGCTGTACCCATTACCGTCATAGAGGTAGAGCCCTCCGTTGTCATCCAAAAGAAGACGGTAGAAAAAGAAGGATATGATGCTATCCAGCTGGGGTATGGCCGAATAAAGCAATCACGGGTGACAAAGCCGAGGCAGGGGCATCTTGATCGGGCAGGTAAAGGACTGTTTCGCTTCCTGAGAGAAGTAAGGGATGGCGGGGGAGACTATGAGCCCGGGCAAGAGATAAACGCGGATATTTTTCAAGCAGGGGATTTTGTTGATATTACGGGAACAACGAAAGGCAAAGGGTTTGCCGGTGTTATCAAAAGACATGGGTTTGGCGGAGGGCGAGGGAGTCATGGATCCATGTTCCACCGGGCTCCAGGTTCTATAGGTGCCAGTGCCGATCCTTCTAGAGTATTCAAAGGTAAAAAATTGCCGGGGCAGATGGGCAATGTCCGTAAAACGGTTAAAAATGTTTTGGTGTGGGCAATAAGACCTGATAAACAGGTCATGTTGGTCAAAGGGGCTGTTCCGGGAGGAGAAAAAGGGCTTCTCTTGGTTGTGCAATCTGGGAAAACCGGAAAATAAAGGATAAACTGGGGGTATGGAGTAAACGATATGCCGATGGCCGATGTGTATAATATTGAAAGACAAAAAGTGTCGGAAATTGAATTGAATGGCTTTGTTTTCGGCAGTGATGTCAATCAATCTGTCATCTATGAGGTCGTTCGGATGCAGCAGGCTGCGCGCAGGAGAGGGACTGCAGCATCGAAAGGCAGAAGTGATGTAAGTGGAGGAGGGAAAAAACCCTGGCGCCAGAAAGGTACAGGAAGAGCACGAGTCGGGACAACGCGCTCCCCTATTTGGCGCGGCGGTGGAATTGTTTTTGGCCCTCACCCTCGTGATTATGCCTTCAAAGTGCATCGTAAGGTTAAAAGAAAAGCTCTTGTTTCGATGCTCAGCATGAAATACAACGAGAATCTCATATTTGTTTTGAAAGATTTTCCCATGGAGCAAATAAAAACCAAAGTTTTTCGGCAGGTTATAGATAAATTTGAATGGAATAAAGTACTTTTCGTGATTGATCAATCTCGCCCAATTTTAGAAATGTCTTCAAGGAACCTTAAAAACGTTAAAATGGTCCGTTATGAAGGTATTAATGTTTATGACCTTCTTAACTATTGTGAAATAGTTTTTCTTGAACCTTCCATAAAAAAGGTTGAGGAGGCATTGTTATCATAATGGAAGTCTATCAAATTATTAGAAGACCTCTTATTACCGAAAAAAGCACTCTTGCCCGTGAAGGGTTAAATGAATATTTATTCGAAGTGGACCGCAGGGCCAATAAAATAGAAATCAGCAACGCGGTTGAGACACTGTTCAAAGTCAAGGTTCTTGATGTACGTGTCATGAATATGCAAGGCAAGAAAAAGAGGGTTGGGCGAAATATTGGAAAAACGCGGGACTGGAAAAAGGCTATTGTCAAGCTTGAGCCGGAAGCCAAGATTGATATTTTTGAGGCCTAGAGGAAAAGAGGAACGGACGGATGGCAATTGTAAAATATAAACCCACATCACCCGGCAGGCGGTCGCAGACCTGTTCTGATTTTGCAGAGATAACAAAGGAAACTCCTGAAAAAGGTCTTTTACGTCCTCTGAAAAGATCAGGCGGTCGCAATAGTTATGGGCGGATAACGAGTCGCCATATAGGTGGCGGGCATAAGCGGCGCTACAGAGTGATTGATTTTAAGCGCGATAAAAGTGATGTTCCGGCGAAGGTGTTTTCCATTGAATACGATCCAAATCGAACAAGCAGAATCGCCTTACTCCATTATTTAGATGGTGACAAACGTTATATTCTTGCACCTGCTAAATTGGCCGTTGGCGATAAGGTTGTGAGCAGTGAACGAGCCGATATTAAGCCAGGTAATGCTATTCCCTTAAAAAATATTCCGCTAGGTTCTTTGGTTCATAATCTTGAATTAAAAGTTGGCAAGGGTGGTCAGTTGATCAGAAGTGCAGGGTCTTATGGTCAGTTGATGGCTAAAGAAGGAAATTATGCCCAAGTCCGATTACCATCCGGGGAAGTGCGCAAAATATTTATTTCCTGCCGGGCAACAATCGGGCAGGTTGGAAATATTGAGAGTGAAAATATAAGTATTGGAAAAGCAGGAAGATCGCGTTGGTATGGAAAACGTCCCAAAGTCAGGGGTGTGGCAATGAATCCAGTCGATCACCCCATGGGGGGCGGCGAAGGAAGATCTTCAGGCGGACGTCACCCATGTACTCCTTGGGGAATTCCTACAAAAGGACACAAGACACGAACGAATAAGAGAACTGATAAGTATATCGTGAAGAGAAGGGGATAGAAAGTGCCACGTTCAGTACGCAAAGGTCCATATATAGAAGAAAAACTCCTTGAGAAGGTTCAAAAAATGGAGTCTTCTGGTAATAAGACAGTTATTCAGACTTGGTCAAGGCGCTCGACGATTGTACCGGAGTTGATAGGGCACACTTTTGCAGTGCATAACGGTAAGAAGTTTATTCCCGTATTTGTGACGGAAAATATGGTTGGGCATAAACTTGGGGAGTTTTCGCCAACAAGGACCTTTTATAACCATGCCGGAGATCGGAAAACCAAGGTTAGAAAATAAAATATATGCTGATGTGTGAATGCTCATCGGCTAAAACGGAGTTATTAAGGATATGGAAACGAAGGCTGTAGCCAGATATGTGAGAGTTTCTCCTCAGAAAGCAAGATTAGTTGTTGATTTGATACGTGGGCGAAAAGTTGGTGAGGCGAAAGTGATTCTCGAATTCACGCAGAGAAAAGCAGCAAGCATCGTTTCGAAGCTTTTGAAATCAGCTGTGGCGAATGCGAGCCAGAAGCCAGATATTGATGAGAACATTCTCTATGTTAAAAAGATCTTTGTGGATCAAGGTCCTGCGCTCAAGAGGTGGCGTGCACGTGCCCAAGGGCGGGCTGCATCAATCAAAAAAAGAATGAGTCATATTACTATCGTACTGGATGAAGCGTGAGTGTTGAGGAGGTGGATCTTTGGGGCAGAAAGTAAATCCGATTGGATTAAGACTGGGTGGTATCAAAACATGGAATTCCTCGTGGTATTCGGAAAAGAAATACGCTGCTCTTTTACATGAGGATTTAAAGATCAGAAATTATTTGAAGAAAAAGCTCTATAATGCGGGGATATCGAAAATCGGAATTGAGAGAGCTGCGGACAAAGCAAAGGTAAATATTCATGCAGCACGGCCAGGAGTTATTATTGGAAAGAAAGGTTCTGAAATAGAGAAGCTTAAAAAGGATCTTGAATCAATTACAGATAAAGAGATCATTCTAAATATTTTAGAGGTTCGTAAACCTGAAATTGATGCGCAGCTTGTAGCAGAGAATGTTGCCCTTCAGCTGGAGAGAAGGGTTGCTTTTCGCCGGGCAATGAAAAAATGTGTGGCATCGGCCTTGAAATTTGGGGCAAAAGGCGTCCGTATCAATTGTGCTGGGCGTTTGGGTGGTGCGGAAATGTCACGATCAGAGTGGTATCGAGAAGGACGTGTTCCTCTTCATACATTGCGGGCCGATATTGATTGTGGTTTTGCGGAGGCGCATACGGCATACGGTCAGATAGGTGTTAAAGTATTGATGTTCCATGGTGAAATATTGTCAAACCAGAAACAGATTTAGCGACGGATTGAATGTAGGATTATAAGCAGGGGAAGGATTTATGTTAGCACCTAAAAGGATGAAATATCGAAAAATGCAGCGAGGGCGCATGGGTGGAAAATCTGTCCGTGGTGGTCACATTGCGTTTGGTGATTATGGTCTTCAGGCCTCTGAATGTGGATGGATAACGGCGAGGCAAATCGAAGCCGCCCGTATTGCCATGACTCGACATGTAAAAAGAGGCGGAAAGATATGGATCAGGGTATTCCCTCAAAAATCAATCACGAAGAAACCTGCCGAAACTCGTATGGGTAAAGGTAAAGGTGCGCCAGAAGAATGGGTGGCTGTAATTCGACCGGGAGCCATTCTTTACGAGATGCAAGGTGTGGCAGTAGAAGTTGCGAAAGAGGCTTTTCGGTTGGCAGCTCATAAACTTCCCATCGCTACAAAGTTCCTTGTGAGGGAGATATCAGATGAAGAATAAAGATATCCTGGATTTGGGAAAAGATGAACTTGAGCAGAAGCGAAAAGAACTGAAGGAAGAATATTTTAAACTGAAGGTAAGGCATACGTCAGGCCAGTTAGAATCCCCTGCTTCTCTTGCAGCTGTTCGTAAGAATATTGCGAGAGTGAATACAGTTTTAAGACAGAAGGAGGGAAAGTAGCAATGTCGGAACGGGGTAATAATAGAACAATACAGGGTATTGTCATCAGCGATAAAATGGATAAAACTGTTGTTGTCATGTCTGAGAGAATGGTGAAACACCCTGTTGTTCATAAGTTTGTGAGAAGGCATGTCAAATACAAAGTTCACGACGAAGCGAATTCTTGTCGGATAGGTGATAAGGTTTTGATTATTGAATCAAGGCCGCTTAGTAAAGAAAAGCGTTGGCGAGTTCGTGAGATTATACAAAAAGCTAAGTAAGCCGGAAAAGTAAAAAGTAACAAAGGAGTTCATTTATGATTCAGATGCAAACCATGTTGACCGTTGCAGATAATTCTGGGGCAAAGCGGGTTCTTTGCATCAAGGTTCTTGGCGGATCTAAAAGGCGATATGCTAGCGTTGGTGACATTATTGTTGTTTCAGTAAAAGAAGCGTTGCCTAATTCGAAAGTGAAAAAAGGTGATGTGATGAAGGCTGTTATTGTGCGTACCGCTAAGGAGGTTAGGAGGCCCGATGGATCCTACCTGAAGTTCGATGAGAATTCAGCGGTATTGATAACCAATCAAATGGAGCCTATTGGTACTCGTATATTCGGTCCTGTGGCAAGAGAACTGAGGGCAAAGCAATTTATGAAAATCGTATCGCTTGCTCCTGAAGTATTATAGTGCATTTTCATTAGGGATAGGAAAGTGGAGTAAAAGTGATTCTAATTTAATGGGGATCGTGGAATGCAGGAAATTGGTTTAAAAAAAGGTGACTTGGTTAAAGTTACAATAGGGAAAGATAAGGGCAAGGAAGGTAAAGTTCTGCAACTTATCAAAAAGAAAAATAGGTTACTTGTTGAAAAAGTAAATATGTTGAAGCAGCACAAGAAGCCTGATGCAAAAGGAAAAGGTGGTATCCTCGAAAAGGAAGGGCCCATACATATTTCGAATGTTATGCTTGTTTGCAGCAGATGCAATAAAACGGTTCGGTATGGGATTCGAGTATTGGATGATGATAAAAAAGTTCGTTATTGTAAAAAATGTAACGAGATACTAGACGCATAGGTCGTAAAACCATGGCACAAGCGAGATTAAAAAAATACTACATTGAAAATGTCGTTCCGGCGCTGATTAAAGAGTTTGGGTACAAGAGTATGATGGAGGTTCCCAAAGTAGCGAAAATTGTTGTTAACATGGGATTGGGCGAGGCTATTCAGAATGTGAAAATTTTGGATAACGCGGTAGAGGAACTTGCTCGGATAACAGGGCAAAAACCTGTTATTACAAAGGCTAAACGGTCTATTTCAACATTCAAGCTCCGCCAAGGAATGTCTATTGGTTGTCGCGTAACCTTAAGGCGGGAAAGGATGTATGAATTTTTTGATAGATTAGTGAGTGTTAGCCTGCCCCGAGTTCGTGATTTTCGCGGTGTATCTCCCACATCTTTTGATGGTATGGGGAATTATACTTTGGGATTGCAAGAGCAGATTATCTTTCCGGAGATAGACTATGACAAGATTGAAAAAGTGCGAGGAATGAATGTTGTTGTTGTGACAACAGCAAAAACGGATCAAGAAGCCCGGTATCTCTTGAAGCTAATGGGAGTGCCCTTTAGAAGTTGATAACTTGATTTTTAGGAAAAAAGAAGTATTGGCGGAGGGTTAGGAGTGGCAAAAAAATCACTAATTGCAAAATCTAAGAGGGAACTGAAATTCTCAGTAAGGCAGTACAATCGTTGTCCTCTTTGTGGAAGATCTCGTGCCTATTACAGGAAGTTTAATATGTGCCGGCTCTGTTTGCGGGATCTTGCCCTTAAAGGGGAAATCCCTGGTGTTATAAAATCCAGTTGGTAGTTGTAGAGTATTTAGAGGAGTCGTTATCATGAGAGTGACAGATCCGATAGGAGATATGCTTACAAGAATTCGAAATGCAAGCAGAGTGCGCTTCGAAAGTGTTGATATTTCTTTTTCCCGGATGAATCGGGATATTGCCAAAGTGCTGCTTGATTGTGGTTATATTGAAAGCTATGAAATTAAAAAAGGCGATGGAGATAAAGTTTGGGATGTCTTACGTCTTCGCCTTAAATATATGGAAGGGAAAAAACCTGTTTTAGCTGGTTTGAAGAGAATAAGTAAGCCAGGGCGTAGAGTTTATCTGCATAAAAATAAAATACCTAAAGTGCTGAACGGATACGGCATAAGTATCATAACGACTTCTAAGGGTGTGATGACGGATAAGGAAGCCAAAGCAAAAAATGTGGGGGGAGAGATACTTTGTAACGTGTGGTAGACTCAAAAAGTGCTTCTTACTGTCGAAAATGGGGTGATTTTTTATGTCAAGAATCGGGAAAAAAATTATTGAAATACCGGAAGGCGTTTCGGTCAAGAAAGAAGGCAACTTAGTTGTTGTGAAAGGGCCGAAGGGTACTTTATCTCGTGTTTTGCCAAGGGAGGTGGAAATCGTTGTTGAGTCTGATAGTAGGGCTCATATCGAAAAGCGTTCCAATGCAAGAATCGCAGACCAAAATCAGGGCTTGGCGAGGACTCTTGTCGCAAATATGGTAACGGGTGTTAGTGCTGGTTATGAAAAAGGGTTGGAAATTTCCGGAGTAGGTTATCGCGCAGAGGTTGATAATGGTGTGCTGAAATTAGCTGTTGGTTATTCATCTCCTGTCGCGTATGAAGTGCCCGCAGGAGTTAGTCTTAGGGTTGATAAGCAAGTCAATATTTTTGTGGCAGGGATAGATAAAGAGCTGGTTGGTAAAGTTGCAGCGGAAATTCGAAGCATTAAAAAGCCTGAGCCATACAAGGGAAAAGGGATTAGATACGCGGGAGAAGTTGTCAGGAAGAAGGAAGGAAAATCAGCAGGTGCGTAATTGGCATCGTACGAGAGAGAGGTAAGGCAATTGTCATCTAAGAAGATTACAAAAGTCAGAGCAAGAAGAGCCAAAAGAGTACGTTCGAAAATACGAGGTACAATGGAGCGGCCGAGGTTATCTGTTTTTAGGAGTGATCGGCATATCTATGTTCAAGCTATCGCAGATGATACGGGTTGTACGCTCGCCCATGCATCTACGTTGTCAAAGGATTTTGATAAAGGAACTTTGACTGGTAAGAAAATTCTTGTTGCCAAAGAAGTTGGGAAAATGGTTTCCACGAAACTTTTAGCGATGGGTGTTTCTCATGTGGTATTTGATCGCGGTATGTATTTGTACCACGGGCGAGTCAAAGCTCTTGCGGAAGGGGCAAGAGAAGCTGGTTTGCAGTTTTAAAAGGTAATTGATAACGCACACTGAAGGGAATGGCCTTGAATAAAAGAGAAATAAGAGAAGAAGAACTTTTGGATCGAGTAATAGCCATTAACAGGACGGCAAAAGTTGTTAAGGGCGGCCGTCGTTTCCGTTTTAGTGCCATCGTTGTTGTTGGTGATGGAGCTGGTGCGGTAGGTTCCGGTTTGGGTAAGGCCCATGAGGTTCCTGAAGCCATCCGTAAAGGAATGGAGCAGGCAAAAAAGAATATGATGCCAGTAGCTATTCTTGATAAAACGGTTCCCCATGAAGTTATTGGTCACTATGGGGCAGGGAGGGTGCTTTTAAAACCTGCTTCTGCGGGAACAGGTCTCATTGCTGGAGGCGCTGTGCGGGCTGTTTTGGAAGTTGCCGGTGTTCACAATATATTGACGAAATGCTTGGGATCTCATAATCCTCATAATTTGGTTAAAGCAACGATTAACGGGCTTCAGCAACTGAAAGATCCTTTGCTTATTGCCTTCCGACGAGGGAAAACCTTAGAAGAGATCTAAAATATGATGGGAGAATTTTAGGGTGAAAAAGCTCAAAATTACGCAGGTTCGCAGTTACATTGGTAGGCCTGAAAAACAGAGGAAGGTTCTCCGGGGCCTTGGATTGGGTAAAATAAATCGTGTTGTTGTGCTTGAAGACAAACCTGAAGTGCGAGGTATGGTTAATAAGGTTAATCATCTGGTCAAGTATGAGGTGATAGAGGGGAAGTAAAGATGGATTTAAGTACATTAAAAGCGCCAGATGGTTCACGTAAAAAAAGAAAAAGAGTAGGACGGGGAAATGGTTCCGGCCACGGTGGAACTGCCGGTAAGGGAGCAAAAGGACAAAAAGCGCGATCTGGCGGGAAAATTCGTCGCGGATTTGAAGGAGGGCAAATGCCTCTTGCTAGGAGATTGCCCAAGAGGGGATTTCGTAATATCGCTCGCCAAGAAATTGCTGAAGTGAATGTCGGGGCTTTAAATCGGTTTGATGAAAATACTGTTGTGGATTCGGAAATGCTTTGCAATGCAGGATTGATAAAGCATTTTGATGATATTGTTAAAGTTTTGGGAAAGGGAGATATTAAAGTCTCTTTGACGATAAAAGTTAATAAAGTCAGCAAAGGGGCCAAAGCAAAGATTGAGGCTGTTGGTGGTTCTTTCGTAGAGGTTGAATAATTTGATCGAAGGCCTCAAAAATATTTCTAAAATACCAGAGCTGCAAAAGAGAATCCTTTTTACCTTGGGATTGCTTACCGTCTATCGGGTTGGTGCCCATGTTCCCACGCCAGGAATTGATACCGTTGCTTTAGCAGCTTTTTTTGAGCAAGCCAAGGGTTCACTTCTGGGGCTCTTTGACATGTTTGCGGGTGGTGCCCTTAGTAACTTATCGGTTTTTGCTTTGGGTATTATGCCCTATATAAGTGCTTCTATTATTCTGCAGCTGTTGACGATTGCCGTTCCACACTTGGAAAAGCTTTCTAAAGAAGGGGAATCGGGAAGGAAAAAAATCATCCAGTATACAAGGTACGGTACTGTTTTGCTAAGTATCATACAAGGGTTTGGTATTGCCGTAGGATTAGAAAATATGGCTGGCCCGACAGGGGCGTCTATAGTGATTGCTTCTGGCTGGAGTTTTAAACTCATGACAGTTATTACCCTGACAGCGGGTACAGCTTTTATTATGTGGTTGGGCGAGCAGATTACGGAAAGAGGCATAGGAAATGGGATCTCTCTGATTATCTTTTCGGGTATTGTATGCCAGGGGCCTGCGGCCATACTGAATACTTTCCAACTTTTATCGGCGAACGAAATGGGAATTTTTGTTATCCTTTTTCTCGTGATTATGATGATTGGTGTTGTTACATTTGTTGTTTTCATGGAGACAGGACAGAGGAGGATAACGGTTCAATATGCCAAGCGGGTTGTCGGGAGAAAAATGTATGGTGGTCAATCAACCCATTTGCCGCTGAAGATCAATACGGCAGGTGTTATTCCGCCGATATTTGCATCGTCTATTATTATGTTTCCCGCGACAATAGCGAATTTTATCCCTCATCCATTGATGAAGGCTATTTCTGACACTCTCGCTCCCGGTCGCATCCCGTATGAGGTACTCTATGTTATTTTTATTATATTCTTTTGTTATTTCTATACGGCTGTCACATATAATCCTGTTGATGTTGCGGATAATTTGAAAAAATACGGTGGTTTTATACCAGGAATTCGTCCCGGGAAAAAAACAGCGGATTATATTGATGATGTTTTAACGCGATTAACATTTAGCGGAGCGATTTATGTGTCTGCGGTGTGTGTCCTGCCCAGTGTTCTGATTAGTAATTTTAATGTGCCTTTCTACTTTGGTGGTACGGCGCTTTTGATTGTGGTAGGGGTTGCTCTTGATACGGCAGGGCAAATTGAAACACACTTGCTTACAAGGCAATATCAGGGCTTTATGAAGAAAGGTCGGATTGCTAGGCGGCGTTGATGGATGAAAAAAGGATGGACCGCAGCCGATGGTGATAATCAAACGACCAGATGAGATTGAAAGGATTAGAAAAAGTAATATCATTGTTGCGGAAATCCTGAATGAGCTGAGGAGTATTGTACTGCCAGGCATTACCACGAAGCAACTGGATGAACATGCAGAAAGGATGGTCTTGTCAAGAAAGGCAACACCGGCTTTCAAAGGATACTGCGGATATCCGTTTTCTCTATGCACGTCCGTGAATGATGTTGTTGTCCATGGCATGCCATCAAAGCGAGTTCTTGTTGCAGGCGATATTGTAAGTTTGGATTTTGGTGTTTTTTATGATGGATTTTATGGCGATGCTGCGGTTACGATTCCGGTGGGAGATGTTTCGGATGAGGCTTGTAAGCTGATAAAATGTACAGAAGATGCTCTTTATCAGGCGATAAAAAAAGCAATGCCTGGCAACAGGCTTGGTGATATATCTTCATCCTGCCAGAAGCGGGTTGAACAAGACGGTTATTCTGTCGTTCGTGATTATGTCGGACATGGTATAGGCAAGAGCCTTCATGAAGATCCACAAGTTCCAAATTATGGAGTTAAGGGGCGGGGATTGGAGCTAAAGGCAGGAATGGTGCTGGCTATTGAGCCTATGGTTAACGGTGGTACATATAAAGTCAAGCTTTTGGATGACGGTTGGACAGTTCTTACAGAGGATGGAAGTTTATCCGCACATTTTGAACATACCGTGGCTATTACAGAAAATGGACCGGATATCCTTAGCCGCTGCTAAAAAGAGATAAATAAGTCTATTTAAGAAAAGGAAAAATGCCAAAAGAAGAAGCGATAGAAGTTGATGGCAGGGTGATTGAGACATTACCCAATGCCATGTTCAAAGTGGAATTAAATGATGGCCATAGGGTACTTGCGCATATATCTGGCAAGATGAGGATGCATTTTATAAAAATTCTGCCTGGTGATCGTGTTACCGTGGAGCTTTCCCCTTATGACCTGACACGGGGAAGAATTACCTATCGGTCAAAATAGAAAGTTAAAAGCTTTAAAATATGAGTGTTTTTGCCGTAAAAATGTATCCATATAGTTGATGAGGGAGAAGAACTGTGAAAGTAAGATCATCAGTAAGAAAAATCTGTGATAAATGTATCATTGTGAAAAGACGGGGGGTATTGCGTGTTGTGTGCGAAAACCCGAAACATAAGCAACGTCAGGGCTAATTCGCCGTGATCTGAGGAGGTTTTCAAGTGGCAAGAATTGCAGGAGTTGATTTACCAAGAAACAAGAATATGGATGTTGCATTGACCTATATTTACGGAATAGGGAGGTCGGCGGCGAAAGCGATACTTGATAAAGCTGGAATTTCTTATGATACGAAAACGGATAACCTTGCGGATTCGGAAGTAAGCGCCATCAGAGGTGTTATTGATAAGGAGTATAAAGTAGAGGGGGATTTGAGACGCGAAGTTTCCATGTCTATTAAGCGATTAATGGATGTTGGTGCTTATCGGGGATTGCGCCATAGAAGAGGTCTGCCGGCGAGAGGACAGCGTACACGGACCAATGCTCGCACGAGGAAAGGTCCCAGAAGGGCAATTGCAGGGAAAAGAAAGTAGATTTAAGATAAAAAAGAAGAGATTGATCTGGAGGTAGTATGGCTAAGCCGGTAAGAAAAACGGGTAAGAGGAAAGAGAAGAAAAATATTCCTGAAGGAATTGCTCATATCCAATCCACGTTCAATAATACAATTGTAACGATAACAGATTTGGCGGGTAGTGTAATTTCTTGGTCGTCTTCGGGTGTACAAGGCTTTAAGGGATCGCGTAAGAGTACGCCGTTTGCAGCGCAAATGGCAGCGGAAGATGCGGTTAAAAAGGCCAAGGAGCACGGAATGCGAAAGGTTCAGGTCTATGTGAAAGGGCCTGGTTCCGGGAGAGAATCTGCATTACGTTCATTGCAAACGGCAGGATTGGCGATTAGTTTAATTCGAGATGTAACTCCTGTCCCTCATAATGGGTGTCGCCCACCAAAGCGTAGAAGAGTGTAAGTCCATATAATTTAGTGAATGCGAAGGAATAAGATAAGATAAAGTTTATATAGGGAGGCTGTCTTGGCAAGATATTGTGGCGCTGTGTGTCGGTTGTGTCGAAGAGAGGGAGTAAAGTTATTTCTCAAAGGAGATAGGTGTTTTGGAGAAAAATGTGCCTTTGAAAGAAGAGGTTACTCGCCTGGCGAACATGGCCAGGGAAGGAAAAAACAGGCTTCCGATTATGGTTTGCAATTGAGGGAAAAACAAAAATTGAGAAGAATGTATGCGATTCTTGAAAAACAGTTTGCTGGCTATTTTGACAAGGCTGATCGTCAAAAAGGGATTACGGGGACAAATCTTCTCGTGATTTTGGAGAGAAGACTGGATAACATGGTATTTCGCTTGGGATTTGCGAATTCTAGAACGGAAGCACGCCAATTTGTGCTACATAATCATTTTCTCGTTAATGGAAAAAAGGTGAATATTCCATCTTATCTTGTCAAACCAGGGGATGAAATTTCCGTTAGAGAGAAGAGCCGGAGTATCGTGCGTATTATAGATGCGATGGATACAGTATTGCGTAGAGGAATTCCGGCATGGTTAGAGTTAGATAAAGATAGTTTTAAAGGGGCAGTGAAAATGTTGCCAACGCGTGACGAATTGACTATGCCTGTTCAGGAGCAGTTAATTGTCGAGTTGTATTCTAAATAATTGTTTAATATTTGAAGATAATATTAATGTATGAAGGGCAGGGAAAAGTAAGCCATGCTAAAAAACTGGCATAATTTGATCAAACCAAAGCGGATTGAAATAGATGAAGGCACACATACGGCGTCGTATGGTGAATTTTCAGTTCAGCCATTGGAGCGGGGTTTTGGTCTTACCTTAGGCAATGCTTTGCGGCGGGTGCTTTTGTCTTCCATCAGCGGGGCGGCGATTGTATCGGCTAAAATAGATGGTGTGCTTCACGAATTCTCAACGGTACCTGGTGTTAAAGAGGATGTGACAGACATTATTTTAAATCTCAAAGGAGTGCGCCTGAAAATGCACCAAGAAGACGCGAAGTTTATTCGTATCAATGCTTCGGGCGAAGGTGCTGTGAGGGCAGGTGATATTATAACGGATGGTACAGTGGAGATCCTGAATCCTGATCATCATATTGCGACCTTATCCGAACGTGCCGAGATGAAAGTGGAAATGATGGTCAATGTCGGTCGTGGATATGTGCCAGCTAAAAGAGAACGGGAGCCGGATCAGCCGGAAGGAACCATTAACATTGATGCCCTTTACTCCCCCATTCAGAAAGTTAAATATACTGTGACCAATGCGCGTGTTGGTCGTATTACAGATTACGATAGGTTGGTTTTGGAGGTATGGACGGACGGGAGCCTGTTGCCGGAAGATGCCGTTGCCTACGCTGCAAAAGTTTTGAAAGATCATTTTGAAATATTCATTAATTTTGATGATGAGGAAGCTGATCTTCCTGGGGAGCAGGTTGAGGAAAAGCAGGATTTGAATGAATATTTGCTGCGGCCTTTTGATGATTTGGAGCTTTCTGTGCGGTCGGCGAATTGTTTGAGAAATGCAGGAATTCGACTTATCGGGGAGTTGGTGCAAAAGACAGAACCGGAGATGTTAAAAACAAAGAATTTTGGCAGGAAATCGCTAAATGAAATAAAGGAAATTTTAGCTGAAATGGGTTTAAGCTTTGGTATGAAGCTGGACTTTCCTCCTTGGAATGAAAAAAAAGAAACTGTAGGTTAAATCCGTAAAAAACCAAGGGCCAGATATTCTGCAAGGAATCTAAGAAAGGAAAAGCCTCATGCGTCACAAATATCATAAGAAGAGATTAGGACGACTTACAGCACATCGAGAAGCAATGATGAGAAATATGATTACCTCTCTCTTAAAGTACGAAAGGATAACAACCACTGATACAAAAGCGAAAGAATTGCGGCGTTTAGCAGAAAAAATGATTACCTTGGGTAAGAAAGGGAGTCTGCATGCCCGTCGGCAGGCCTTGGCGGTTATTCGTGAGCGAGCTATTGTAGAAAAAGTTTTTGGAGAGATATCGGATCGCTATCGTGAACGTCCTGGAGGCTACACAAGAATCATTAAAGCCGGATTCAGACTGGGTGATAATGCTCCGGAGTCTATTATCGAATTAGTACAAGAAGGATAATAATATATGGGGCAAGGCTGTAAAGTGGGGTGAAGAGAGCAGAGACGGATTTTCATGGTCATATGTTTTATTTGGGAAAAGGGGTGAGCAGAAAAATGCTACCCCTTTTTTTTGCCTTGTTATTTTTAATAATCTATCTATAATTATAAGCATATATAGCGTAAATAGTATTAATGACTAGAAAGAAGGGGAAACTCTCATGGCAGAAGAAAAAATTGGCGAGGTTGTGAAATATTTTTCAAAACCCGGTGTTGCCGCGATTAAAGTTATGGATGATGAGCTAAAAATTGGAGATGTGATCAAATTTGTTGGTTACACCACAGATTTTGAGGAAACCATTGATTCCATGGAAATGGATAATAGCAAGGTTGATAAAGCGCCAGCAGGTTCCATGGTAGGGATAAAAGTAAAAGATCGTGTTCGGGCAGGCGATGAGATTTTTAAAGTGACGTAAGGCCATTGCACAAAGGTGTGCTTCTATATTTTTCAGAATCTTTTGATTTTTGGTGTTCACGAATCCCAAAGGTTACCCCGCTTTTAATATCTGGTGATTGTCATCTGTTCCTCTTTTTGTTCCTTTTTCACGTAAGTAGTTTTCTTCAGATTGCAGGCAAGGAAAGCAAAAAGAAAGCTCTCCCAACCTAGATGGTGAACTCGTGTAACCTGTAAGTGTGTTTCAAAATGACGAAGCATCGCTCAACAATGTAACGAATATACAATGACATTGAAGTACTTGTTTTTCGAGAGAAAAAAGGAAATAACTACCTTGCCATGAACGATCAGGAAATACTATCATATCTAAATTTTCTTAAAGAAGGTAAAATTCGGCTTGATTTAGTTCCTTTTGAGAGACTTCTTTCGCGCTTAGGCAATCCTCATCAGGCATATCCTTCCATTCTTGTTGGTGGTACCAATGGAAAAGGTTCCATTGCCTCCATGATTGCGGCTATTCTCATCAATGCCGGTTTTCGCGTGGGACTTTATACGTCCCCTCATTTGGTTGATTTCCGAGAACGGGTTTGCGTGAATGGCGCGATGATTTCTCTGCAGGAGGCCAATACTTATGCTTCTCAAGTGCGGGAAAACGGGAAATCGGCTGAGACCTATTTTGAATGCCTTACGGCAGTGGCATTTTTACATTTTAAAGCACAACATGTTGATTGGGCTGTTCTCGAAGTGGGTATGGGAGGGAGATTAGATGCCACCAATGTGGTTTCGTCTTTTTTATCTATTATTTCTAACATTTCTTTGGAACACCGTGATTATCTTGGCAGCACCTTAAGGAAAATTGCCACAGAAAAGGCCGGAATTATCAAAAAGAACGGCATATGCTTAACTGCAGCTACGCAGGGAAGCGTTCTTGATGTCTTTCGTGCACAATGTGAGCATAATCATGCTCGTCTGTTGCAATTAGGAAAAGATTTCAAAATTAAGATCGGAGAAAATAGTTTCTTTAACTTTGCCAGTCCTGAATTACAGATTAAAAGATTAAAAGTTGCTCTTCCGGGGCAGCACCAAATCAGGAATGCGGCTTTGGCATTAGCCTCTATTGTAGAACTTCAAAAGCGTGGATACTTGATATCCGAGCAGAATATCTCTAGTGGTATGGCGAATGTGCGGTGGCCCGGTCGTTTAGAAATGATTCAGCAAAACCCCTGTGTGGTTCTGGATGGTGCTCATAATCCCGCAGCCATTTCCGTGCTTTGTCAATCACTGCCACGCCTTTATTCTTGGCGTCGTTTAATTATTGTGTTTGGCGCTTTGAGGGATAAGCAATATGGGGTGATGGTAAAGAAATTATATTCTCTTGCCGATCAAATGATTTTTACCATGCCTAGTACAGAACGTGCTGCGCCTCCCGAAGATTTTTTGCCGAAGGTTTTGCCGGAAAAAGTAATGGTCATACGCTCCCCCCTTGATGCCTTCAGGGTAGCATTATCAAACGCCACCATACACGATCTGATCTGTGTGACGGGTTCTTTATATTTGCTCGGTGAAATCAAAAGACATTGTAATACTATCAAATAAGTGTTTGCAAAGTAACAACTAGGATAGCAATATGAGATGGCGCGAACCGTAAATAATATTGACAAAAGATAATAGTGTTATACTTTGACGACCGTAAAAATGTGTAAAAGGAGATCAATATGTTGGAAGTAACACATCGCGCCATTAATTCATTGATGAATGTTTTAGAAAAGACCGATTGGGAGAAAACAATACGTTTGTGCTTACTTGATAATGACAAGGGGATTGAGGAATTAAGCCTGACACTTGATGATTTTCGGGAAAATGATGTTGCCACAACTATTGAAGGTATTCCATTTGTTGTAGATAAAGATTTGTATGAAAGGGCAAAACCTTTTTTTATTGATTTCATTCCTCGTAATCCCGGTGGAGGGTTCCGCTTGGCATCACGCTTAAACAAAGAAGAGCTTTGTCTTTTGATCAAAGGCGTTCCCGACAAGGAGGCAGAGTTTCTTGCTGTAATTGAATCCTGCAATGAATAATTCATTATCACCATCTTCTGATCAGGAACGGTTAGAGGAGTTGATTCGTTCCGGTTTATACGAGGAGGTTCTTGCGCTTTGCCGTGAACTGAAACAGGCCCACCCGTATGAAGATTCTTATGCTCTGGCTCTGGCTTGGGCCTATTATGACTGTGGGAAAAAACAAGAAGCTATTGCCTGTTTTCAAGAACTGTTTGAGAAGGAATTACAACAACAAGTTTTCAGTGGCTTTGCCTTTGATGAACTGGTGCGTATTTATAAAGAAAATGGATATGTTGATTTGTTGTTGGATATTTGTGAACGAGCCGTACAAAAAACCCAAGGAAATGATTTTTCGTTATTGGGTGATTTAGGGGATGCCTATCTGAGGATAGGGCGCTGGTCCAATGCTGTTCGTATTTTTGAGCAAATGATCGCCTTGGAACCAAACCTCTCAAGTTCTTATTGCTTGTTGGGGAATGCACACGTTGCCATGGGTGAGTTGCAGAAAGCACAGGAAGCCTATCTAAAGGCAACAGAAATTGAACCGGAACGGCGTGAAGTATTCCTGTGCCGCCTTGCTTGTGTATATTCACAGGCAGGATATACAACACCTGCGGAAGAGATGTTGCGAACATGCCTGAAGAGGGAGATATCCCCCCTTGTGTGTCTCGAATTGACCGATCTTTTACTTGGTGATGGTCGCTTTGGCGAAGCGGAAAATTTTTTGGAACAGGCAATATACCTTGATCATACGTCCCAAGGGGCCTTCTATAATCGCTTCGGGAATCGTTTAGCACAACTTGGGCATCATAAAATGGCTGTTAGCTACTTTTGGCGAGCGATACAGACGGATCCTGAAAATTTTTTTTATCGACGAAATATGGAAGCATCTTTGCGTTTCATGGACCAAAACGCATGATTTTACGAGTTCAGTATTATTGCCATCTGTAAGCTTTTTTCTTATCCCTTTCCATATGATTTCAGGACATCTATAAAAGTGCGATAGAACCACTCGTTTTCATTCAGGCTGCTGGTAAGCATGAGATTAAAATCATTGATGTCCGCTACGTTGATAATTATGTTTACACCTTGATTGCAAGCAGCCAATTTATCCATGGTACGAAAACGCTTACTGACCAGAGTAACAAAGGTTTTTCTCCGGACAGACATGGGAGTATTGGTCAGATAAAGGTTTATTAATTCATGTTTTTCGGACGCTGTTTCATCAGAGAAGTCATCTGTAACCAGTAAGGTATAGGTATGGAAACGCATTCGTTTCAAGGTTTCCTGAGCTGTTTGTGTTTCAACAACAAACCATTTCCCTTTTTTCAAGTCCTCAGCGATGTTTCCCAGTATTGATTCATCCGATAGGAAAAGTATGGCCGAATCGTCATCCGCTGCGCCGGCATAGTCAAACGTTTTTTCTGAATCATCATAAAGTGTTTTTGTATCTTTGGGCAATTCAACATTTTTTCCTTCCATAACTACCATTCCTTCTTTTTTCCATACTGATTATCTATCTGTAATTTCCCCAGAGATGTTGTTTTTTCTCCCTTTGAGCTTTTCAGCATGTCAATGCCGCGCCCTACGATAGAGCGGTTCGATGCATAGGCTTTTGCTGTTTCCTCCGTGACCAGACCGTCGGCGTATAGGTTGAGTATCGATTCATCAAAAGTTATCATACCAAAGGCCTTTCCTGCCTGCATAATATCGTAGAAAGTTCTTCCTTCTCCTTCGCCATGGATTATCGTGTCCTTCACACGAAGGCTACTGCTCATCGCTTCAAAGGCAGCAACTCTCCCACCCCCAATCTTTGGCAGCAGGCGTTGGCAAATCACCCAGCGAAGCGTATCTGCCAAACGGAGACGAACCAGGTTTTCCTCCTCTGCGGAGAACATTCCCAAAATACGATTGATAGTTGTGGAACCAGCATCAACCGTATGAAGTGTTGCTAGAACAAGATGCCCTGTTTCCGCAGCACTTATTCCGGTTTCCATGGTTTCACGATCGCGCATTTCTCCTACGAGAATAACTTTTGGCGCTTGGCGTAGAGCTGCTCGCAGACCTATGGGAAATGTTTCGAAATCTTTTCCCAATTCTCGTTGATTGAATGTTGATTTTAGATGAGGATGAGAAAATTCAACAGGATCTTCCAACGTTACGATGTGGACAGATTTGTTATTGTTTATCTCATTTAGTACAGCAGCCAAAGATGTTGTTTTTCCGCTTCCCGTTGCACCGACGACCAGAACAATGCCATTTTGTTCTTTGGCGATACGGTAGAAAGCATCGGGGAGCTGCAGATCAGCAATAGCTGGAATGCGTGAAGCCATCTTTCGCATAACGATAGAGTAAGAACCACGTTGGGAAAAGATGTTTACTCTGAAGCGTGCCTTTCCAGGTACTTCGTATGAAAGGTCGCAAGATCCTTGGCGTATCAGATTATCTGTCAGGCGTCGGTCATGATCAATCAGATTGAGGGCGAACATCTCTGTCTGGAAGGGAGTAAGTTCCGGGAAATGAGGGCTGGTTTCTACAGGAAGAAGCTCACCCGAGCTCTCAACCTGTAAAGGTCTTCCAACGGTGATATTTAGATCTGATATGTCTTGATAGGAATCAAGCATTTGCGCAAAAAGATAATCCATTTCCTGTTTTCTCATGAATATGCCTCACTTAACAAAGTTACATAATCACTGGTATATTTGAACTGTCTGATCTTACAACAGCGAGTATTGAGAATACTTATTGTTTCTGCTACAAGGCAATAGGCAATAAACCATAAACACACCATATCAGGCTTCCGTAAAATCTTCTGGTGGACTCTGCAGATAGGAACGGAACCGGCTCTTATCATTGGCTTTTGTGTAGGCTTCATCTCCGCCTATCCATCCTTTATTAAGGAGATCCATGATAGCATCATCTAAAAGTTGCATACCGTATTTTTTCCCCGCTTGCATCATGGAAGGAATTTGAAAGGTTTTCGATTCGCGAATAAGGTTACGTACGGCAGGAGTGGCGATAAGAATCTCTAAGGCCACACAGCGGGTATTTTTATCAATTCGTTTAAACAAAACCTGAGAGATGACGGCGCGAATACTGTCTGCCAGGTTGGCGCGAATTTGCATTTGCTCTGTTGCGGGAAAAGCCTCAATAATGCGATCAATGGTTCGTGCCGCGCTGGTTGTATGAAGGGTTGCAAAAACGAGATGGCCTGTTGAGGCTGCTTCAACGGCCAGAGAAATTGTTTCTAAATCGCGCATTTCACCAACCAAAATAATATCAGGATCTTCTCTGAGTGCGCCGCGTAGAGCAGCAGAAAAATCTCTGGTGTGGATTCCCACTTCCCTTTGATTAATAATGCAGCTTTTACTTGCGTGGACAAATTCTATGGGATCTTCAATGGTGATAATATGGTCTTTGCGAACACGGTTGGCTTCATCAATAATGGCTGCTAATGTTGTCGATTTTCCTGACCCCGTTGGCCCGGTGATTAGTATCAATCCTCTTGGAAGAGTTGCCAGCTTAGACATGACGGTCGGCAAACCAAGATTTGCCGCAGTTTGGATTACACTGGGAATTTCCCTGAAGGCGGCGGCAATACCGTTTTTCTGCATGAAATAATTAGCGCGGTAGCGGGCAAGACCGGGTATTTCATATGCGAAGTCCATGTCTCCTGTTTCTTCGAAAGTTTTGATCCTATGTTCTGGTGTAATTTCATAAAGCATACCGCGAAGTGTGTCATTGTCCAAAACATCGTACTTTATACGTTCCATATCACCCCGAATACGGATTGCTGGTTGTTCTCCGGCAGCAAGATGAAGATCTGAAGCGCCATGTTCGTTCATTAACTGAAAAAAAGCATCAATTTTAGCCATGAAACTCTCCTTACATAATCCACAGGATTTGTATTTTTCTTCTACTTTACTTATATTATATTATCTCGCAAAACACGAGCCCAAAAAGACATCATGAATAGTTTCACTCTGTACAATATATGAAAGTGCAAGAAATGATGTTGCATTTTTTGCGTATCTGGTTGCTATTCCACGCCGCTGCTCCCGGTTCTTCTTTGGTGGTATAACCGGCGACATCCCTTGAAGTGTAGCCAGTGCAATGATTGCGTCGGAGTCATATTCATGATCCGCCAAAAGAAACCCTG
>Ga0123353_10000835_pt1 | contig 37408 bp, 27 predicted proteins | sample TergutLab28metaG_3_FD_92763 | JGI IMG/M metagenome (GOLD analysis project Ga0123353, IMG submission 92763) | Labiotermes labralis P3 segment gut microbial communities from Petit-Saut dam, French Guiana - Lab288 P3 | ecosystem: Host-associated > Arthropoda: Insects > Digestive system > Gut ... | reverse complement strand
TGACAAGATGGGATAGTCTGAAACATTCAATTTTTGCATAAATTTCCTAGAAAACGCAATGTTTCAATAGCATGTCCTTCTAATCAAGGGACGACAGAGCAAAGGCAGTCAATTTGTGTGTTTCGTCCTTACAGGGCGAAAACTTGTGCCGATACTACTGGGAATAAGCAAGAGCATTTGAGAAACAAGGTACCAGGTCTCTCCATCCTGCACATCCTCAAATCCAGTAAATCCTGATTCAGGCATTTCCTCTCTTCAGGTCCACCTCTCACCCTCCGAGCCAGTCGATGATTCGCTTTGCTGCGGTGCCGTCGCCGTAGGGGTTGGCTTTGCTGCGGAACGAGTCGTAAAAAGATCGATCCGTTAAAAGTCTGGTCGCCGTTTCGACGATCAGCGTTGCGTCCGTGCCGACTAATTTGGTGGCACCAATTTCTACTGCCTCGGGTCGTTCCGTTGTGTCCCGGAGTACCAGCACCGGCTTGCCCAATGACGGGGCTTCCTCTTGAACGCCTCCAGAATCGCTCAAAATAATGGTCGAACGATCCATCAGCCACACGAATTCGGGATAGGCGGCGGGATCGATCAGATGAAAATTCGGCAGGTCGCCCAGCAACCGAAAGACCGGTCCGCGAACATTCGGGTTCAAATGCACCGGATAGACGAAGGTGTGGTCGGTAAATTTCAACGCCAATTTGTGAAATGCCGAACAGAGCGATTCAAAACCTCTGCCAAAACTCTCCCGACGATGCGCCGTAATGAGCACCATCGGACGATAGCCGACAAAGGGATATTTTGCCTCCCAGCGGACGGCGTTTCCCCGTTCCCGTTCGACCGAATACATCAATGCGTCAATGACAGTATTGCCAGTGAGTCGGATCATTTCTGGCGGCACACCTTCCACTTTCAGGGCATCGACCGCCCGATGAGTGGGAGCACAGTGCCGCGCGGCAACGATACTGGAGACACGGCGATTCATCTCTTCAGGATAAGGGGAGAAAATGTTTCCACTTCGCAAACCGGCTTCGATATGAACGAAGGAGATTTTGTGATAAAACGCCGCCAGTGATGCCGCCAATACCGTCGTCGTGTCCCCCTGTGCCAACACGAATGCCGGTTTCTTTTCGGTGATGACACGATCCACTTCGGTCAAGCACCGGCTCGTGAGCGATGCCAGCGTCTGATCCGGTTGCATCAGGTGCAGGTCAATGTCGGGAACGATCTGGAAATAGCGATTGACCTGATCGAGCATTGCCCGGTGCTGACCGGTCACGCAGACGATGGTTTCAAAAGTGTCCGCCCGCTTTTGGGCTTCCAAGATGACCGGTGCCATCTTGATGGCTTCGGGACGCGTACCAAAAACGAAGAGGAGACGTATCATGGATGAAGGGAGGGTTCAAGTTTTCCAAGGTATATGCGTAAAACAGGTAGGCAATGGCTTGTTTTACCACGGAGATCACGGAGTTTTTCACGGGGGACACGGAGACTCGCTTCGTGAATCTCTGTGCCCTCCGTGCGTTCTCCGTGTCCTCCGTGGTAAACGCGATGGCAGCAAAAAGAGCCAATTTGTCACCGTTTGCAGTGTAGACCCGAAGCGGGTCCTTTTTCGGTTACGCCCATGCCGCCGTGTGGTCGTTTTGCCGCCTCGGGTGACGTTGGGTCTCCACCCCCCGGGCGAAAAGTTTCGATCTCAGGAATTCCAAACCGGCTTCAGCATACAGTATAAATCAATTGTTTCGGGGGTCAATCGCTCCGGGTATGCGCTCCGCAGGTTTCGCGGCGTACTAGGGCGGCTTCCAAAATCAATCGAGCGACCGTGAGCATGTTTTGCAGTTCCCAACCCTCTGCCGTTTGAAACTGCTGCGTGAAAACATAACTCGACCAATGCTCGGCATCCGCGAGTGCCCCTCGCAAGCCCTCTTCATTGCGGATCACCCCCGCTTTGCGCCAGAGCAAACTTTTCAGAGCATTGCGAATGTCCGGCAGATCGAGTAGAGACGCAATGTATTGCGTCTCTATCGCACCGCTTGCGTCTGCTGCCGTCTGCCGTCTGCCGTCTGCCATCTCCCCTAACAGCGGCTGATTTTCAATCGGCACCACACGATAATCGTCCGGCATATTCTGGGTGGCTTCCGATGCCAAGCGACCTGCCGATTCGCCGAACACTGCCGCTTCCAACAGGCTGTTCGATGCCAACCGATTTGCTCCGTGTAAGCCGGTGCGCGAAACTTCGCCAACCGCCCACAAGCCGGGGAGCGAACTGCGACCATCGATGTCCACCGCCACGCCCCCCATTAAATAATGGGCTCCAGGACGAACGGGGATACGATCCTTCGCAATGTCAATGCCGAACTGCTTGCACGTCGCCGCAATACCAGGAAATCTCGCATAGAGCCAATCCGCTGGTTTGTGCGTGAGATCGAGAAAGACATTCGGCGAGTCTGTTTTTTCCATCTGCCGGACAATGCTTCGGCTGACGACATCACGCGGAGCGAGTTCCGCTCGTTCGTCGTAATCGGGCATAAAGCGGTGCCCTTTGCGATCAATGAGCAGTGCCCCTTCGCCGCGCATCGCTTCGGAAATCAAACTGCGACTGCTCCCGGCAATGTACAGTACCGTCGGATGAAACTGCACGAACTCCATATCTTGAACGACCGCACCCGCGCGGTGTGCCATGGCGATACCATCGCCGGTGGCAACTTCTGGATTCGTCGTCTCGCGGTAGAGTTGCCCAATGCCGCCGCTCGCAAGTACCGTTTGCTTCGCCCAAACAAGTTCCTTTTCGTCCTGTTTTTTCCAATAGACAATCGCTCCGCAACAACGTGTCCCCTCTCCCTGAGGGAGAGGGTGTGGGTGAGGGTTGTGCGTCAAAAGATCGAGTGCAAACGTGTTTTCCCAAACGCGGATGTTCGGGCGACGATGGACTTCTTCGATGAGGGAGCGGATCAGTTCTCGACCAGTGCCATCGCCATGAGCATGCAACACCCTGTTGCTTCGGTGTCCCCCTTCTCGACCGAGTTGCATTTCGCCATCGGGATTTTTGTCGAATTGCGTACCGAACTCGATCAGTTTCCGAATTTCATCAGGACCTTGCCGCACGACGTGCTCGACGACATTTCGATCACACAAATTGCCGCCGGCGGTGAGCGTGTCTTCGATATGACCGGACATCGAATCTTTCTTGTCCCAAACGGCAGCGATTCCGCCTTGGGCATAGACGCTGTTGGAATTTTCTAATCCGTTTTTGCAAATCAAGAGGACTTGAAACTTCGGATCGACGGCAAGAGCGGTACGCAATCCGGCAAGCCCGCCGCCGATGACGAGAATATCCGTAAAAAAATGGGGATGCCGCTTGGGATGGAATGGGACGAGGTAACGCATAGTCATGGTTTGTTGGGAGATGGGACAATGAGCACACAATTTCATGGCAGGCGTTTCGGCTCGTAATGTTCTTTCACATATTCTGCCGCTTTGCTGTTGAGTTCATGGAGCGACGTGCCTTGAAACAAATGATCGCGTTGCCACTGGGTGTAATCAAACGGTTCCCGCAGTAAATTCGAGATAAAAACTTCGGTTTCCAAAGGTCCGAGTTTTTCTAAAAGACAACTGATTGCCTCATTCATGATAATATTTTGATTACGCATTTTCCACCTCTTCCAACGTTAAAAGCTCAATGGGAGAACAAACTTTGATGTCTTTTTCAACATAGCGTTTCAAAATCACATCATCTGTCGTGATGAAATAATCACATTTCGCTTCAATGGCACAAGCCAAGTGAATCGCATCTTTATTTTTTATCCCTAACGTTTTGATTTTTTTTGCCCTGTTTTCCACCGTCTGCTCTTGATCGGGACCAACAAAAAAAGCTGCATAAACAAAAAAATCCTCAATTATTCTGCTGTTGTCTTTGTTGCGATTATTGCGATTTTCAAAGACTGACATGTACGAATATGCCAAGTCAAGTTTTGTGTCACTAATCAGTCGTTGAATAAAAAACTTGGCTTGGGTTTCCAGAAAAACGCGGATTTGCTTCTGGTCATCGAACGGTCTGTTGTAGCAACAATTATCAAGATAAACTCTTATTTTACGCATGACGAAGAGTCGACACTAAGGAACGCCATGATGACCTCACATAAGTATAGACCCACGAACCGCTTTTTTCAAGTGGCTTGTCGCCATCAGTAGCCGAACTGCAAAGTCGCTTTTTCGGACTTTGCCGTTCGACTGCGGTGGGGCGGCGGAGTCCCGACACTTGCATCGACTCGGGGTTATTGCGCCATTTTCCATTCGGCGACGACGGTCGTCGAAATGCCGCCGCGAGGCGTGAAAGATGCCGTCAACTTCATCTGACGCGGATGCAGCGTGTTGACCAAATCGTCCAGAATCCGGTTCGTGATCTCTTCGTAAAAAATGCCCTGATTCCGAAATTGTTGCAGATACAATTTCAGGCTCTTCAGTTCAACGCACAGTTTGTCGGGAACATATTGAAACGTGAGCGTACCAAAATCTGGCTGCCCCGTTTTCGGACAAACAGATGTAAATTCCGGACAAACAATTTCGATCCAATAATCCCGATGGGGAAAGGCATTTTCAAAAGTTTCTAGCATGGTTTCTTAGGGGGTTACGGTGAGTTTATTTTGAACGGTGTCGATCCCCGGTTCAAAGCGGAGCATCGCTTCGGCAAGGCTCCGCTGTCGCTCTGTGGCGACTGTTCCCGAAACGATTGCCGTACGGTCTTTGACGACAAGGTTGATGTGCGCGGCGCGAAGACGACTCTGGATACGCTGGGCGACGACCTCTGTTCGTCCAATATTCGTGCGGTTCGCGGAGGCTAATGAACGCAACGGCAATTCGGCAAAGTCGATTTTCAATCTTGGCGCGTAACGCCCTGTCAGCGAGCCTCCGACGTAGGCGGGGGCGATGGTCTGATTGACTTCGGGCACCTCAACATTGACAACGAGGGGTACATCGATGATCGGGATTGGCTCTGTCGGTGCGGATGTATCCATCACTCCCTGCACAAGCTCGGTAATCGACGAGGTACTGCTACCGGCGGACATGGACTGCATCAGTGCGTCTAAATCTGTAGGCGACTGAGCATAAGTGGTAAAACCGGCAAAGCTTATGATACCGGCAATCATTAACGTGGTAATCTTTCGCATAACTTCCTCCGCTTGTTTTTTCGACCGAAAGGGGGTCGTAACTTTGTCGGAAAACGAGACCTTGCCTTATTCTACCGAATGATTATAATGAGGGCAAGTGTCTGGAGGGTAAGCGAATGGCTAGCGGCCTCATTGGAAATGAGGTGCCTTTAACCGGGTTGCGGGTTCGACTCCCGTGCCCTCCGCTTGGGTGGTTTTTGTGGAGATTTTTGCGAGTTGATCATCAAACATTTCCAGAGAGTCTTGGGTCACTCGGTTGCAGCATTTTTGCATTGTTGAATGGTTGCGCCCGTCATAGATGATCTTTCAGTCCGTTGAATCCGGTGCGTAAATGATGGTATACCGAAGCCGGTTGAAAGTTCCGCACGTCAAATGTTTTAGCCCGACAACGAGAGACCCGACACGGGCGAGGTGGATGCACGAGGGCATAGCCGAAAAACGACCCGCTTCGGGTCTACAGCATCTCTGTCGATTCAGGTACAATGGTTGCATGAGTTCGCCCTTCTCTCCCCCTGTGGACAAGTCGCCGGAACGCATTCGCCGAATGTTCGATGGGATCGCTCCGCGATACGACTTCCTCAATCGCCTGCTTTCATTCGGCATTGACCGTTCGTGGAGAAAACGAACTGCACAAAAGCTCATCCCATCACTCGAAGGTGATGTTTTGGACGTTTGCTGTGGAACAGGCGATCTCTCACTTGCTTTTCTGAAACAGCAGCAACAATGTAATATCGAACAAACAAACTACGGCATCGACTTTTCGCCGGCAATGCTCGAAATTGCCCGGAAGAAAGCACAGTGTTATTCCACGCTCCATTTGTCAGTGGCAGATGCGTTGGACTTGCCTTTTGAAGAGAACCGCTTTGCTCTCGTTGCGGTTGCCTTTGGACTGCGAAATGTTCACGACCCTCAGCGGGGACTTGCCGAAATGGTACGAGTGTGCAAGCCGGGAGGAACGGTTGCCATCTTGGATTTTTCCATGCCGACGCTGCCGATTCTGCGGCATTGTTATTTCTTTTATTTTCGTATGGTGCTGCCGCGACTCGGGCAGTGGATCGGCAAGAATCGGGATCGGGCGTACAACTATCTGACAGAAAGCGTGCTGCAATTTGACCCACCGAAACAACTCGCCGAACGTTTGCAACAACTCGGCATCAGCGACATCCAAATGAAACCGATGACGTATGGCATTGTTACGCTCGTTTGGGGACGGAAGTTAGCAGTTCGAAGTTAGAAGTCGCATGCGGTGTGGCAAGTCCATGGTCAAACGTTGCGGTGGCACTATTCAGTACGGGCGTTGCGCCGCAACGCCCCTCCTATCTCCGTAGCCGTTCACGGCTTTTTCCCTTGCCCCCTAAAATTGGTCTTCCGTCAACAGTCGCAAAAGATTATCTTGTTGTCTCATGGATGCCAAAGACCGTCGGATCGCCCAATTCGAACGAGAATTAGCTGAAGTCAAAGCATTCTTCCAAGCCGCGCTCGCCGAGCGCGATGCAGAAATCGCCCAACTCAAAGCCCAACTCAAAAAAGACTCCAGCACTTCTTCCAAACCGCCCTCGTCCGACATCGTTAAGCCTCCGAAGTCGAAAGACAAAGACAGAAGAACGAAACGCAAAATCGGTGCCCAACCCGGTCATAAACAAAACCTCCGCAAACCCATCGCTCCCGAATGGGTCGACGTAATCTTTGCAGTTGCTCATGGTCTTTCGCCGCCAAGTTTGTTGCCGACTGCGACACCCAAGTAAAGGAAAGGGGTAGCCGAAACGGACGTACTGCATACAGGAAAGGGTAAAACTACGCCCGGAAACCGTGAACGGTTATGAATTTTTTAGCCCGACAACGAGAGACCCGACGCAACCCGAGGCGGCTGAGCGGGGACACATGCGAAAAATGACCCGCTCCGGGCCTATTTCAGAGTCTCCTGAGGTGGAAACCACCATCGACGTTGATGACCTCTCCAGTCGAATAGGCGAGTTTTCCCGAACAGAATACGGAAACGGCATTCGCTACGTTTTCGGGGTATCCCCATTTTTTGATGGGCAAAAGTCCCTCTTCGAGAATGAGCTTGTCATATTTTTCTTTCACGGTCGCCGTCATATCGGTCGCAATAATGCCTGGTCTGATTTCGTAAACGTTGATCCCATATTCCGCCAGCCGGTCGGCAAAGAGCGTGGTAATCATGCCCATGCCAGCCTTGGAAATGCAGTATTCCCCCCTCGCCGTCGACGAAGTGTACGCGGAGATGGACGAGACGTTGATAATGATCGGCGTCATGCCGACGTTTTTCTTCACTTCCTCCACCATGTAATTGGCGACTAATTGCGTCAGGAAAAACGTCCCCTTCAGGTTGATGTCCAGCACATAGTCGAAACTTTCTTCCGTTGTCGAAAGAATATCCATCCGCACTTTGGGAGCGACTCCTGCATTATTGACGAGCACGTCCAACCGTCCGAATTCCGAGTCGATTTTTTGCAAGACCGCCCGTCGGCTTTCGTCCATGGCGACATTACCGCTTGTGTAAAGAACTGGCGTACCGAACGATTTTACCTTATCAATGTTATCCTTTGCCTGCTCTGCTGTGCGGACTCCCATCATGGCGATGGCGTACCCTTCGCTGGCAAGCTGCATGGCAATGCCAAGTCCGATGCCTCTTGCGGCTCCTGTAATCAGTGCGACTTTGTTTGTAATCATTGTTTTCTTGTTGATATTATTAGTCTATTCCCGATTCGCACACCACGCAATCGCCTGCTTGCACATCATTTGAAACTCGGCGGAGGAAAGTGACTTGTCATCGTGTCCGAGGGTCGTATGAAAAATACGTCCCTTGCCCTTTTCGAGAACGAACGCCATCGGATAGGTCTTGCCATCGACTTTCGACATGGCACTGGCAAGAACATGGATTGGAACTTCGCTATCTCTCAGGCAGGTATACAATTCATCGTGGATTTCAAAATTGCCAAGATTTTTGGTGATCGGATGGGCTTGATCGACGATCTGAACGGTAAAAAGTCCGTAGGGATCGTGAGCCGGTTTCTGAGGATCCCAAACCCTTCCCGCAAGTTTTTCGTAGCCTGACCAGTCTTCAAAGGCACCACAAGCAAAGTGAAACACGAAGAGTCCCCCCCCTTCGGTCACGAATTTTTCTAGATTTGCTTTCATTGCCGCATCACGTTGAGGCGTCCGATAATTTTTGAAATGCAACACGATCACATCGTAGTCGAACAGCAAATCCGTTCCGAGGACTTCGGCGTCTTCGACGAGGACGACATCAAACAGCTTGTCGTTCTGGATGAAATGACGGAGCGTTACCGCCGTAGGCATATTGTAGTAGCCGGGACCACGATCATCGACGATCAGTACCCGGATTGCCGCCGGAGTCTCGGACAGGGCAACTTGCATTGCCGCAATGAAAGCCGAAAAAATAACAAACAGAACAAGAAGGCGTTTCATAACATATCTCCGGATCATGCTTTCAGAGAAGGTGGTCGCGAGGGACGAAAAGTGAAAAACACGAACTCGTCAGCGTAACGATTATAGTATAACAAGTTTTATGACATTGTGGGGGATGGTCCAGGCGATCTGCAACGTCCGCAAAACACCGTCAATCCCGCGTAGGCGGGCGTGTCCAATCATGAAGGGCAGACAGAACGGGAGATCCCCCAATCGCTTGGATTCCCGTCACAGCCTGCTCTCGACATGATCGGGGGCGGGAATGACGAAAAAACGACGTTGCAGTTCGACTGCCCCATGAGAAAAAAAAACGGTCACCGGTGCCGAACCGATGACCGCAATCTAGGAGCGAGGGTCACGCCACTGTTGTTATCGCCGTCGAAAGGTCAAACCAACACGGGATCCTCCACTTCCAGGAGATGTACTCCTTGCTTCTGCTTTTGTGCAACCACACCTCGCAGAAATTCTCTAAAAACGCCAATATCCAGTGCCGTCGCGGATTGACTTTCTGGATGGAACTGCGTTCCGATAGCAAACCAGTCTTCATTATGCGACTCGATCACCTCGACTACTCCGTCGGGGCAACGACCCGTCACGAAAAAACCAGGGGCAACGTCGTCAATCGCCATGTGGTGCATGCTATTGACGCGAATATCATTTTCGCCATAGACACGCTCGACGAGCGAGTCCTTTTCAATCAGTAATCCATGGCGATGGTTCGGATCCATCGCATCCCGATGCGGAAGAGCCTTAGGCAAATCTTCGGGGATGTGCAAGTACAATGTTCCTCCTTGGGAAACATTGAGCAGTTGCATCCCTGTGCCGATGCCGAGAATGGGAAGTCTGTGTTCCGCCACCTTTTCGATCAAAAAGCGATCAAAGGTTTCTCGTCGCTCATCCAACAGTTTCACCGACGAATGGAGCATATAGCCGTCTCGCCGTGGGTCGAGGTCTCCGCCTCCGACCATCACGATGCCGTCCAGCATGGAGACAATTTGCTCCAAGTGGGCATCAAGGTTCTTATCATCAGGATAAGGGGGTATCACAACAGGTAACGCCCCTGCCTGAAGAAGGGAATCGTAATAACCAGCAAAAACAACGCTCAAGGCGGGAACTCCCTTTTGAGCTGCACGATAGTCCGAATTGATTCCGATCAGCGGCTTCCTTAACATTCACAATCCTCCGTGTTGCAGGCACATTTCACCGTCAACCACAAACCCCACGCCTGAAAATGGAAGCCATTTCCCGGTTTTCGTGGGAATCAGTCCTTCCTTTTCGTGTTGGCGAAACGCCTGCGGTCGATCCTTTGGTTTCCGGCTTCTCCACCACACCAGTGGCTCGAAAACTGCGAAACGTCCTAAATGGAAACAAATCGGCTCGTCACTGCCGAACTTGGAATGCAAGTGGGGGTAAGTTTAACGCCCTTGGAAAAAATTGCAAGCATGTCCCGTATTTTGTCAGTATAACCCCTCGACACTACTAGATATAGTCCCTTTTTTGGAAAATCGAGTACTCCGTCGAAAAAGATTGTCCTTTATGGTCACTCTAACTCCTTGATAGCAAAGGGATTTCGACCAACCCGCCGTGCGGAACGGGCGTTTTTTCTCCAGAAATGCTTATGAATCCAGGGGTTAGGAATGATCGAAAACAGTACCCCTGTGCGAAAATCCCTAATTTCCCGCCTCTTTTCGTGACGGAACGAGGAATTTTCCCCTCAGACCCAACGAATTCTGCGGGTTTTCCGGTACAGAAACAAGTTTCGGTAAGGCTTTCACCGGAAATAAACTATCCTTTTTTCTGTTGAAATCCACCATTCCATAGAGTAGTAGACAGTAGTCAGAAGACGCAACCGCAGGGGGTATTGCCGCACCGCATGCGACTACTGACTACTGTATTCTGACTATTGACTACAGAATGGAAAAGGGAAAAACCGACCAATTATTCTCCCGCAAAAGCCAAGATGGATTTCTACAGGCATCCTGGAGAGATAGGCAGAATAGGCAAAACAAAAATACCGTCATAATCGTTAAATTCAGTATTTCTTGCAAAAATCACAAAGTCCACTTAACCGACATGAGTGTTTTTGCCGATGTAAGCGGATGAGTAAGTAGTGTTTTTACGGAAAATATCCTTTCCCCCTAGGAATGTTGTTCGTCAGCCCATTGAAGGAGGTCAAAATGTTGAACAGGACATTGTTGTTATCGTTCATCGCCATCGCGGTTTGCGTCCCACTCCTTTTTAGCACGTCCTCGTCTGCCTTTGCCGGTGAGGATACGTTCACCTTCGAAAGTAGTGTCATTCTCGGTCAGAGCCATTCGCAAAAGAGCCCCACGGTCTTTGACCGCTTCAAGCAGGGGTGGAACAATTTTTGGCAAGATGATGGCGATCGACCAGAACCGCGGAATGACCATCGCTCCACGCAGCCCGCTCAACCGGCGGTGACGGTACAACCACCGAAGCCGCTCACCCACGCCGAAATTCAGCAGTCCGCCACCATGCCAGCTCAGGGGCGTGCGACAACGACGTCGCCCTCTCGTCAGGGAAACAGTGCGAGGCAAACGGCAGCGGGTCGCAGCGTTGCGGAGGATGCTGCTGCTGATGATGATGATGAAAAGGCAGAAGCCTCTGTTTATGAGAAGATGAGTCGCTTACGGAACACTGTTTTTAACCCTTCATTGGAACGGGCTGCTCATGAATCACGACAGATGTCCACAAGACCCACTGCGTCCCTTTCCCCGTCTGCCACACCCTTGCCCTCTTCCTCGCCGCCGTCGCCAGCACCGGTTCAAGATCCCTGGGCTGCCAGCAATCATACGGTGCGCAATAATATGGCGGGCAACAATACGGCAGGTGCCATGCATAGTTTCCCCGAACTGCCGGAAGTGGTAGTGGAGCCGCGACAACCGATGCCTCGTGGCGATCGTCAAGAAATTGCGGTACCGAATCCCACACCTATTTCGGCGACTCCTGCACCAAGGGGAACGACACCGATGACTGCCTCGGAACAAGCCGCTCAGCGAATTCGCGACATTGAGGCGGGACTGAACGCACCACCACCACCGCCACAACACGAAGCGAAAAGAGTCGTGATCGTGAGTCCGCAACTCGAAGTGAACATTACAAAACCACCAGCTCCCATGCTTGGTCAGGAAGTGACGTTTCAAATTGAGGTGACAAATACAGGAAACGTTCCAGCCGAACAAGTCGAGTTAACCTCGGAGATTCCGGCATGGATTGATGTTCGGCAGCCGGAAACGGATGCTGGCAAAGCGATCGTTCAGTCTCGCGGGGACGGTTCAGGTGTTTCCGATCTGACGTGGAGAATCAGCCGAATAGAGAGCGGCGCGAAAAGCCTGCTCTTTTTACGGCTTGTTCCCCAGCAGCGTCGGTCGATTGAACTCCATTTCGGTCACACATTTCTCCAACCGACAAGCACGGTCAAGGTCGAAGTTCAGGAGCCTATCTTGGAAATGGAACTGCTCGGTGCCGACGAAGTGCTGTGGGATGCCGATGAGGTCTATACGCTTCTTGTTCGCAATATTGGCAATGGAAATGCGGAAAACCTCAAATTGATGTTGTTGCAAACCAATTCCGAAGCGGCACAATGTGAATTTGAAGAGCCGCTCGCTCCCGGTGAAGAGCAGCCGATTGCCATTTCGGTTCGAGCCGGAAAAGAGCAGGAATACATTGACATCGCCGTTCAGGCATCGGGTGCCCACGATTTGAAAAAGGAGGTCAAACGCCGCATTCGGGTGTTGCGTCCTAAACTGGAAATGAGTGTTCAGACACTGGCACTGCACTTTGTGGATAATCCGGCGGAATGTACCATTCGTGTACGAAATGTCGGCAATGCGGATGCAGAAAACATCACGATCCGGGCGGAACTGCCGCTGGGAGCGCAATACGATTCCAGCAGTGACGGAGGAATGTGTGCGACCCAGCAGCAGCAGAATGTGGTGGAATGGCGGAAACAATCGATTGCGAGGGGAGAAACGCTGACCTACTCGCTGACCTGCATTCCGAAACGTGAAGGAGAGTGTCGGATTTCCGTGGAGGCGAGCGAGCTCAACGGCAGCGTGATGACCGCCCGCAATAGTACATTCGTCGCAGAGGCGGTGACGGAATTGGATCTCATCGTCAACAGACCCAGAGGGCATGTCGAACAGGGACAAGAAGCGGAGTACACGATTGAAGTGACGAATGTCGGCACAAAATCTGCGGAGGATGTCGAGGTCTCGATGGCATTTGGGTTGAGAGGTGGCAACGAACCGGTTGTCGTCCTCGAACCGATCAAAGTCACCGGTCACAATGCGAAGGTGGACGACAATGGAATGGTGGTGTTTGAAAAGATACCGGTCATTCTGCCGAAACAGCGTGTGGAGTTAAAAGTGATTGCCAAAGCGGAACACACCGGAGCGGTACAGGTCAAAACACAAGTGACTGGCAAGGACATTCCTGGTTTGGGCTACGAATTATCGACAACAGTGACCAGCCGTCGTGGGGGAGCGGCAACGGCTTCAGGTCAGTCTTCGCAAAATGAATTTAGGTAAAATTCCGGGATACTGCATCATCGGTTTGGTTCTGGTGTACAAAAAATGTGTGAGCCCTTTTTTGCCTCACATGTGCCGTTTTGAGCCGACGTGTAGCACATATATGATCGAAGCGATTCGCAAGTACGGAATGATTCGGGGGGTACTCAAAGGCATCTGGCGAATCTGCCGTTGCCACCCGTGGAACCCCGGCGGTGACGATCCGCCATGACGATGTCGAGGGCAGACACAGAGGTCTGCCCCTACGGAATACCACCGCATGTTGGGCAAGCCTACTTGAACATATACCGGTTGACAATATTCTCGAAGAGTTCCTGGCGACCAGACTTGTTCGGTTCGACTTCCCCCTTCTTGAGCATGTACTTTTCCAAGGACTTGAAATTGTGCTTGCCCAACTCGATTTCTGCACCGATCCCGGTGTCCCACGAAGCGTAGCGGTCCTTGACCATGTTGGCAATCTCTCCGGACTTGCGCATTTCGGCGGCAATTTTGAGACCCAACGCAAACGCATCCATTCCGCCAATATGTGCATAGAAAAGGTCAATCGGCTCAAAACTTTCACGGCGAACTTTTGCATCGAAGTTGAGTCCGCCTGTCTTGAAACCGCCATATTTCATGAGGATCAGCATGATCTTCGAGGTTTCATAAACGCTCGTCGGGAACTGGTCAGTGTCCCAGCCCAGTAGCAAATCGCCCGTGTTCGCGTCAATCGATCCGAGGAATCCCTGACTGCCGGCATAGTCCAGTTCGTGTTCGATGGAATGTCCTGCCAACGTGGCGTGGTTCGTTTCGATGTTCATCTTGACGTACTTTTCCAAGCCGTAAGCCCGGAGGAAGTTGATACACGTCGCCGAATCGTAATCGTACTGATGCTTCGTCGGCTCTTTCGGTTTCGGCTCAAAATAGAACTGCCCCTTGAAGCCGATCTCCTTGGCGTAATCGACCGCCATGTGCATGAACGCTGCGAGGTGATCGACTTCCCGTTTCATATCGGTATTCCAGATGCACTGGTATCCTTCGCGTCCCCCCCAAAAAGTATAGCCTTCGCCACCGAGTTCTTTGGTCACTTCCAACGCTTTTTTGACTTGGGCGGCGGCGTAGGCAAAAGCATCGGCGTTACAACTGGTAGCCGCACCGTGCATATAGCGAGGATTGCCGAAAAGATTGGCAGTACCCCAAAGCAGTTTGATGCCGGTGCGTTTTTGCTCTTCCTTGAACGTCTTGACGACCGCATCGAGCATCTCATTCGATTCGCTGAGCGTCTTTCCTTCGGGGGCGATGTCGCGGTCATGGAAGGTGTAGAAGTGCATTTGGGTTTTTTCGAGAAACTCGAAGAACACCTTCACACGTTTCTGGGCGTTGGCAACGGTATCTTTTCCTTCCCACGGGCGAACCATGGTGCCGGGACCGAATGGATCGGCACCGCTTCCGCGCATCGTGTGCCAGTAGGCAGCACTGAAACGGAAATGGTCTTTCATGGTTTTGCCCTCGACCTTCTCCTCGGGATTATAAAACCGAAACGCGAGCGGGTTTGTGGATGCGGGACCTTCGTACTGGACAGTCTTTTTGACTTCGGAAAATGCGGACATGAATTCCTCCAAAAGGGTTAATGGTGAATGCAGATGACTCCTCTGCAACAAATACAGAACGCGAACATTCTAATCGTTCACGCAATGATTTGCAAGAGAGCGTTTGCCAGAAAGGGGCGGTGACTGATGGCGTGTCCCCTGCTCCATTCCGGCTGTTGTTGCAGTACCGAAACGGACAATCCCTCGCCCGCTTCGGGTCCTCACAGCATGTCCACCGGATCGACATCGATGATCCACTGAATCTCTGGCGGTGTTTTCAGAGCAAGCGAGACCGAACGCACGCACTCTCGCAAACTCTCCCCCGCCGCCGAACGGAGAAGAATGTGAAATCGATAAAAATTTCGCAACTTCGCAAAGGGAGGCGGAGTCGGTCCCAAAAGTGTGAACGGACTTTTCATCGCAGAACATGCCGACTGGAGTTGCTCAGCATACGTTTTGGCAAACTCCAACGTTTTCGCTTCATTCTCTCCGCGTACCACGATGCGAATCATTTTGCTGTACGGCGGATAGCCCAACAATTTTCGCACAGGCAATTCCTGTTGCACGAACTTATTAAAATCATGCTTCGCCGCCGCAAGGATCGCCGGATGGTCGGGACTGAACGTCTGGATAATCACCCGTCCTCCCCGCTCGCCGCGACCAGTGCGGCCCGCCACCTGCGTAATCAGGTGAAACGTCCGCTCCGCCGCACGAAAGTCCGGCAAGTGCAACGCCGTGTCCGCATTGATGACACCCACAAGCGTCACATTCGGAAAGTCGAGTCCCTTGGCAATCATCTGCGTTCCCAGAAGTATCTGCACCTGCCCGCTACGAAATTGCGACAAGGCACGTTCGTGTGCGCCGTGCCCCTGCATCGTGTCGGTGTCCATTCGCAGCACCGAAGCGTTCGGAAAGCGGGATTTTATTTCTGTCTCCAATTTTTGCGTGCCGAAACCTGAATAGCGAATACTCGCAAACCGACATTTTGGGCATTCTCGCGGCACAGGGATTTGATAATCGCAGTAATGGCACAGAGCGATTTCTTCCGTTTTGTGGTGCGTGAGCGACACATCACAATTTGGACATTTTACCGGCTCGCCGCAAGCGGGACATTGTATCTGCGTCGAAAATCCCCGGCGGTTGAGTAGCAGAATGATCTGCCCCTTCGCCACGAGCGTTTCGTGAATCGCTTGGTGCAGTTGCCGATGAATCGCCCCATAAGTTGTTCGCAACCGAACCTCTTCCCGCAGATCGACGATTTCGACCTTCGGCAATTGTAAGTTTTTGACGCGAGTGGGCATCAAGAGGAGTGAGACGGCTGACCGCTGCGCGGAAACGGCAGACGACAGGGGAGAGACGGCAGACGGCAGACGGCAGTTTGCAGCAGACGCAGGCGATTCTGTAGGGGAAAAAGATTTTTTGCCCCCTACAACCGATGATGCACCTCTCCTGACTCCTGACTCCTGACTCCAGTCTTCTGTTGCGTCAAACCACGTCTCCAGCGACGGCGTTGCCGAGCCGAGGATGAGCGGAATGTTTTCGAGTTCCGCTCGCTTGCGTGCCACTTCGCGGGCGTGATAGCGTGGCGTACAATCTTGCTTGAACGAGTTCTCGTGTTCCTCGTCAATCACGATGAGTCCGAGTCGCGGGAACGGGGCAAAGATGGCACTGCGCGCACCGACCACCACTTGCACTTCCCCCGCCACGATGCTCGACCATTGCCGATGCCGCTCCGCATCGGTCAAATGCGAATGGAGTACAGCAACGCCGGGAAAGCGGCTCTGAAAACGCCCAACCGTTTGCGGCGTGAGACTGATTTCCGGCACAAGCACAATCGCCTGCTTCTTTCGTTGAACGACCGATTGAATCGCTTGAATATAAACTTCGGTCTTGCCGCTCCCCGTGACTCCGTGCAACAAAAATGTTTCGTGCCGACGCTGTTGAATGCTTTCAACAATTTCTGCTAGCACCCGCCGTTGATCGCTGTTGAGTTGATACGTCGGCACGGACTCTCTGCTGCCGTCTGCCGTCTGCCGTCTGCCGTCTTGTTGCCGCCGTATTGTTTTGACGCAAATCATGCCGAGTTGCTTGAGCGCGTTGATCGGTACGGAGGAACATTTCGCCGCGCGCTGGAGTTCCTGCGTCGTCAGTGGTTCAGGACTGTGTCGGAGCGTTTCTAAAACGTGCAGTTGCTTTTTTGTGAAAATGATTCCTTGTTGTGCTGCGTCGCTGTTTTTCAGCGCGGCGATGCGTTTGTCGGCATCGTCGGCGGCGTAAAGAACGGTGGTCAACCGCGTCCCGGCGTGAGAACGTACACCGGCGGGGAGAATCGCTTCGAGGACTTGACCGATGGGGCAGAGATAATACTGTGCGATCCATCGTGTCAGTTCGATCATCCTGTCGTCAAGTAAGCGGTGTTCGTCGAGCAGCGATTCGATCTGTTTGAGTTTCACATTCGGCTGGGCGATTCCCCACGGCTGAACGTCGATGCAGTAGCCGATTTGCTCTCGGTTCCCCTTGCCAAGCGGGACGAGGACGCGCATGCCGGGTTCGATTTGTCCGACAAGAGTGTTCGGGACAAGATAATCGAGCACGGCATCGTAACCGGTGGGAAAGGCAACCTTTGCAATTTTCCGGTTTCTCAAATCGTCCATCTCCCATGGCGGCAAAGCGGGCGGCGTCGGTTCATCGGCAAAGAAAGTCGGTTGCATCACCATAACATTCACGTGAAGAATTATTGAAGAGTCGGTTCCTTTGTGTTTGGCTTATCGAACAGCATCAATGGATGAGAGTGTAACAGTCAAGTTTTCAAACCGTAAAAGACCACCGCCGTAGAGACGCATTGCAATGCGTCTCTACAGTGGTTTTTTACAGTTTGAGTGAAGTTGTGCTATTCCATTCAAGTCCATCTGTTTTTCCACGCGAAAAACGCGAACGAGGCGAAACATTGCGAACAGAAATTGTTCGTTTCTTTTCGCTGCGTTCGCTCATTCTCTTCTTTACATCTTTTGCGTAAATCTTTGTGCTCTTTGCGGTTAAGATTTTACCGCAAAGATCGCAAGGGAGACGTAAAGTGCGCCAAAGGGAGTGATGAGAGGTACCCTGCCATCATCACCATTTTTTGGGGGATCTCATCGACCGGCGTTTTTCTTGACCTCGTAGGCGTGATCCCGCTTGTTCAGCACTTTCGCCTCGACGATTTTGTCAGGTTCAGAAATTTTGGCATCCTCATCGGAGGGATCGACCCGTTGAATGTCCGCGAGCACCTCAAACCCTTCGACAATGCGCCCGAAAACCGTGTGTCTGCCATCCAAAAACGACGTGGGGACAAACGTGAGAAAGAACTGTGAACCGTTCGTATTCGGACCGGCATTTGCCATGCTGATCGAACCGCGAAAATGTTTGCGGTACTGCGGAAACCGATTGCCGCACTCGTCGTCAATCGTATAGCCGGGTCCGCCGCGTCCTGTTCCCGACGGATCCCCCCCCTGTGCCATAAAGGTCGGTAAGACGCGGTGAAAAATCACACCATTGTAAAAGCCCTTTTCCACCAACGAGATGAAATTTGCGACGGTGTTGGGTGCCTCGTTTTCAAAAAGTTCGAGAACGATTTTTCCTTTCGAGGTCGTGAGTTCCACTCTCGGCAACTTTTTGGCGGGATCTTGTTCGCCCGCTTCGGTTTCCTCTTTTCGGGTCGCTTGTTCCTTTGCCCAAGCTTCTTTGACTTGGGACATGATTTGCAATTGGTTTTGCAACGTTTGGGCGTGGTCGTATCCTGCTTTTGTTCGTGCCAAGTCCTTGAACGTCTTTTCCAAATCCCCCGATTCTTTGGCGACCTTGAGCCATGCTTCGGCATCGACGTAGCGCATCGACAACAACGCGGCAAAGGCTCCGAAAACATAATAACTGTCCGCATCTTTGTCGATCCCTGCTTTTTCCATACGCTTGAAAAGATCGTATGCCGCTTCATAATTTTCCCGATTGAACTCATAGCCGACCATCGAATAGAGCCAATTAATGATGTACGGATTGCGGTTCGGAGTCTCCTCATGGGCGTCAAGACCCAGCGAAGTTAATTTTTTGGCGATTTCGAGACCTTGCTTGTACAGTACCGGATGTTCTGCATCAATCTCTTTTTGACGATCCGGTTTGGCAGCGGGGTACTCGACTTTCATCCCCCTCAGTTTCTTGGCAAGTTGCTGATACTCAGCAAACGTGTCCATAAACGCTTTATTTTTTGGACCGAGTGCCGCCATTTCTTGTTCGGTACGGGGATATTGTTCCCCTTCGGAGGGAGCCGGTGCTGCTTCTTGGGCGGGCAAAATCAAATAAAAGGCAAGCAAACAGCAAAGTGGAAATAGAAAATAACGAGTCATTGTGGTTGGTTAGTGGTTGGTTAGAAAAGTGACGCAAATGTAACGTCACCATTCTACCCGAAGACCCCCTCGTATGGCAATAGCCCCGAACTGCCCACTTTTGCCAGCCCATCGACAAGTTTACACAAACACCGTCATTTCCACGCAGGCGGCTGTGCCCAATCATGAATGGCAGACGGAACGGGACGTACACCCATAGATTCCCACCACTGCCTGCCCTCGACCTGATCGGCGGGAATGACGGAAATGCGCTGGAGGGACGGAAAACGGAACGTGTCGACGGACTGAAACCACCACCGGGAGGCGAGATGAACAATTTGTTACTGTTTACGGTATAATCACACTCTGCCGCAGTCTGACAATGGCAGACCCGATTTGCTTCAACACCTTGCCGATTCACTCCAACTCGTTTTCGCTTGTTTCACTCGGCTGTCCCAAAAATTTGGTGGACAGCGAGCAGCATGTTTTTGCGCTCCAGCAAGTCGGGCGGAAGTTCCGCACCGATGTTGAAGAGAGTGAACTTGTCGTCCTGAACACCTGCGGCTTTTTGCAGTCGGCACGTGACGAAGCCCGCGAATACATTCGCGCCCTCATCGAACTGAAAAAACAGGGCAGCATCCGCCGCATTGCGGTGCGCGGTTGCATGCCGATGGTTGAGGGACTCGAACGACTTGCCGACGAGTTTCCCGAGGTGGACGATTGGCACGGGATTCCTCCCGCACAAGAACACTCCGCGCCACGGCACCTTCTCACCGAAAAGCATGTCGCCTATCTTCGCATCGCCGACGGGTGCAGTCGTCGGTGCAGTTTTTGTGCAATCCCCGACATTCGTGGAAAGTTTCGGAGTGTGCCCGAGGAAACCGTCATTCAGGAAGCCCGGCGACTTGCCGAGGCGGGGGTGAAGGAACTCGTGGTCATTGCCCAAGAAACGACTTTTTGGGGAAACGATCTCGAGAGCAAACCGTGCGACGGCAAACCAAGACTCGCCGCGCTCCTGCGAAAACTGGAAGCGATTGACGGTATCCGGTGGATTCGCGTGATGTATACCTATCCGCTCTATTTTGAGGACGATCTGATTGACCTCTTTGCGGCAGGCGGAAAATTGTTGCCGTATATTGACATGCCGCTGCAACATGCAAACGACGAAATGTTGCAGCAGATGAACCGCAGGGTCACAAAAGTGGAGACGGAGAAACTGCTGGAGACATTGCGAGGGCGGATCGAAAATCTGGTGTTCCGAACATCGTTCATCGTGGGCTTTCCCGGTGAGACGGATGCAATGTTTCAGGAATTGCTCCGTTTTGTTGACCGCTGGCAGTTTGAACGTGCTGGCGTGTTCCGCTTTTCGGCGGAACGCGGAACTCTGGCAGCCCGGTTGACACCGAAGGTTCCTGCCAAAACGATAGATCGGCGATTCGAGCAACTGTCCAAAACATGCGAAAAACATTCGACCGCTTGGGCGAATCGGCAGAAGGGGAAAATCCTCCCCGTGCAAATCGATGGCAACTTCGTTGATGAATTTGGACGCAAGGAAGCCCAACTTTTCATTGGTCGAACGGTTGCCGATGCACCAGACATTGACCCCGTCGTCTATGTGACGGGACAACAACTTGTCGGCGGCTCGCTGATCGAGTGTGAAATTTTGGAAACGGAGGGCTGTAACCTCGTGGCGATTGCCATTTAGGCTCTCGCCCACTGTTTGATACCCAATTTGGTTGAATTTCCTCTTGGCGGACGGATGAATACAGTAGTCAGAATGGTGCTACCGCACCCCATGGCAATGTAACTGCGACACCGCTTGCGTCTCCTGACTACTTCAGTCCCGACGGGCATGAAATTTTCTGGTGAAAGCTTAATGCGTCCAGTTCCTCTTGCCGCCGTTTTTCTCGAGAATGTCTCGCTTTGCCCCTGTGTTTGCAGCGTCCAACGGTGCCATGCCTCGATTGTCCTTGGCGTTGACATCAGCACCTCTGGAGATAAGATATTCCAAAACCTTTGCATCGGTGTTGAAGAGGGAGCTGGCAGCATGGTGCAAGGGTGTCCAGCCAGCACCATCTTTCACATTGACATGAACACCTTCTTCGAGAAAGGCTTCGACATTTTGTACCGTCCCTTTTTCTGCTGCCTCGAAAATGTTTGACAGAACGAATAGCAGCGGTCTCGGAGGCGATTCCGGTCGTTCCGCTGGTTCCGTGGGCGGTCTTGCGGTTTCCCCGGACTTACCCCCAGCCTTCGCCAGAAGTTCTTTTTTTTCTGCGGTGTTGGCAATGTCGAAGGGTGTCATCCCCGCTTTGTTTTTGGCGTTAATATTGGCGGCTCTAGGAATGAGGTATTGCAACACTGCTTCGGAATTGTGTTTGGCAGCACAGTGGAGCGGCGTATTACCAGCATGGTCTTCGACCTTGGCATCGGCATTTTTGGAAATCAAATATTCGAAAACCGCGACATCGGGATTGTAGATGGCAGCACGATGGAGCGGTGTACCGCCGTCTGTGCCTGTCTCGTTGACACAAGCAGGGTCTTTGCCAACAAAGTATTCCACATCCTGAAACGTTCCCGCCATTGCCGCATGCAGAATATTCGAAAGCGAGGAAACGTAGGGGAGTGGCGGCGAGGGGGACTGCGGCACAACGACGGTACTCACTGCCCCCGCCGCACGCAACGGTGCTTGGTTGGATGCCATTGCAACGTCCAGTGGTGTCCGACCTGCCATGTTTTTTGCGTTGACCATGGCACCTTTGCCGATCAGGAAACGCAGTACCGCCGCATCCGTATTGGACCTGGCGGCATAGTGGAGCGACGTATTGCCGGTATTGTCGGTCGCACGAATGCTGGTGGGGTTTGCGCGGAGGTAGTCTTCCACTTCCTGAACCGTTCCACTTGCTGCTGCTTCAAAAATATTCTGGAAACGCGATAACGGCAACACCGGTTCTAGTGGCGGGTGGACTTGGACATCCGTCAATGCTGTCTCTGCTTCTGGTAACGGGGTAACGACATCGTCCTTTGGGAGAATTGGCGTTGCTCTTTCCTGCGGCATCGGTGACGCTGCGGATACCAATTCAAACTTAAACCTGTTTTTTCCTTTGGGTTCAACTTTGAGAACAAGTCCCGAAGTTTTCGGGTCTTCATAGAGACGCGGGATCATGCCTCTCTTGGAAAACGTCACGACGTACTCGCCGGGAATGGCACCGCATCCCAACGGGTCGGGGTCGGTGGTAACCGTAAAGATGCCACGCTTATTGACCACTCCCACCGCCGCACGACCCTCCTTCTCGTTTCGCGGATGCAGGATCACACTTGCCCCCACGGCAGGAGCTCCCTCTAATTTGACCGTTCCCACAATGCGCACCGCACCGCAGGTACTCTTCGCCTGAGGCACCAACCAATACACCAACATGCCCAACAGACAAAGGGTGGCGAGGACAGCACCCCCTATTTTCACGTAGCGACTGTTGAAGGTCGCCATCGCAAGATAATAACGATTTGCCTCTGTCGAGGCTTGGCTCAACGGCGTATCGAGAGTTTCCCACAGATCGGAGAAGAACGATTTTTTGTCCTGTTGGGCACGGGGTAGTTGAGCCACCTGCGCATGAGGCTCGCTGGCAATGTCGAAGGTTTCCTCGGCGGCAGCGGCGGCGGGCGAATCAACGGGCAAAACGGGAGGCTCAACAGGGGCAGCCACGTTTTTCTCCAGTTCGTAGCAATCAAACAGATCGACAGCCCCCGCCGCGACGGCGTAGGTGTTTGCATGTTCCGGTTCGACGGGGGGGAGGGGGGGTGACGCGGCGGCGACAGGCGGTGCGACATCGAAAACGATGCCCTGGATGGAATCGGCGAAAATCTTTGTCCCGGCAACGGTAATCACATCATCCGGCGAAACGTCGCCTTGCCGTGCCAGGGCAAAGAGCCGTTTTTTGGTGACGGAAACGTTCTGCCCTCTGTACCGAATCTCGAAGAGAAGGTCGAAATCCTCTGCGGACTCCCATGTCGATGGTTCTGGTGTGGCGGCGGTCTGCTTTGGTATGTCTGCCACCACCGTCTCTTGGGAGATCAGATCGGAGAGCATTCCAACAGGATCGTCCTGTTCCTCTTCGGACATATATCCCGCTGTCGGACGTTTGGGTCGATTCTCTTGTGCCTTCTGATACGTCTGCACTGCGTTCGGGCTGGACTGGAACGGCACAACGACCGAACCACTGCAACATGGACATTTGATAATGTTGTCCGCCTTGGAGGCACTGATGCTCAATAGTTGTTGGCAGTGGGGGCAGAGGAATCGAATGGGCATGGGAGGAGAGCTCATTTGGTTGTCGGGACAAATTGACCGGACTATCACCACACAACGGCAAAAAATATGCCCCTATACTGAAGCCGGTTGAAAATTCCGCAAGTCGAACGTTTGGTCCGGGGGTCGGAAACCCGATGCGGACGAGGCGGCTGAACGACCATACGATGGCACGGGCATCGCCGAAAAATGACCCGCTCCGGGTCTACTCTTTTGCGAACTCTTTGTGTGCTTTGTGCCTTTGTGCGAAAAATAAGAGCAAATTCCTTGCACAAAGGCACGAAGGACACCAAGGAAACATTTGCTTGATGGCACGGCGCAATCGCTCACGGAAGTGAGACGACTTCTCGGCTATTGATCGCCCCGAGTTCCGCCCAAAGACCGTAACTAAATCTTCCGTTTCCATCAATGGGATAATCCGGTGGGTTTGCGCTCGTCCCTAACACACCACTGCCAAATCTTCCGGTGTCAATCGATTCGGCAATGAATCGCACCGAACCATCGAGCAAGGACACGTTGACACCACCCGGATGATTACTCGATGCCGAAATTCTCGCGAAATTGTCAACGGCGGCAGTAAACGGTACGTCTACTGGTTCGCTATAGCCTCCTCTCCATTCTTCATTGCCTGGATCGGCACTGGCACAACTGGGGCTGTTCGGAGGCAAAAGAGCGTAAAACCCATACTGCCGCTGCTCTCTTGACCATATATTTCTTCCCAGCCACTCGTCGCCTGCTTGACCAGTTTCCGTTTCATCTGCAAAAAACCCCCCTTTGCCTCGAAGCCCCCGACATTCGCCCGGGGGCACACTGTAGTGCGCCAGACGCACAGCCACCGTATCTTTGTAGGTGGGACCACTGCTGTCTTTACCGATAAGACCTTCGCTGAACGCAATGGAGTTACTCTGTCCGCTCGTCACCGAACCCATACTCCCGACATGTTGGAAAGTACGCGCCCATGTTCGTGACATATTCGAGTACATGCGGTCAACAACCTCCCCATTGGCACCTGCCCCGGCGTGTGGTACATACCAGAAATCAATTCCCACCAAGTCTCCGCGGCAAGCCCGATAATTCGAGTAAGAGCGACTTTGGTTGCGAGACGCACTATCTGACGGACAAAGGAACGACTCAATTTTGTACCTGTTGGTCAATTGACCTTCTGACATCAGGTCATAGAGATTCTGCTGTTCCATGAAGGGAAGGAGCAGCGGAAATAAGCCGTATTGTGCCTGGTGCGTACCGGAGCCATTATTGTGCCGAGTGAGCGTATCCAAAGACGATGCCGGATACCTGCCGTGGATATCGTGGAAGGTATGGAGAGTCAGCGTGATCTGTTTCAGACCATTGTTACATGTCATCCGTCTTGCAGCTTCTCTGGCTGCCTGAACCGCAGGTAAAAGAAGAGCGATGAGCATACCAATAATCGCAATGACGACGAGAAGTTCAACGAGGGTAAAAGCGTGACGGCGTTTCATATTTCTGTTCCTAAAAAAATGGTGACAATTACTCCCCTCATTGTAACCACCGGGCAAGGGAATGTCAATCATGGAGTAGACCCGGAGCAGATCATGTTTCTGTCCCACGCCCCCACCGCTTGGAGAATGTGGCTCTATTCGGCACAGCGGAAACCGACATCCTGAAAGGAGAGCGGCTGCGGTTGGCTGCCGCGAGCTGTAGTACGGTAGCCTGCGTCGCTGTTTTCGGCACTCAAAAACGAACCGCCACGAATCACCCGAAGCGCGGCGGTGTCCACTCCCCCCATCGTTTCGCCGACATACTGCCCAAGTTCTTTGCGAAGCGTCCGTCGGGCAATCGCCACCGTTTCCCCCTCTTCTGCCGAAGGTCCCGCTGGATTGTCCACCGTACCAAATTGATAATAGTTGGCACCATATCGGTCGCCGCACCATTCCCAGACATTGCCACCAACATCAAAAAGCCCATACCGATTCGGCGGAAACGAGCCGACGGGTGCAAGACCGAGAAAACCATCCGCGCCGGTGTTTTCATCGGGAAATCTCCCCTGCCAATAGTTGGCAAAATACTTTCCGTCCGCCATCCGCTGGTTCCCCCAGGGATAGAGAGCGTCCAGCAGCCCCCCCTTTGCGGCATATTCCCATTCCGCCTCGGTTGGCAGACGCTTTCCTGCCCAGCGGCAAAACGCCTGTGCATCATCCCAACTGACATGAACGACGGGCAGGTCAAGCATTGCCAGCATCGCACCGCTTCCCAGTTCCGTGTAAGGATTGGTGCCCGAAGGGTTTCGCCAATGGGCTCCGACCATCCGTACCCATGCGTTGCGTTGGGAATAAAAGACGAAACTCCAGCCAAGCCGCTCCGCTGTTGTTTCATAGTGCGTTTCTCGAACGAACATTTGAAACTGTCGATTCGTCACCGGGTAAATGTCGATCTTAAAAGGCGCAAGCCGAACCTGATGGACGGGACGCTGATCCTTTTCAGGTGCGGTGTCGCTGCCCATTCGGAATGTTCCACCGGGCAAGGCTTTCATCGGAGCAATGTCATCGAGTCGGAAACGTTCGGCAATCGTCGGGCGCGTTTCCGGGGCGTGGGAACGGTTTCGATTCGGCGTTCCGAGCGTGGGCATTTCTTCGGGTGTCAGCATTTCGCCGCGTTCTGCGGAAACAATATTTGTATCGCCAAAGTCGATTTGAGTTTGGCGAGGCTCCCGTTGCTGCGTTTCCCACGTCGCGGAACTTGACGGGAGTGGACTGCTCGGATGAATGTTCAGTGGATTCGGTGCCCCGATGGGGTGAAGCGTGAGAACAATTTGATACCACGCAATTCCCACGACTGCAACGAGGAGAGCAAGCCAAGCAAAAAGTTTGATCGAGGTGTGTTGCATGGGGGTTGTGGTGCGTACAATGTTTTAACGTGGAAAGTGCGGAAGGGCAGAAAATGCGGCAATTTCCATGAAACATTTTTCCGTATTTTCCGCTTTTCTGCGTTTTCCGCATTAACAAAACAAAAAAGCGATTCGATGATAAGCGAGAAACACTCCGTACCGGAACTCTACCGATTCTACGCAAAAAAGACAAGGGGAAAATTTGCTGGAGCGGCGCGCACCACCCTTGACGTAGCGAAAAGACGGGGTAGAATCAGCGTCAGTTCTGCGGGAATGGCGGAATTGGCAGACGCGCCAGGTTGAGGGCCTGGTTGGGGCAACTCAGTGGAGGTTCAAATCCTCTTTCCCGCAATAGTTTTCTTTGTTGCTCTCTTTTTAGTTTTAGGCTTTCGCTGGAAAACAAGCCGTTTTTGTCTGGCTCGTATTCCGCAGGCGAACGCCTCGTTGACAGCACCCGGTAAATCATGGACAATGTCGTTTTGTCGTTTGATTTCTTTTCAAAAAAATGAGGGGCATCTCATGAGCTGTTTCAAGGTTGTCGGTGCGGTGTTGTTCGCGGGTACATGTTTTTTTTCACTCCCTTCCTCGCATGCAGAAGATGCAGGAATTCCCGCTTCCTGGCGAACGGAATGGGACTCACCCTCTGCCGCGATGCGTCCGCTGCAAATCGTTCACGGCTTCGTGGGGCACTACGATACACCAGAAAAAATGGCGTATTTCAAGGACGAGTGCGGACTCGGCGGAATTGTTTGCAACGTCGGTCCCGACAATTATCTCTACAACGATACCGTGTGGAAATCGTTCGTGAATGCCGTGAAGAGTGCCAAATCACTCGGACTTCGCGTTTGGATTTACGACGAGGATGGCTATCCCAGCCCCGAAGCAGGGGGCGTTGTTCTGCGGGGACATCCCGAATTTGAATGTATGGCGCTCGTCTATGACAAAGATCGTGCCGACGAGCCATTTTACGTGCGACCCGCTTACGAGTTCACACACGCGGCAAACAATTTCGCTGCTGCCAGACGTTATCCGAATTTGCTTCACTCCGAAGCAACGCGGCGGTTTCTCGAAGTGACGCACCAGCAGTACCGCGACCGACTCGGCGAAGAACTGTTTAACGAAGTGGAAGCGTTTTTCACCGATGAACCCTCGCTCAACGCGGTCAACATCGGACAAATCCCCGAAGATGTCCGCAAAAACGTTCGCATTGATGATCCGCTGGATCCCGATCTCAAACCACTTCCCATGGTTCCGTGGTGCGACGACCTGCCCGAACGTTACCGTGAAAAATATGGTCAGGACTTGATCCCGTTACGAAAGTCACTCTTTGTGGGGGATTCTGATGATGACAAACAGGCACGGCAGCGGTTCTGGTCACTTGTCGGCGAATTGACCCGCGACCGGTTTTACGGACAAATTCAGCAGTGGTGCCAAGGCAACGGTTCCAGCGTCCCGACAGCGGACTCGCCAAACACACCACTTCGTCTTGCGTCGAGCGGTCACACGCTTCACGAAGAGCCGACTCATGCCCATGTTCCGCTGGATGGCAACAAACTGGAAGTGCTCATGCGAATGGATGTTCCCGGTTTGGACATGCTGGCAAGCAACCCGAAGCATGCGGTGTGGGGAGCATGGCGGGCGGCGGCGTTCCCCGCTTCGGCAGCGTGGTGGACGAACCGGCGGTTGGTCATGACGGAAATCAGCGATTTTTCAGAAAAAATGGGCGGTTCCGGTCCCGTTGATCTGAAAACAATGTGCGCGGCAGCCGCTTGGCAAGCCGCGATGGGGGTGACGGAGTTTACGCTGTACTACGTTATCAAAGACCGTGACGAAGCAACGCACAAAATGTATTGCGATTACGTCGGTCGGCTCAATGCAATCCTCCGCAGTGCGAAGCCGGTTTATGACGTAATCCTGTACTATCCGATCACAGAACTGCAAGCGGAATACCTCCCGATGGCAGAGCCGCTCAACTTGCAAAAGCTCTCCCCCAAAACGCGGGAATGCGTTGCCAACTTCGAGAACTCGGGCAGAATGTTGCTGGAACGCCAGATTCCTTTCGTCATTGTTGATAAAAAGCCGGAGAACGCAAAACTGTTCGTCCAAACGGTGGAGAACGTCAAAAATTTACCCGTCGCCGGTTTACCGAAGATCGCCCCAGAAAATACTTGGATCATACTGGGACGTTTCGAACGAGATGGGCGTGATATTTTCTTGCTCTTGAACGCAGACGATGTCTCTTACGAAGGAAAACTTTCCTTTCCTTCGAAAGACAGCCCGGGAAGATGGGACATACTCAATCCGGTAACTGGCGAGATTTCGTCCCTCGACGCCGTTGCGGAAACAGCAGGCGAAGTCATCCCGGTGAAACTGAGGTCCAAACAAGCGTTGATTTACATCAGGGACATTTGAAGCAACCTGCCACCGGCTGCCTGAGTCGGCTCTACAATGCTCGGCGAACTTTGCGTACCGGTTTGCCGAAGACCGGCTTGGGCGGTTCGGGTGACAAATCGTCATCCAGCGACGCATTGGGGTCGTGCGGTTTGGTGAAGGACTCGAAACCTTTCAGTTCCGCCCGCTTCAACAATTTATCGATCCGCATCTCGATTCGAGTGAGTTCCGAACCTTCCTGCACCGTCACAAACGTAAACGCCACCCCTTCGCGTCCCATCCGCCCCGTTCGCCCGACCCGATGCACATAATCATCGCAAAATTTCGGAATGTCGTAATTGATAATGTGCGAGATGCCCGAAACATCAATCCCGCGTCCGACGACATCCGTTGCTACGAGATAACGCAACGAACCGGAACGAAACCGTGCCATGACCCGATCACGGTCGCTCTGCTGTAAGTCGCCATGAATCGCTGCCAACTGATCGAGTTGCTTTGCGAGCAATCGAGCCAAGCGATCTGCCCCTCGCTTCGTTCGCGTAAAAATGATCGCCTGCTTTGGTTGCTGTTCCTCCAACAGATAGACGAGTGCATCAAACTTTCGTTCGGGATCGACCGTCACGTAAAATTGGTCAATCGTCTCGACTGCAACGCTCTTTTCGGAGAAGTCGAGCACTTCCGGCGACTTCATATACTTTTCGGCAAGACGCACCACTGGCGGCGGAAGCGTGGCACTGAACAAGAGCGTTTGCCGCTCGGGCGGAGTTTGTTTCAAAATCTTTTCGATGTCCGGTCGAAAACCAATATCGAGCATCCGGTCGGCTTCATCCAGCACCACCCAGCGGAGCGAATCGAGCGACAATGCCCGTCGTCTCATCAAATCGAGGATCCGTCCCGGCGTGCCAACCACAATATCGATGCCGCCTCTCAAACGTTCAATCTGTTTGGCAAGTGGCTTGCCGCCGTAACATGCGGTGATGCGAATGTCCCGCCCGTAGGCAAGCCGCATCGCTTCGTCCCGGACTTGCACGGCAAGTTCCCGCGTCGGCACGAGAATCAACGCCACCGGACTATTTCCCGGCGGACATGTTTCGACCCCCTCAATGAGCGGCATCGAGAAGGCGGCTGTTTTGCCTGTTCCCGTTCGGGCTTGTCCCATCACATCGACTCCCGCCACCACTTTTTGGAACACGCCTGCTTGAATGGGAGTCGGCTCTAAATAGCGAACAATTTTCAATGCTTCGAGCATCGTTTCGGAAACGCCCAGTTCGGCGAAACCGCTCACTTCCGCTTCGACATCCGTGGGGTCGGGATGTGAAGTTTCGACAAATTTGGGAATGTCACCGCGCTGCGTCTTGGTGGGTTGTCGGCTAGCAGTCGGCGACACCGTCGCTGGCTCCCTCTGCTGCCGTCTGCCGTCTGCCGTCTGCCGTCTCTCTGCTGGAGGTCGGCTCACTGCCTTGTCTGTTTCTCCCTCTACCTGCTTCTTTTCACGCGGAGGACGCTGCGGCTTTGCTGGCTTCGGTGGTTGCTCTGCCTTCGGCTTTTCGGCTCGCTCTTGTTGCTTAGTCGGCTTGGCAAGTTGCGGATCGGCGACACCGTCGCCAGCTCTCTGCTGTCGTCTGCCGTCTGCCGTCTGCTGTTTCTCCGTAGGTTGTCGATTGTCCGCCGTACCCATCGGCGGCTTCTTGGGTTCCGGTTCTTTTTTGGTAGTGAGCGGAACATATTCCTGCTTGTCGGGGTCCCAAACCATCTGCTCGCGTCTGGGACGGGCTCCGGCGGAAAGATCGGAAGCACTCTCCGTAAACGTCGCCACTGCTGCCTTGGGAAACAGTGAAGTTTTCGAAGGTTTTCCCTGCCGAACAATTTTTTGCGGGACGGGTAACTCGTCATCTGTTGGAATCGGCGTGCGTCCGTAACTGGGAAGTCGCAAATCTTCGTCGTCTTCGTAGTGGCTACTCGCAACGTAGGGAGGGATTACCGTTTTTGTGCGCCCTTTATTTTTCGGCGGACGTTTCCCCGGAGCAGATTGTTTCGGGCTGTGAGCGGCGGGAGTTTTTGTCGGCTGTTTGACGGTGTCATTTTTGTTGACACTGCTGTTTTTAGCAACATTATTTCCACCAGACTTCGGAGTGCCCCTCGATGGTGTGGCGGGTTTTGCTTCCGGCTTCGCTTCGGCAACCTTCGCCGATTTTTTGTTCGGACGACTCTGCTTCGATGGGGGAGAAGCGTTTTTTTTCCCCGCCTCTGCTTTTTTGGGATCAGATTTTTTCGTGTTCGGCTTACCGGTATCGGTATCACGTGTGTCGGCTTTTCTTGCGTCTGTTTTTCTGGTGTCAGAGACTGAGACGGCACCGCCATCCGATTCTCCTTCGGAGACGAATCCCCAGCGGAAGGAGTCGACGTAATTTCGTCGCCGACCGCTGGAGCGTTTTTTAGATTTGTTACTTGCGTTCGATGATGGCTCTTGCGGCATTATTTTGGGCGGCATTATTTGGGGCTGGCGACCCTTTGGTCGGACATTGCCTTTGTCAGGTGAGTCAGAATGAAAAACTATACAGAGTCCCATTCTAACGTTTTCGCCGCAGTAATGCAAGGGGCTAGGTTTCCGTTGCAGTCGAACGGCAAAGTCGTTCTTTCGTCATTCCCGCGTAGGCGGGAATCCAGGCGATTGGGTACATGTCCCGTTCTGCCTCGATTCCCGCCCGCTCGGGAATGACGGTGTTTTACGGGCGTTGCAGTTCGACAGGGTTCCCGTACCGGTTGTGGCATGGTATAGTGGTGAGTCCATCAAGGACTTTTCCCGTTTTCAATCCAACTTTGTACATACTCCCCCACCATGACCAAGACACTATCCTATCGCGCTCTCTGGTACTTTTTTCTCGCTTTCGCGTTGTCGATGTCGGGAATCGCCCAAGACAATCTGACCGAAGGTTTTCGCGCACCTCCGGATGAGGCAAAACTTTGGGGGTATTGGTGGTGGCTCAATGGCAATGTCAGCGAAGATGCCATCTCGCGTGACTTGCGTGAGATGAAGGATAAAGGTTTCGGCGGGGTGGTTCTCTTTGATGCTGATGGTTCCAATCAAGACGGAAACCAAAATACGCGACCGGGACCGACTTACGCGTCGCCGGAATGGGTCAAACTCTTTACCCATGCTGTCAAGGAAGCCCATCGGCACGGATTGTCCATCAGCCTGAATATCCAAAGCGGCTGGAACCTCGGCGGACCGCTCGTCACGCCAGAGTACGCCGCAAAACAGATCACCCATTCGGAAACGCTGATCGACGGAGGAAAAAGGGTCGAAGTCGATCTCGCTCAACCTCGAACGAATAACGGTTACTATCGTGATATTGCGGTTGTCGCTTTCAAGGCACGTGATTCACAACAATCGCAACACTTCACGATACTCGCCAGTTCGGCTCAAGATGAACACCCGCCTACAAACGTTGCGTCCACGAATTCGTACTGGGTCTCCGCCGGAAGCAGACCGGGCGATGGACCCACAGAACAAAAACCGGTATGGCTGGAAGTTCGTTTTGCCAACCCCGTGCAACTGGATCGTGTTGTCATTTTTCCACGACCCGGTTATGGTCCCAAAAAATGTGTGATCGAAATTTTCGAAACCGATGATGGTACTGGTCGTGATGTCGCAACGGTCACGGTGGATCCCACCGCAGCAACACCAGCAACATTTCCAAAAAGCATGGTCAAACGATTGCGGGTCAAAATCTTTGGCGCACATGACCCAAGTCACCCGACTTCGCCGCGTAACGTTCAAATTGCGAATCTTGCTCTCTATGATGGCGCGAACGAATGGCTTCAATCGTTTGGGCGTCTTTCATTATTTGATATCAAACTCTCTCGTCGAACATTCGGTGGTTCGGCACCCGATTGCAGCCCGCTGGTCGCCGATGAACCGATCACGCCCGGCGAGGAAGCCGCTCGTCTCGAAGACGTGCTTGTGTTGACCGACAAGATGAACGCAAAAGGTCGCTTGACGTGGGACACTCCGGCGGGACGGTGGACTGTTTTGCGGTTTGGATACACGCCGAGCGGTGCCAGAGTGTCAACATCCAGTGCCGATTGGCAGGGGATGGTTCTCGATTATCTGAGCAAAAAAGCATTTGATTATTATTGGGACGGTGCCGTCAAGCCGGTACTCGATCCCGTGGCTTCGTACTGCGGAACGACGATACGTTATCTGCATCACGACAGTTGGGAAGCCGGCGGGATGAATTGGACAGATACGTTCCGGGAAGAATTTCAAGTACGTCGCGGTTATGACCCCATTCCCTATTTTCCGATCATCGGTGGACACATCCTGACTGACCGTACTGTGAGTAACCGTTTTCTGAACGATTTTCGCCGTACCATCGGAGATATGATCGCCGACAACCACTACCGTTACTTCCGTGAAAAAGCGGCAGAGTACGGACTTGGAGTTCATCCGGAGTCAGGCGGACCGCACGGTGCTCCGATCGATTCGTTGCAACTTCTTGGAATCTCGCATATTCCCATGTCGGAGTATTGGAGTTGGTCGCCTCGCCATCGTGTTGGTGACGCGAATCGTTTCTTTACGAAGCAACCTGCCTCGGCCGCACATACGAATGGACACAAAATCGTCGCCGCAGAGGGGTTCACCAATATTGGTATGCACTGGCAGGAGTCTTTTTCCCATAATTTGAAACCTTCATTTGACCAAGCCGTTTGCGAAGGGATGAACCTGCTCGTTTGGCATGCATTCACCTGTTCGCCGGACGAGACGGGTTTTCCGGGACAAGAATACTTTGCGGGTACCCATTTCAATCCGAAAAACTTTGTGTGGCAAAAATCGAGGGACTTTTTGACCTATTTCAATCGGGTGCATTTCATGTTGCAACAAGGACATCCAGCGGCGGATGTTCTGGAGTATTACGGCGAAAATGTTCCGAACTTTACACAACGCAAAGGTGCTAACACGGCAAAAGCCCTTCCGGGCTATGATTACGATGTTGCTTCGGAATCCGTGCTTCTCCATCAAGTTGTGGGAGTACAGGACGGTTGGATCGTGCTTCAAGATGGAATGCGGTATCGGCTTCTTGTTATCCCGAATCGTGCCAGTATGTCTCTTGCGGCGATTCGGAAGATCGACACCTTGGTACAAGCGGGAGCAACAGTGATCGGTCCGAAGCCGGAGCGAACCACTGGGTTGGACGACGATGCCGCATTGCGATCGATTGCCGACAAACTCTGGCAAACGCAGGGCGGAAGAGGACGTGTCATTCAGGGTAAAACATCGCATGAAGTTTTGGCGGCTGACGGTGTTCCCTTTGATTTTCAGCGAATCAAGGGGTCGAACGCCGAACCGCGACTCGATTGGATTCACCGAAAATTGTACAAAAATCAACTTGATAAAGTGTCACTTCGGAAATTTGCCGAGTTCAAACCGATGGATGTTGGGACCATTCCAGCGGAAGACAAGAGCGGTTTTGGTGCGGACATTTACTATGTTGCCAATCTGACGGCGCAGCCGGACGATACAATCTGTGCGTTTCGAATTGTTGGTCGTCAACCGGAACTCTGGGACCCCATCAGCGGAGAAGTTCGGGATGCCAAAGCCTTCACACAGCAAGATGGTACGACACACCTCCCGCTGTATTTTGCTCCATATAGTTCTATTTTCGTCGTTTTTCGTAAGGACATCGGACCAAATCTCAGCGGCACGGCAGCGTCAAACGCCGTAACATTCAGCAAAACACAGGAACTTTCCCAACCGTGGCAAGTTCGCTTCGATGCAAAATGGGGTGGTCCTGCGGAGTCGGTCGAATTCGCAACGCTTGAAAGTTGGACGCGGCACCAAAATCCAGCGATCCGGTATTACAGCGGTATTGCATCCTATTCGCAAGATGTTGATGTTACTTTCCAACCGGGGGAGCGGATATTTCTGGAAGTCGGTCAGGTAGGGGAACTGGCGGAAGTGAAGATCAATGGTCGCTCTTGCGGCACGATTTGGGCGGCTCCTTTTCGTCTCGAAGTGACGGCATCGCTGAAGTCGGGGAAAAATCGCATTGAAATTGAAGTTGCCAATCATTGGGCAAACCGGATCATTGGCGATGCTTCCCAACCGGAAAGTGAGCGAATCACGAAAACCAACATTCAGCGTTTGACGGTGGAAACTCCGCTCGTCGAATCGGGCTTGATCGGTCCCGTACGATTGCTCTGGTTCGCACAAGAATTGCCAAAAAGGTAAAAGTTGGCAATTCCTTGCTCACTGCGGGATTTCCGGTCTTGCCCCTGAAAACACGTTCATCTCGTTCAAAAAGGCACCTGAAGCGGGCGCATCGCAGCTTCAGGTGCGACGGAAATTGACCGGAGGTTGCCGCGACTCCCTTCGGATTTGGTCTCACAATCAACACCCTTGCCCTCTGGTTAATCGTTCCCCTGACGGATCGATAGGGAATGCTTTTCTTGATGCCTCGTTTTTGGCAAATGTTCCCAGTTTGTGGCGGGATACGGTATAACATCGCGGCTACCCCCCTCATTTTCCAGCGAAAACCTCATCGGAATGCGCAAAATCTACATCCCAAAACTTTCCCACATCTTGAAGATGGGCAACAGGAGCGCAATGATGATGTAGAGAACCACCACTCCTATGCACAATAGCATGAGTGGTTCGAGAAATCTCACCATGATGTCCAGTTGCCGTGCCGACCGGCGTTCGATGGTATTGGCGGCATTGACGAGTACGTTCTCCAATGTGTTGGACTCTTCCGCGATGCTAATCATTGCCATGACTTGCGGTGGCACAATGCCCGCTTCAGCAAGTGGCTTGGCAAGCGTCTCACCGCTCGAAACGTTTTCCGCCGAACGACGTATGGCATCGGAGAGGATCGCGTTGCCCGTCGATTGACCGCTGATTTCCAACGACTTCAAAATCGGCACTCCATTTTCCAGCAGTGTTCCCAGCACCCGGCAAAATCGAGCCACCGCTCCATCCAGCATAATACCCCCCACCAGCGGAAGGCGCAATTTGAAGCGATCCCAGATTCGGATCCCCCACGGTGTCGCCAGTTGGGCACGAATGGCGAAATACAAGACCACACCTGCACCAGCAAGATACAAACCGTAAGTGAAAATAATATCCCGCATCCAAAAGAGCGACCGCGTTGCAAGCGGCAACGGAGATCCGTCCGCTTCCATTTCCTCAAAAATTTCTCTAAACGGCGGCACAAAGAAGATCAGCAACACGAGAACGACGACGATTCCGACAATGGCTAAAATAATCGGATAGATCATTGCGCCGAGCACTTTTCCTTTGAGTTCGACTTGCTGTTCCAAAAAATTGCCGATCCGTCTGAGTGCATCTTCGAGAAAGGCTCCTTCCGCACCGGCACGAAGGACGCTGATGGTCAAATCGTCAAAAACGTTGTGGTGAAGGGCGAAGGCGTTGTCAATCGATTCGCCATCGGCAACACGGTCGTGAATGTTCCTGATAACCAATTTTAGCCGGGGATTGGGTGTTTGCTTTTCGAGAACTTGAAAGGCTTGCAGGACGGGTACGCCATTTTCCAGTAGGTCGGCAAGTTGGAGCAGAGTGGTGGCGATCAACGAATCGGAGACACGCCGTTGAAACAGTTGGATGTTGATTTCCCCTTTTCGGCTGTCTTCAACGCTGATCGGAAACAGTTTGAGACGGTGGAGGGCATCGAGTGCTTCCCGCTTGGAATTGGCGGTAATCCGACCCGTCGCCTCTGTACCTGATTCGCTTTTTGCCGTATAGACATAATCTGGCATGACGGCATATTGTACCATATCTTCCGCAAGGAGTTGAGGAGTGGTTGTCAGACGACAGACGATTGTCAGACCGGGTGGCTCTGGGCGATTTCTCGCCCCGAGCCACCCGGTCTGCATGAGGGCGTGGACAACCCCCTCGACGTGCGGTTTTCCGTATGGTAGAATGAGGAGCGATAGGTTGTTTTTGGTTCGTACTTGAAAGTGAGGTTGTGATGACTTATGGAGTTTTGTTTGCGATTGCGATTAGCCCGACTGCATACATCGTGTTCGGCATTGTTGTTCTTTTGCTTTTCGGCAATCGGCTTCCCAGTGTGATGCGCTCATTGGGTCGCGGTGTGGTGGAGTTCAAGAAGGGAGTTGCGGGCATTGAGGATGAGATTGATGAGGCGGTGCGTTCGGCAGATGACAAGGTGAAAACCGAGAAAAAGGATTCGGAGGTATAGTTGTGTCATTGAATCCGTTTCACGTTATTATTATTTTGGTATTGGGGGTTCTTTTTTTTGGCAAGAATCTTCCGGCGGTCGCGAAGCAGATTGGTTCGGCACTCTTGGAGTTCCGCAAGGGGGTGGACGAATGGAAGGAGATGCGTCATAGCACTCCAAGTGTGGGAAAACGCAAGAGTGTTACGGTAAAGGAAGAGGAGTCGATGGAGCGTTTTGAGATGTTAGGAACCAAGTTCGAGCCTCCGCCATCGTCGCCTTTGGAGAGCGGCTAATCGCCTCTAGTAGTGTGGTTAAGCGCATGGAGTGAGTGGTTGCGGGAACATTTTGTAGAGAATTTTTGGGCGGCTAGCTCAGTTGGTTAGAGCGCTGCTTTCACACGGCAGAGGTCATTGGTTCAAATCCAATGTCGCCCAGTGGTTGTAAGGTAACTGTCTATTTTCTCCTTTTTCTTTGCCTATTTTCACATATTGCCTTTCCCATTTTGACTCCTCACTGGCAAATTGTTAAAAATGGGCAAAATAGCGAAATGTTTCTTCGCGTTTTTGCG
>Ga0123353_10000834_pt1 | contig 37444 bp, 37 predicted proteins | sample TergutLab28metaG_3_FD_92763 | JGI IMG/M metagenome (GOLD analysis project Ga0123353, IMG submission 92763) | Labiotermes labralis P3 segment gut microbial communities from Petit-Saut dam, French Guiana - Lab288 P3 | ecosystem: Host-associated > Arthropoda: Insects > Digestive system > Gut ... | reverse complement strand
ATCTAGTTTATGGTCCCGGGACTGATAACTTCAATTAAAAAGGAGCGAAACGTGAACGATCAAATAGTAAATATGTTTTCCCAATACATGCAGAAGTCAGCAAGCCTTGTTAAGGACATGAAAGGGTTCACGGCTAAAGCGACTTCGATGGTTGAAAGGTCTGCCAATGCGAAGACGGCGGCTGTGTCCGTGGTTAAGGACAGGGCTGAACGGCTGGCGCATGCGCTTTCGACAACCCGGTTGCCGTCGGGTCATACCTTCCTTGAAGGGCATGATCAGATAAAGGCGGCATCTACGATGCTGCAAACGCATGATCACGCCCTGAGCATGGTGGAGCTGATTATCGGTTCTTTGAAAGACGCGATGCAGAAGGCAGCAGAAATGGAAATCGGTCGTCCGACCGGTGTTTCGAAGAGTCAGCAGCTCTCTGCTGAAGACGAACTGATCCGTAGTGTTCGTGGCAGTTTGTAGTTGTTAACAAAACATTTTTTAATCGAAAAGGAGATTTTTTTATGTCCACAAGTTTGATGGATTATATGCAGCCGTTACCGGGAGGTATTGATAGCAACCCGCCGCCGACAATGCTCGATCATTACAGTTGGCGGAGACTGGGACCACAGGATGATAAAGATGCGGTCATTTTTTCGGCTGCGATTGATGCTTCTGTGCGGCCTACGGCTGGGAAACTGAGCTTCTTGCCGAAAGGCCGGATTTTCTCGATGACCGATGAAGGCACGATGATTCCTGGTCTGCGTGATGCCGACGACCGGCTCGTGCTGTCCATTCTGGTTGGTTCGGATTCGGATAGCGGCGACGTGATCGGCGTTAACTACGGCGATCCGGCAATGTATTCCAGCGGTGCTTCTGCGTTCCGTGATACTTTCCGCGCAAACTTCCAAAGTCTTGCAGCGGGTTACGTGTACGAGACAACGGAATATGACCCGGCATGTGCGACTGAGTTCGTACCGGGTACGTGGCTTACTGCTGATTGGGACAACATCAATGATTTTGACACCGCGGGAATTATCCGTCCTGGAAAACTCTACGAGGATCACATCATCGGTATTGTAGTCCAGGGGGTTACACCGATTGGAATCAATCAGGACGTAAGCGGTATTGTGTTCCAGGGTATGGTTATTCCTCGAATTAAGGATGGGCTTGCGCTTCGGCCTTAGTTCTCTCGCATTTTTGTATGACATCCGGCATACCCCTTGCGAGATGGGTAGTGTGCCGGGCATTTCTATAGGAGTTTTGGTATGGCAACGATAAAAGCAGAACGAGAAACAGCCAAGATGCTGGCGGAGAAGTTTGCCAGCGGCGATAAGGCGCTGATTAAAGAGGCGTCAGCAGATATAGACAGGTTCATTCGTCGGCAGTTCACCGAGCAATCCTTTATGGACAAGATCCTTGAGCCGGAGACAATCGGCGCAGAGGATCTTTATCAGTCCTTAAAGGATGACAAACTTTATGTTCTGTTGGAGCTCGAACCGGATCTGCCCGCCGTGGGGTCGTATGCGTTTAACGGCGCATCGCCGATGGTCACGATGGGGCTCAAACGGGTCCTGGTGTCCTTGCATCAGATTATGTCCGTGCGGATGAAGAAAAATGTACACGAATTGCTCACGCACGTCGTCTCCCTCCGGGATTTGAATGCGGATTACTTGCTCAAGCAGGTGCTCCGTCATTTTGACGGATGCGGATTGGCATGTATCCAACGCGGTATTGGTCAGTCACCAGGTCAGGTCATGAAAACGACCGGGTCCGTCCACTGGCATGAGATTCACGATGGATTTACCCCCGCAGCTTTGGGCGAATCGTTTAAGATTATTCGCCGGTTGGGAGCTGAAAACGGTCTTCAATCGCAGACCTTGCTTATGAACATGGTGACCCATGCGGAGATCGCAAAATGGCCCGGCGGCTTGACGATCGGTAACGAACTCACGACCGACATCATGAAAAATGGTCTCGGTACCTTCGAAAGCAGCTCGATGGGCCTCAAGTTTGTTGTGACTATTAAACGTAAGCTGGTGCCGGATGGTGCGGTTTACCACTTCGGCGATCCGAAGTATATTGGGCATACCTATGTTTGGCGTGAGCCGACATTGCATGTTGACCAAATGGCGGATTCCGTGTCCTTCTATGTTGATGCCTTCCGGGGCGGGGCGATCTTCTTCTTCGCCGGTCTGGCAAGGGTAGATCACACCCAGGTTTAGTTGGTTTTTGACGGGGCAGCGTGCTGCTGCCCCATTTCCCCCCTTTTTATTTGATCTACAATGAACATTAATCAAAACATTCTAAATGAGGCGACAGAAACATTGGTGGATGTCGAACATGCTCTTTTTTTCCAGAAATTGTCTTCCTACGGTATTGTTCCGAAATCGGCAGAGGAAGCTACTGCTTTGTTACAAAGGGCTGATGCCGTGCTGCTTAAAGCACCCTATGCCTCCCCTAATGGCAAACTGGTGAAATCAGCCAGCGCTAAACACTTTAAACAGGAAGTTAAACTAGCCCAGGATGGATATTCCGAGGACGCACACACCATTGCCGACCAACTGCTCCAATTGCCGGAACTAGTAAAGGCAGTGCAGGTTGCCGTCATGGGGCAAACCCTGTAGAATTACGTCCTTCACTACTATCCCACAAACATTTACTTCGATCATGCCAACTTTTACTTCCATCACACCCAGCAGCCCCCCACGGCAATACAAGAATATCTCCGGGAGGGATCAGTGGATTGCTTTTGTACCCCCCAGGGGACGTACTGTAAAAGCCGGGAGTGTATTTAGCGTCCCCTATGATCTACAGGCATTGGATACCCCAAACCGGACCTATCCGCGGCCTGTAGAAATTTTTGAAATGATGCTAAAAAAAGGGATCATTGCCGAGCACGTAGAGGAAGCCGCACCCGTTACGCCAATGGCGGAAGCTGTGCCGGTAGCAGAGGAAGCCGCACCTGTTCATCAGGAGGAGCCGGAAGTATCTAATGATGCCGTTACAGAAGATGCCGTTATCAAGGAGCCGGAAGTATCTAATGATGCCGTTACAGAAGATGCCCCTGCTGTGCCGGAAGTAGCAGATACCGAAATACGCCCACCGGGTAAGGGGAAAAAGCAGAAGAAGGCATCTGATCTATCGCGGGCATTACCCGTTATTACACCTGCCATAACCTATTCCGAAGAGACGGAACAGTTCACTATTGATTGGGCAGAAACAGGGGGATTATCGCCAACGGATAAATTCGAGGTATTGGTGACAGGTCCCGATGATAAAGAAACAAAGATTACCGCAGATACGGAAAGAACGATCACCTATAATGCCGTTGCCGGCTTTGGGGATTATACTTTCGTAGTGACGGTCATCGACGGGAACCGCACCCAACCGGGTGTGGCGATACATCAGACTGTCGTGTAGTTTGATGTTCCTTTTTGGTGAGGGAAAGAGTGCGCGGCCGCTGGATCGAAAGATCCCGCGGCTTTTTTCTTGTACAATAAACCCATGAGCGAAGCAGCAGTGATCACACAGAATGCGGATACCTATTACGGCTGTATCCCTTACGATAAAACGGATACCGTGATTGTCAATGGCGGTGCCCCTGCCCCCATTGAATACCAGCTGCGGGATGGGAACGGCAATCCTATTGATTTATCTGCCTGGTTCCCCCCCGGTATTCCCCCTGAGGAGCAGCAGTATGGCCTAGGGGTGAAGTTTGCCCTTGCGGACAGTTCTGTGGTACTGAAAACCCCGGTTCCTGCTAATGTTATTGATGCTGCCCTTGGGAAGATACAATTTGAATTACCTAAAGCCGTTTATGAAATGCCCTGCATTTATCGGTTCTATTCCGCGGTATCGCAGAAAACAGGGGCGGGGATGCTGGGCAGCGTAGTGTATGCCTGCCCTGGCAGGGGGATTTTGCTGGTGGAATGGTCGCCGTGGATGGAGCATTTGGATCATTGCCCGATGAAGCACCGCATTGTACCTGCATTAGAAGATGTTCGGCGGCGGTTGGATGATTTTGTTAGTAAGAACAGCCTGATGTACCAGTATGAATTTACAGCGGATGATATTGTCCATGCGATGGTGCGCCCGGTGTATATTTTCAATGAGGAGCCGCCGCGTCTTCGGCGGTTTATGTACACCCTTGCCAATTTCCCTTTTTATGAAAACTGGGTACAGGGGGCAGCAGCGGAATTATTACAGATTGCGGTCCATCATTATGCCCGGAATAAGATGATGGGTAATCATGGCGGGATTTCCGGTGATGAAAAGGGCAGGGATAAGGAATACATGCAGCTGGCCATGATGTATAAGGAAGAATACCGCCGCTGGGTACTGGGTAAGAAGCGGGAATTGAATTATTCAGCAGGGCAGGGCTGGGGGACGGTCCATTCCGATTATGTAAGGTTTAGGCGGTAGGTTATGGGAACCGGTAGTTCTTTTTTTCGATAAGCATTGCATTTTGGGGGCGATCACGGTTACAGCCTGCGTTTGGGCAAATTTGCGGCGGGTCGGGGGCTTCACTATATTCGGGCATATTCCTTTAATCGGCATTTTTGATCTGCCCCTTGAGCATGAACCGACGAGAATTTTTGAAGGCAGCGCCTTGCAGTACTCTTGCATTAGCAGCGATCCCGGCTATCCCGGTTGCTGCTGCCCCCTCCCGGATGATACCGCCGGGGGAGGATACATGGTTTTGTACCTGCGATCCAGCAGCTATACCGTGGCTGCATAAACCATTTGATCCTGCTGCGGATCTACACGCAATAAGGGGTAATAGTGCTTGCCTTTCCCACGCGGGGTCATTGATTGCATCTATCGAATTAGAACATCGGACAGATTACTGGCTGTTTATCCGTAATCTCGTTTTTGTAGCGGATCGCTGTAGGCTGCTCCGTGATTCGATTTTCGACGTGGCGTACGCGCCGGTTTGGGGCAAGCTGGATGTGCGGCAGGATAGGCGGACAAAGGATCTTGGTATCGTTTTAAGCCGCGGCGGTGCTCAAACTATAGCTTATTCGATTTGCAACATGCAGGATATTCTTGACGATCCGGCTATACCCTATGTGCGGATACGGTGGAGTTTTACAGTACCGCGTGAAGCAACGGAAGGGACGATTTGGCACTGGTGATGTTATGGGATCACGGTACAGTCGAGGAGAGCAGCGAGGGCAATATCGTAGGCGCTGTTATTCTGTTCGATTTGTTTGGCAATTATTTGGGTACATTTATTGTGAACAACTATTTTATCTGCGGCGTTCAGGGCGAGGGTCAATTTGGCCAGGTTGGTCTGGATGTCAGTGTTGCCACATTCATTGAATTGTTCGATCAGATATTTTTTCCGGCGATCCGGTTCAACGGTTCTGGAATCCAAAAGGATTTTGACCAATCTGGGCGATAATGTTGGGTTTTCTGCTGCGAAATTATTGCACTGTGTGATGATTTCGGTACAATCGGCGGGCAAAGGAGCCCTAGCTACTTTGGTCATGTTAAGCTTAAATTGGTTAGGGGTATTCCTTGCCCGTCGGTGCTTTCTACACCGGCGGGCGCTTTCTCCTTTACAAATTACCATCAGCACACCCACAGTCAATGGGGCTTGGCAATGGTTTTTCGCCTCATTTTAGAAAGGGCACAATTATGTACAGACGGGAATTTTTGAAAACAGCTTCTTGCACTGCGTCGGTATTGCCTACTGCAGCACTTGCCCTGCCGATGGATGTATTTGACGTAGGCATGCAGGTATTTAGTTCCCCTGGTAGCAACTATCGGGGCGATGCTGCCCTTCTTCCGGGGGATTTTCCGTGGTTGTCGTCGCCTTTCGACCCGGATAAATGGGGGTACCCTGGGTTGGTAACAGATCAATGGTACAAAACATGCTTGAACCACGGGTCATCGCGGATTGTGTCCACGGATCATTTAGCGTACAGGACGGATTATTGGTTATTCCTAGGGGGCTTAACTATTTCTGTCCACCGTGAGGGGTTGTTACGTGATATTTTTTTTCATAAGTGGTATGCCCCGTTTTTAGATCCAACTACCAGCCGCCGCGATGTCCCTACCCAGGAATTATGGTTTGCCCTAGTCCGTTCACCGGTACAATGGTTGCAGGGGCGATTGCTGAACGCTGATGCGATCATCCGGGATCCCAGCACCCCCCATGCTTTGGTACAGTACACACTGGCACTACCGCGTGAAGCAACGGAAGGGACGATTTGGCACTGGTGATCTGCGGGGAGCGGGCACGTCCGGGATTGTGGTGCCCCTGCCCTTGCCGGGCAAACCCCCTAGCCTAAAGGCTGGGGCTCTACGGTGCTTTTGGTAGCAGGTAAAAAAATCGCCCACAAGTTTCCGGCTTCGTCTATCCTAGCAAATCTATATCCTAGCCACCTGTATCCTTGCCCACCAGCTCGCCGCAGCAGCCGCTTGGGTCAGCACTACTAGGCCTACCGGTGCAGTGCCTATCCTCGCTACGCTCGTCAGGCACTGTGTCGTAGGCACAGTCCGTGCTCCTCCGGCGGCTGCATCAGGAACGGCTGGCGCCGTTCCTGCTTTTTTAGTATTCCTTAGTTTAGTGAAATTCCGCCAGGATCATCAGGAAATCAAATGTGAAACTCCCCGGGCTTAAGCCCGGGGCTTCTTATTCGCGTCCCTACGTTGCCAGGATATCGCTACCTTGGTCTTACCACGTTTCTTCCCATTACTGGGTTTTTCGGAATCGTACACTGGTTCCCAGTGTTTAATATTTATGGCGGCATTGATATCCCTATCATGGGTGTCCCCACAATGGGGGCACCTCCATTGCCGCTCCCATAACAATAATTTCCTGCCAATATGTTTCTGGCACTTATGGCAGATGTGTGAGGAAGCAAAAAATCTGTCAACCTTGATAACCTGCGTACCGTATTTACCGGCAACATGGGTTAACTTCTGGACGAATGCACCGATAGCGATATCGGAAACCTTATGCCCCCACAGTTTTTTCATGCCGGTCAAGCACAAATCTTCAATTTTGATCACTGCGTATTGCCGGCAAAGTTCGTGGGCTAGGTGCCATTGCCAATTTTCCCTTCGCTGGGCAACCTTGGCATAGGCATTAGCCCGGGCAATAGCCGCCTTCTTACGGCGGTTACTGCCCTTGACCTTCTTATCCTTTGCCTTGTCTAATTTACGCAATTTCTTCCCTGCCTTAAAACACCATCTAGGACTTTCAATCCTCTGTCCATCGTCCATGGTTATGAATGTCTTCAAGCCAAAATCTATCCCTACCGTCCCGTTACAGGCGCGTGCAAGTAGTTTTGGTTTACAATCACAACAGATAATGACGTAAAAGCGGTTATTATGCCTTTTTATCCTTGCATTCCGTACCTTATCCATCGGGAATGCGCGATGCTTCAGGAACCGGTAGGTGCCGATTGGTACTTTCCTATTTTGCGGATCATTGATAGTGATGCGATCATTATCGATAAGACAACCGTACTGTTTGAAGAGGAAAGAGCAATCGTCTTCCCTACTTTTGAACTGCGGCGGATGTATCTGCAATTTATGGAAGAAGCGGTTATATGATAGTTCAATCCGTTCACAGATTTCCTGGACGGACTGGGCATTCAGTTTCATCCAATAAGGATTTTTAGTCCGCTTCTTCGCAACATAGGATTGCAACTTAGCCAATGATAACTTTTTGCCCGACCACTCATAAGATTTCCGTTGCAGCATTAAAGCATAGTTCCAAATGCGCCTTGCCGTGTCCATTAGGATACCAAGGTCATCGTCTTCATCTTTAATTCGGTACCGGAAATTAAGCACAAGGGTATTCTACCGAATATCTGCGGCTTGTAAAGCAGCGCACCTTATATCCCCGCCCTAAAGGGACGGGGCTTTACGGTGCAATTGGTAAAAGTAGTAAGGAAGGACATAAGGCAGGCTGATAGTAAATAAAATAATAATTTGGCCAATAAGCTGGAATTAAAAAAAAACTCATGGAGAAATCCTGTACCATTACTAACCGGCTAATCAAGCCGGTTAGTAATACTGGCTGGCTGGCTAATAAGAGGGGCTAATGGGCTGGGGAGAAAAAGAAGGGCTAATGGGCTAGCTAATAAGAGGGGCTAATGGGCTAGCTAATAAGAGGGGCTAATGGGCTGGCTAATAAGAGGGGCTAATGGGCTGGGGAGAAAAAGGGGGGACATGTACTATTACTAACCGGCTTTATTAGCCGGTTAGTAATCTAGCCAGCCGGCTGGCTAATAAGAGGGGCTGGGAGCTAAAACACTGGAATTAGAAAAAAACGTATGGAGAGACCGGCTGGCTGATAAGAGGGGCTGGGGGCTGGGGAGAAAAAGGGGGGACATGTACTATTATTAACTAGGGATGCCTTTGAATCTGTTTTAGGGTCATTTTTGGCGGCTATTGCTTGAATTTGGTTTTGATGTGTTGAATTTGGCGGTAGGTTCTTCGAAAAGCTGGAATTTTTGTCTGACAGATCGCACCTTCTACGCAGAGCGGCGTTTTAGGGTTTTCATTCTAGATTTACGGGTTTTGTTATTCCCGTTGAATGGTATGGGCATTAAACGGCTGTTCGCGGGCATTGGGCATACGGAGCAGCCTGTCCTGGAGGTCGTAGAGCAGTCGTTTATCCTTTGGGTCGTTGTTGAGTTTTAGCAATCTGATTTTGGTTCTTAGCCAATCGCCGAGTTTGTAGTAAACGGTTTTGCGGTTACAGAGTTCGGGGAGTATTTTGCAGTTTTGTTGTTGCTCTTTGAGTTGTGCGAGTCTCAGGTCGATTTCGCTCATTTTGCATATGATTTCTCGGCGGTTGATTTGGAGCAGGTTTTGCATTTCTGATTCAACAGCTCTTTTATATTGGTCGAATTCTTTTTGGTATTTATCTTCAAAGAAGGTTTTACACTGTTGTTTACTTTCTTCCCGCATTTGTCCTTTTGGCGTTTTGTACCAATTGCGGGTGTAGTAGATTTTTTTTAGTTTTAGTCCTTTTTGGAACAGGACGGCTTTATCGCGGTGATGGTCGCCGCATTTGAGGACATATTCGAAGTAATGTTTGTCGTTGACGTGTGCTATCCGAATGGTGACATTTTCACCGGGAAAAAAACCCAATTTTCTGAGTTCATGGGCTATGACTGCTTTCACTTCATCGCTTGCTCTATTGCTATCGACGAGGTTGTGCACGTGGACGCGGTCAGTGATATTTCCGAATCCGTCTGCGGTGGGTTCTGGGACGCTGAAGCAGATGAGTCCTTTTTTCTCTATTTGTTTAACGAACTCATTGAGGGTTTCATTGAGTGTTTTGTCGGTATAGGGGATTTGGAATCCGATAACAACATCCCATTTTGGTATTCTGCCGTTCTTTTTTAACAGGCTGACTTCACGGTTTGCTTTATTTTCGTAGGCTGCCCGGCTGCTTGTATAGCTTGTCGGGGTGTAGTTTTTGGCCATCCGTTCCAATTCTACAAGGAATGGTCTGGGATTGTACATGGGGTTTTTGTAGTCGTAATGCAGTTGTCTTTTTCTGATTTTGAGTTTTATTTGCTTTTTGTAGCATGGAATCTCGGCTTTTTTGGCTGCGGTATGAACGGCATTTTTCAGATCATTGACAGGAAGCCTTGAACGTCCGAGGAGATAGATATGCCCGTCTCTGATTTCGAATTCATCCAGCGTAATATCCGCGTTCTGTTTTATTTGCGCCAGAAGGGCGTCTTGTTGTATTTTATTCTTTCTGAGTGGAAGCGGCGTAATGGGGGTCAGCAATATTTCAAAGATGCGTACCTTTTCAATTTTTTCCGTATCGGATTTCTCTTTATGCGGTACGAAGTTTGATTTTGCGATCGTTCGTTGCGTTCCCGGCGTATAGGCCTTGCGGGGTTGTCGTTTGGCGGACGGGGTGCTCTTTTTAGGGTCGCATTTGGTCTCGGTCTGCTTATACGGTCTTTCTATTTTCGCCGTATTCGTGCGTGATGTTCGCTGCTGTTTTTGTCCTTTTCGTCGGCGGCATAGATCGCCGACATTTTGTGTAATAATATTCTCCATAAGTCCGTAAAAAAAGCCCGGTGATTGTCAAAGAAACATCGCAGTAACAGTGAGCAAAGACACCGGGCGACCCTTGCGGGATTACGAAAAAAAATTCAAATTTCACTATCACTGCGATAGTGTCATTGTAGCACATCGTAGCAAGCGGACAAAATATTGCATGACAAATCAACCAGACGCGCTGAATTTTGGTATTGTATCTATCGTCGGCTTGCACGTCTCTGCGATATAATCGCATGTTTTTTCGTCAAAAGAAGCGTACATAATCGCTCCGTTGACCAATCGGAACGTAATCTGTGTCGGGTCTTCTTTATCCAGTGGGTAGACTTCGACACCCTCTCTGGTGAGCATTTCAACGAGTTCTTTTCGCTTGCTATCAGTTATCGGTTCGCTGCGTCTATATTCAAATAATACATCCGCAAACGCGCGAGTATAGCCGCTAAGCGGTTTCGGCAACGCTCGACTATAGCCGCTAAGCGGTTTCGGCTTATCTGCGTTATTACGTCGTCGTCTGGCTTTTTGCTTGTTAGCGTGTTTTCTTCGTTGGGATTTTGTCTTAGCCATAGTTCGCACAGTTTATCCGAAAAATTTTTTAATTGCAAATTTTGATCTTTGCCTTTCTGCTAGAATGGAAATATGTCAGAAACATCAGCCGAGCATTCCTTACGTTGTGATACAGATTGCCTTCCTTTTTACACGGACTGTGATTACATTTTCCGGGAAGTCGCCGTTACCCCTGCGCGTGAAGGGGGGACATTAGTCCAGTGGGCATTGGGTTCTGAAATCCGTGATGAGGGGACGTATGAATATTCCCTGCAAGTTGGGACCGCTGGGGTCGATGATCCGAGGGCGTGGAAAACCATACAAACAGGTACCGATGTTTGTTTCCTGATTGATCCGGTACGCCAGTTACCCAGCGTACAGAATTTTACGCATTACCGGGTTAAGTTAAAGACTTCGGAGAGTATCTATTTTTCCCGGCCGCTCCATACCTTTGGAAAGCTAAAATTTAAGGATTGGCGGGAAAGCGAAGCAGTCCTCCGCGCAGAAGGCATCCAATTATCCCGTTTGGACGGCACTGTCGGCACACTGCTAAAAAGAAAAATCAGCGGGAGGAAATGCCCCCGCTGCTTGGATTTTGGTACAGGTGAAGTGAAAGACGGCAAATGCCCTGTCTGTTATGCTACCGGCTGGGTCGGCGGGTACTACGCCCCTGTACCCTGCTACTACATCAATATCGATCCGACCGGTTCTACGATTGCCCATGACATTAACATGCAGGGGCCCGTGGCGGATACACAAGTAATCGGGCGGGCATTGGCGGTTCCGATACTGATGTCCCAGGATGTATGGATCAATGGGGAAAGCAGCGAGCGGTTCCGTATTATGAAACTGCGGCATCTTGTAGAAGTGAAGGGTGTGCCGATTGTGTACCAGGCGGCAATGGAACGGATTCCTTTTTCGGATATTGTGTACAATTTCAGAGCAAATTCTGTACGTCGTACAGAAGTCGGGCAGACTTTTTGGAGAAAATAATGGCGCGTTTTTCAGTTGGCGATAATCGCCCTGCTTATATTGTGGAGCGGGACAGGAAAGAGGCGGAGGCAGCTCAGCGGCGGGCAGCTATTCGTGAAAACGAAGAAGATTTGCGCCGAATTATGAGGGAGAGCCAGGAGTTTGCAGCTAAGCAGGCGGCGGCAAAAGCAGCGGCTAGGGAACGTAACAGAAAAGATGCCGAAGCTTTTGCCCTGTCTGAGGCAGCACACCGGGAAGATATGGCCCGATTGTGGGCGTTGTTTGCCGAGGTGAGGGACGGGTTGCGGAAGGAAGCAGAGGCCCAGGCTAAAAAAGAGGCAGCTGATGGCGGGGGTCTTTTATCCCGATTGCCGGAATTCGGCAAAACATTTTGGGACACCTACAAAAAAACCGATGGCTACTACTGGCATCCGTCGAAGTCAACAGAAGATAATTTGCGTGGTTACGCGGAAACCGCTGGCGAAATAGGCGGCGGTACGGCGGGGGCGGTTCTTGGCGCGCTGGGCGGAGCTGCCGCAGGGGGACCCGTAGCTCCGGCTGCGTCTGTGGGCGGGGCAACAGGTGTCGGTTATTTGGGCGGAAAAGGCGGCAAAAGTTTTGGCCGGAATGCTTTCAACTGGGCAGTAGGTAGCGAGGGAACACAGGGCGGCGTGGATAGTATAGGCAGGAACACAGGTTTTGGCGTGAATAATGCTGATCATGGGAATGATTTTGTGCCGAAACTACATGATGCAGGATATGCGATTCCGGCATTGGGCGGGGCATTGAGAGTGCCGATGGGACGGTTTCCTAGTCACGTTAAGAATCTTGCCGGGAAGATGATCGATCACTCACAGCAGGGTAACGAGGTATACACGCCGCTGTATCAATCGTTGCCGTGGAGCACAAGATACTCGTTGGGACCGGACGCTTCTTTGAAGTATCAGGTGAATTTGAGTCAACCGACAAAGTTAGAGAGGTGGCAGCATGGGCGAGTTGTGGATCTCGACAAGGGACACTATGCGGGTGAGAGCATGGCGGCTACAGGTAGAGTTCCGGATAGGAATTTACGGTATCAAGTGGCAAAACATACGGACACTTTGGACAAAGGAATTTGGGCTGATCCTAATATTGATACCCGACAGGCTTTGACTGAAATGGGGTTGCCAGATGGGGTTGTGGTACGGTTACTTGCGAATAAGGGCGAACTGTCCGCCACGATGGGGGACAAATTTCCCTATAAATATCCGTCGGCGTATGTCGATGTGCCTGAAGGAAGCCCGTCTTTTGGCTGGGTGGACATACCTAATCGCCGGTTTCAGGATGTACGATCGCTATCTGACGCACAAGCGGCACCGCTCTCACTTACGGGTCAGTGAAATGGGGCACCAATCCCGCGTGCGGACGCGAATGCTCCTGCATACACCGGTACGGGAAGGGCGGCATTTAAACGTGGGTTAAATATGTTCCCCGATAATCCAGCGCTAAAAAGAGTGTATGATGCGATGGGACAAGAGTACGCAGGCGGCTATGGGGAAATCACGATCCCTATTCGTAAATTACCCGCACAAGGATATACTAGGCTAAAGACCACGCCTGATGAGAGCGAATTGTATCACCCTTGGCGGGCACTGGACGACGTATCAAGTTTTAGCGGATCCAGTATAAAAAGAAGGGCAGCAGGTGCGCCAGCTTCGCAAATATCGCAACGAGTACTCGAATTCATACAGACGCTCAATGATGACCCCGATTAGCCCTCTCCGCTGTTTGGTCAGGATAGAAGGTAGCGATTTTGTTGAATAGATCGGGGTTGAGACCATAATGATTATGTGCGAATTCTTGTGAGCAAAGACCTAGAAAAGTGGACAGTTGCCGCATACGTAGTTTGAATGGATGATAGACTGTACGCCAGACCCTTGCTTTTTCACCGGTAATGCCCTCTCCCCTGATCATGTTGAAGAGGAGAGTTTTGAAGGGCATGTTGCTCTCGATTTCATCTACGTCCTTTTGGGACAATTGGTGATCATGAGCGAATTCGTTGAGCAGTAATTTGTCGTTATCAGATGTGGGCATATTTTCTCCTTTCGATCGTTGATTCGTTTTTGGATCAGCGTAGAGCGGTTCTTTCTCTTTTTGTGCCTCATTGGCAGCCTCAACGGTATCGCGATAGCGGTCAATTCTGTTGCAGCAGACTACAGCAAGGCTGACGGTAACAATGGCAATGACGATAAAAATTATCGTACCCATGATTTTTCTCCTTTCTTTCGTTCATTTTGCCGGAATTGCCCGGCTTAGGCAAGAGGGGGCTACGTCGCCCCCGTGGATAAGTCTCGATCCGCCCGGTAAAATAAAAAAAGACCGGGCAGAGATTCTACCCGGCAACAGATTATCGGCCTATTAAAACACCGTGAAAATCAGTTTATCTTAATCGACCCCCAAAACTTTAACCGCGACAATGTCGCAGAAAGGAGGGAGTATGATAATCAATGCGATGTCAGTTACAATTAATTTTGACCTAACATTATTGACTATTACGATTACAATCTATTGTATTCACCGCGTGAAAAACCAATATTTTTAATTTGACCGAATAATCAAAGGCGGGGCAAGTGAAAGCTTGCCTTGCCTTTTTTTGAGGGAATTATCCCCTTCACCTGTATATAACGCAAAAATGGCGGGAATTCACATCGGAAGATTTGCAGGGCGTTCGTTTTGAGGCTATGTTGTCTATAGATTACCTAACGGTTTCCGCAGCGAGTATTTTGATGAGTGAGATTGAGTTCGACGAGGATGATGGCGGATTTCCCGAGAGGATGAGCGACGAGGAACACACTGAACTGGTTAGACGGTTGAGGGAACGAACAGACAGCGCGACTCGGTTGTCTTTCTTATTTTCCGCCATTGCAATCATCACGTCGATAGTGTCGGTAATGATAAGAGGTTGCGACGGGCGCCATAAAGATTATTTGCCGCAGCCGAACCAAGAGACGATTAGGGCGATGAGCGAAACCAATAAAGCTATTTCGGCGATAAAGTTTTTTCTTCGCGAGAGTGCGATCTCTTCATCTTTTCGTTGTTCTTCTCTTACTTCAATGGCGAGTAGTTCTCGATACTCTTCTCCCCCCTCGGATAACCCAATAAGATATTTCGAGCTTTCAAACGGTCCTATGTCTATTTTTTCTCCGTTAGGCAGCTGTCTGGTTTCGTGTTCGACACGAGTAGCGAACACGAAGCATTGCTTTTTGTGGTGTAGCCAGCGGAAATTGTGTGACCTGATCGGGTCAGAGTGGTCGATTTCGACCTGTCTCTTACGCTCGCTTTTTTCGTGGACTTCGTCAAGAATTTCTAGCTGAGTCTTTTTGCAATGTCTTCTTGGAACTGCAGTAGCCATATACATGTCATCGTCATTTCCCAAAAGAATCTCCATCAAATCATCGCCGATTTCCCTATTTCTGCTAGAATTCATTCATGGACATTCCAGCGGAATTACGGGAGCGATGGGCTACGAGGGACAGGAAGCAGACGGAGTTTCACCGGTCATTGCATCCATTCCCTTGGTTGAAATTGATGCCCGCTCAAGGTAGACTACCGGGATGTCAGTTTCATTGATCTTTTTGTATATTTGTGCGGGATGGGCATGCCTCGGTATTGGTTTTGCTGGTCTGGGGTGTTTTATTGCGATTTGTCGCAAGCAGTGCTTCATTCACCAACAGTTCAATCCGTCCTCCCTCCACCCGGATTGGTTGGGGTCGAGGTGGGACAAAATAACGGTCTATCGCCACGGTCCCAAAAGTGATCACGGAGAGCGTGAGACTGAGGATCGCTATTGCGACCGTTATACGTTCTAGCCTCATTTTGCGTCTGTCTTTTTCTTCGGCTTTTTTCACTTTGTGCAATCGGTCGAGTTCGAGAACGCCGCTGTAGGTCAATGTTGCACAGTTTGGTTGTACCATATCTTCGTGAAATTTTTTCGCGAAGCCATATCTCACCGCAATATGGCAGCAGTCTTGTTCATCGATTCCGTTGAGGTCTATGGGATCTGGCGCTTCGTGCTTATCTTTTCTATTTCTTGTGACGATCTCCGCTTTTTGTAAAACGGAGATCATAGCGGATTCGCTGTAACCCATTATTTTTGTAGCTGCAGGAATTTCACGTGACTTGCCGAAGAATAAAGATTTTTCATTTTTCGGTCAAGGGTGGTTACCACATTTCTGCTAGAATTCCTTTATGGACATTCCAGCGGAATTACGGGAGCGATGGGCTACGAGGGACAGGAAGCAGACGGAGTTACCGGTCATTGCATCCATTGACATCCTCGAATATGCGCCGGCACTTCCGGTTCTGGACAGCTTGGAGGAAGAAGTCATCACGACTCCCCCGCCTCCTGCCGCCCCCATTTCTCCTACTGCAAGACCACTTATTGAGACCATAAAACTGTACGACGTACAGAAAGTCGGTCCGCAAAATATATCCCTTTCCACCTATGCACCCTCCATTCCAGCCCCCAGCAGCCACTGATACCGGATTTGATACGCTCATGGATCCGCTGGCTTTTTGCCGGGTACGGTTTTCACCGTTACTGGCAACCGGGGTCATTCTGACTTTGCTGAGGGAGCACTTTGGAAACAAAAATGCCATCAGTGACCCGATAGTGCAACGGTGCGTTTGGGGCAGCTCCGACATTTCTGATATATTGATAGAGTCGTCATCCAATGAGAGTTTGATTAATGTAGGTCAGCGACCTGCAATATTGGTGAGGCGAAACAACATTACCAGTGAGCGGCGGATCATCAATGATGAAGTCCTTACTATTGGCGGGCAGCGAGGACGGGATTTTTGGATTCAATTAAATGGATCCCATACCGTTTTCAGTATTGCGACAAAACCGGCATACGCGGAGTCCTTATCGAATGAGGCAACCATACTGCTGACGCAATATGCGCCCCAGATAAAATATGGACTTTGTTTTAAGGATTTTCAATTACGGGAAATTGGTCAGTTGAGTTTGCTGGAGGGTAGTGGCGGTCAGTATGTAGTTCCTTCGACGTTTTCCTATATTGCAACGTTTGAATGGACATTGGAAGACGATTTACCGCCGTTACGGCATATTGATGTGAGGGTTTTACACGGGTTAGATTAACAAACTTGAAAAAATATGGCACAAGCACGAAATTACAGGGCACCGCGAATGGTTGTCCGACAACGATTTGTGAACGAGGGTGGGGGCGCAGCGGTTACAGCAGCAGTTCATATTTCCGGCCCGCATGCGAATTTCATTTCCCGTGGTACGGATAGTTTTGAAAAGGGGCTATTGGGTCCTTATTCGGAAATAACGGGATTGACCAGTTGGTTGCCGGAAACGCTGCAAGGCAGCGTACTGGACACGCCTTCTGTTGAGGTCATCCTGAAAGATGCGGCTTTACGCTATTTCAATCAGTCGGCGGGATTCTTCATTCCGGCTGGCTCCAGAAATACAGTGGCAGCAGCTGATCCTGCTTTCTCTTTTGCCGAATATGGCGATACGCTAAGACACGCTGATCTTCATGCAAGGGATGTGAAGGTAGGCGATCATGTACGTCTTACGACGGTTGTCGGCGGGGTTGAGGAATCGTTTTGGACATCGGTTGCCCGTCTGTTGCCCCACTATGAAGCGAGCGAGATTGATCCCGTGGTTGGGCTCGGCGCCAATGCAGCGGCAGTGGGAGCGGATATGGCTACAGTCCCGGCTGGGTACGATACCACTGGCTTTAATCCCACGCTTACGCTAAGTCCCGGTATGGGGGATAATCTTCTTGCGAAGGGATCCGCCAATGCGGTTTATACCGTAGAAGTGGTTAGCGGCGGCGATATTGATACTGCCAGGTTTAGGGTTGTTGCCTCTAATGGTGATAATCTTTACGGTGTAAAGGCAGAAAGGGTTACGCTAGGCGACGATACTAAGTGCGAGATCGAACTCGGAACTATTGGACTGACCTTAACCTATGAGGATGTAACCGATCTGGTATTCGCCGTCGGCATGTTTACGTCAGTGCAAGTTGCGGCACAGTACACCCCGAGCGTTTTGACCGCTGGCGGTATGTACACAGCTCCGGCAACGAATAAGGCGCCCAAGGAGACTATTTATACTGTTACAGTTACCCGTGGCGGTTCTGTCCCTGCTGCAGGAAGTCCTGCTTCGGATTATGAGTGTGCTATTCTGTCTGTGACCACTAATACTGGGATTGACGGTGCCTCGCGTGTTCTTGTCAAAGAAGCCGGCACTATCGGTTTTGGCAGGTACGGCATACAAATTGCAGTACCGGAGGGTTATTTGAGCCTTGGTGATAGGTATTTCATCACAGCAAGAACACAATATGCAAAACGATTACCGTATATCGGGCTGAGAGATAATATCCCCAATCACTGGGTTTCCGCATCGGACATCAGTCTTATGCCGTTGGAATTGTTTATCTCCAAACCGGAAGCGGTCGTGCCGGCGTTGTCCGTAGATCCGCTTTCCGGTAGTGCGACGGCGAACTGGGCCATTGAAAACAGGGCAGTACAAGTCTTTGCAAATTTGACGCTGACTGATCCCTCGTGGACTGTTTTCGGTGATGTAGCGCCGCTGCCTGTTATTGCGAACGCAAAAACAAAGGCGTACCTTACCGGCAGGTACTTTGTTTCTGATTTAGTGGGGATGGTAACACAGGTGACTACGGCAGAAGAGTTAGATGAGATTGTCTCCGGTCCTGTGGATCCGAGCAATCCGCTGAAATACGCTGCCTTCCATACGTTGGCAGGTGGTGACGGGTCGCAGGTATTGCTGACCGCAGTAGCCGATCCCAGTAGTCTTGAAGAATGGGAACGGGTAACGGACTTGATTTCCGCAAGGGATGACGTGTTCCATGTGTTCCCGCTTTGCTATGGGGATAAGCAGGTCACTGATTTGTTCTATCGCCACATCCGAGAAATGAACCAGGACGAAGCGGCGAAAGAACGCTTGCTCTACCTGATTGACTATACGCCCGATTACCTATTGCTGGCACAGGGCACCGAAGAGACCCCGTATGAGGGGCGGCTGAGTTTGGAGACAGACACGAGCAGCCTCCAGTATCTGGCGTTCACTTCGGATACCAGTGAAATTGATTTTATCCAGTTGGGTGTGCGGGCAGGCGATGTTATACACGCCAACCCAGTGTACAATGCGGCTGGGAATTTGGTATGGTCGACGTACCCGATTGCCGAGGTTATCAACGCGGCAACAGTACGGCTAGCGATTGCACCTACGACGGTTGACCCTACCCCTGCGGTCTTTGAGGTTTGGCGAAATCAAACGTCGAGGGAGAAGAGTGAAATCATTGCTTCGACAGCAGGAATACAGGATATGCTTGTCCGCTATTTATTGGTGGACAATTTGGATAAGGCAGTGGATCCGATTGGACCGGCATCGACATTTGTGGGGCTGATTGGTTCTGTTGTTCCGCACCAGGGTGTTTCCTGGTACCCATTATCCGGTTGGTCCGGTGATGGTTGGCAGGGGCAATTCTCGAATGCGGAAATGAACCACATGGCGGGTAACGGGGTAACAATTCTGACCCGGCATGGGGATGGTTATATTTCGGCAAGGCATTCGGTAACGACGGCGAAAGCACCGCTTGCAGGGCAGCCTGAAACGGCACTGAGCCTGAAGTTATCGGAAGAAATGTATGTACGGAATGCTCTTCTGCTGAAGAAGGAATTCCGCGGCGCACTGCGTGGATTTGTCGGTGTGACGAATTTGGTGCAGGGTACGACAACGGCGATAGAGGCGAATTTGGTGGCGACCGCTAGGTTCCTACAGTCCGACAATGATTATCCTACGCTAGGCGGGCGGATACTTTCGGAACTTCAGGATTTGGAGATACGTCGGCATATTCTGCATCGGGATCATTTGATTGTTTCGTTTAAGGTAGAATGTCCGTTCGCCTTGAACACTTTGGATTGTACAATTTACGTTTAACGGAGCTAAATTATGACTAGAGTTTTTCACGGTACATCATCGACGTTTGGTGGGGCTATCGATCTGTCCGGCGGTGTAGCAATGGCTGTCGGCACGAGACGGCAGGTGGACGGGTTGACTGACGCGGGGATTGAGGCGGGCAGCAAAGCTTTAGGGAATCTGGCGATACAGACTGCTAATATTCGCGCACAACGACCGTTGCAGCAGTTCTATGACCTGTTTTCCCGAAATGTTTATTATGTAAGCGGCAGGGTTCAAGCCAGCGGCAACATGGATAGGATTTTAGGCCCTAAGGGATCTATGTCTAAGCTGTATCAGCAGTTGTCGGATCCATGTTTGATCGGGCAAAATGCGGTGGTTCTTTCGATCAAAGGTGCATTTTGTGCGGAAGGGAATGCGGCTGATCCGGGAAAATCCATGAAATCTGGCGGCTTGGATGTTCTAACTGGCGGCAACAAGATCACACTGTACAATTGTGCTATGCAGGATGTCGGTATATCGATGCGGGCGCAGGATTTCGTGTTTATGGAGCAATTTGCCTTTACGGCAACTGATCTCGAGACGCGGTAGGGATTCTTGTTTCAAAGCAGCACTTCGTTTACGCTGGCGGTACTTCATTCTGTGCCGCTTTTTTTTCATGTACACTCCCATCAATTACGGTGCCGCGCGGGTATCTGAGACATTCGATTTTGAGCCCGCGATTGTTCGATCATTGGAGCCTGTTACGGATCCTCGGGCGTTTAACTGCCAGATCATGGTAGGAACCATTCATCAGGTTATTCCTGGGATGTATATGTACCGGGTTGTCTTTGATGGCTACCAGACCCCTATTGTTTGCACAACCTTGGATCCTTATTGGTTCTTACAGCCGGTTGTTTCGCAGATATATCCTGTGGGTACCCGTGTTTTTGTTGTATTGGATCATGCGTTTACATGGGGGCGAATTATCGGCGCCGTCCCGCCGCGACAAATCCCTGATACAGAGCGGGCGATCGCGACACCGAATCTTGTTTCCGGTGTAGGTACTTTCCATTATGCCCATTCTAGATATCTTTCTCATTTTCTAGATCACCGACCACTTGCGCAGGGACTAGACGATTTCATCCACGCGAGGATGGCGGATAATTTGCATGGGGATTACACGATTTCCAATGTTTTTGGCGGCGGTTTCCATACCGACCCCTTTCATACTTTTATTAGGCAGTCCCATTCTTGCGGGGTATGGCTTTTTGGCATTGACCAATTACTCCGGCTGATGGGGCGGTCTATCCAGGAATATTCGACAGTGCACGAGCGGTATGTCGGTGTGGATGAGGCGGAGAGCTATGTGTTCGAGGGTATCGCTATGTATCCGCATGAGGGGCTGGGGCTGCCGCAGCCCTCTGGGCAGATATACGGCAAGAACGAGCCCTATGACTTGTTGCGGTCTGATGGCAAGAGTAAGGGATTTATGGAGCCAATAACTAAGGAACTGGTGCCTTTTTATCGGCAGCAGACCTATTCTGGTTTTATAGGACAGGGACAAGTTCGACTCTTTTTTATTCCGCCAAGGGCGGATGAATCAAGTCAGCACCCTATCGCCGTGTCTAAGCAACAGTTCTTGATGGACGGAACGTTGTTATTTGAGTCAGCCAAAGGGATCCATCTCATCAAGCACGGAAACATTGCCTCCTATAGACGAATTAGGGCCATTGAGGATCCGCAGGGGGACGACCTTGCGAAGAGGAATTACTCTCCTGCTGTTAGTGTTCCGAAATTAGAGCAGGGCGCAACTATTACTGACCAGATCCTTCATGCGGCTTGGGAACAGGCAAATATTGGTTTCGAGGGACATGCTTTAGATTTTGAGAAATCATCGTCTGATGATTTGCCTTTTGATCGGGATGTTGAATTAGGGGCACTCGATGCGTTACGCACGTCATCAGAGATACCGAAAGCGGCAACACAATTACTGTACATTGACGAGCGGTATGGGGAGCGGGAATATAGCGGGTCACGGTCGAGCATTTCCCTATTGCCTGACGGCGGCATAGCCATACGCGGCGGCTGCGGTGAGGAGATTTTATTGCAAGGCGGAAATATCACCCTTTCCGCCCCTGGTGATCTTCGTTGTCTGTTTGGCAGGTCTGCGGTGACACTTGCCGGGGATGACATAGTGTTACGGGCAAAGAATTCTGTAGACATTACGGCGACCGATCATGATGTCCGGCTTAAAGCAGAGCGGAATTTGGATATGGTAGGCGGGATGGCAGGGGAAGGAAGGACGCTTCTAGAGAATCAAGCGACTGGTGTACCGACATGGGAGGGGGTACAGGGCAAGGAGGGGGAGGCTATCAACGGCGCTGGTATCGTCCTTCGCGCCCCTGATTCTGTTCTTGCTTCTTACGGCAAACGTGTTTACACCAAAGCAGTGGACAAGGGGGAGATATTCCTAGACGCAGATAACGGTGCTGGGAGTGTAAAGGTACGGGCTCAGGACGTTGGGATTAGCGCAAAGGTGAACGTGGCGATTGGCGTGAATGGTAGTTCTAATTTGTTGCAAATGACCCCTACTACTACACTTATGACAAATAGGCTTGAGGTCGATGGTCAGGTGGCGTCCTCTAAAAATGTTTTAGCTGACATGGGCTGCAATCGGGATCCGTTAGACCCGCCAAATTTTGATGAGGAGCGATTACAGTATATTGATGATTTGCGGGAGCAGTTTATTGACCGGCACAAGACCCAGCCGGATGAGCGGTATTATGAGGGGCAGGGATTAGGGTCAGAGGAAATGGTCGCTGCTTATACTTTTTCCTACCGCAACTCCGATCAATGCGGTGCGCATAGATTTACTTTTGCGGAACCATTTTGGATGGAATTATATGGTACAACGATTGTATCTTCTCTTGCAACGTGGGAAGAGCCGGTATATGTTTACCAGGAGGCTATTAACCAGACGGCGTGGCCGGGACATGAGAAGTGGTCCAGTGATGCGTGTGTTGAAGCAGGTAAGACGCGGAGATATAACGCAGAGTCTGGGAATGCTGAGTGGAATACTTCTGGGGCAGCCCAAAAGGTAACACCGGAAGAGTTTTTCAGGATCGTTGATCCAGTGTAGTGTATTTCGCAGGTGTTCTGCGTTTGTTTTAACCGGGGCGGAGCCCCAGGAAGGTTTGTGTGATGAAGAAGATTGTTTTGTTGGTAGCGTGTGTAGTGTTGGTTGTTCTTAGTGCAAGCGGTACGACTGCTGCTCATGGGTGGGGATGGGGTCATGGGGTTGTCGCTGTAGGCGCAACGTGTGACGCTAGTGCCCCTGTGGCGATGAGCGTGGGTGTTCGTCCAGTGCGGGTCGCTACGCCGTGGGCATGGTCGCCGTGGGTCCCCCGGGTTCAGGTAACTTCGGTTCCGTCAGCCCCCGTTACGATGGAAGCAGGGACAAAGGCGTACAGCCGGACATCGTTTTTGGGACGATATATTTTGCTTGAAGAGAATCCAACAGTAACGGTTGGCGGTGCAAAATATGAGAATCGCAGGGGACCGCTCGGTGTCCCCCGTTGGCGGAGTGCTAACTGATCATTGGTTTCCTTTCAGGCAGTCTGATACCATCAGGCTGCCTTTCTTTTTTTTTGTTTTTTTTCATGAGCAATAACGATTTTCAAACCCGAATGAGGCAGAAGAGTCTGCCTGTAGGTACACCGCCACAATCCCAGATTGTTTCTCCAACTGTGGCATCGGATACCGATATATTATTTGGCGGCAGTGGGAAGGTGACACATCGCCCGATGACAGAGGAAGAGCAGCGAGCTATTGCGAACGGGGGTGCGCCGAATATGAAGCTTTCTGACGCTGAGAAGCGGCAATTGCTTAAGATGGGGTGGACGGAGGGTTCCCCTGTCCCTGATAACGTCGCCGAGATGTTCGCCAGCGTTGTTTCCAGTTATAAGGCAGAGGCGGTAAAGCGTGGTGCATTGCCGCAGGAACTCGTGGTAAGGGAATTTGACGATTTGCCGACGCAGGAACAGGAACGGATGCGGCAATCGTTGCGAGAGGCGACGGATGCTATGAAAAGCGGTCGAGGACAGGTAGTATTTTCTGAGTACCCTGCGGATGCCGCCCATGTTCTTGATGTTGAGTCGCTACCGATGATGGAGATTCCTGATTGGAGAACTGAACCTGCTCCCCCTATGCCCTCGCAGGAACCTGCGCCAGTGTCGGCACCGGAGGCAGAACCGGCGCGCATAGAGCCGACAAAAGCGGCCTCATCGACAAATCAGCGATGTGTCCATTGCGGTGGTGATCCTTTTGAGGACATGACCAAGAGCCCCATTCCACTGGAGGACAAAAAGGCGTACTTACTTTCCATCGGAACAGGGAGGTCATTTGAAAAGGAGTATTCCTTGTTCCATGATACGGTTCGTGTTCGTTTCCGAACGCTGCGTCCCGGTGAATATGATTTAATCGCCGCTTGGGCGTATGAGAAGGCCCTGAAAGAAGTGCGGTGGTCGCAGCAGAATCTTGAAGCGTATGTGAATGTGCTGCGCCGGCATGAGGCGACGATCGCAACGGCGTTACAGACAGTCTATTTGAAGGGAACGGCAGAGGGTTCCTCCTTGTTTTGGTCAGCCCCCAAAGGGCAGCGGCCTGGTCTGAAGGACTGGGAGGCGGATTATGGCAGTATGACCCTTGACGACCTGCTCGATCGTTTTAATGAGGCAGTGGGGGCAGAAGCCTTGATTGCCGGCATTCGCGATAGGCTTGCTGTCTTTAATTTGCTGGATCATCGGCTCACCCTTAATGTAAACGATACCGAAAATTTTTGGCGGGGGACCTGACGCTCCAGGTTCTGCTTGATGCCGCTATGTCTGGATACCTGAAAAGGATAGATTTTCAACCATTCGAGCGAGAGCCTGTGTTAGAATCAAAGCAACAAGTGAATCTAATGTTGGCCCTGCAATGGTACTATCAGGAGAAAATGCGGACGCATATTTCGCATCTGTTACAGGCGGAGATGGCTTCACAGGTCAGTATGGCTATCGGCAACCGTAAAGCCTATGGTGATGTGGCGCAGGGTGTTAATGATTTATTGACAGATCATCGGAACATCCTTTTTGTCGGTACACCGATGAAGAAACAGAGCAAGGTCGACACGTCCGATGTGGGGGAACTTGCCCGGTTTTGGGAATCCTATTATGGTATGTCGTTGGCAGAAGCGAATCGAAAGGGGCTTTGATGAGTGTAATTGATCCGCAAGAACAGATACTGCAACTGTTGGCGCAGATAGCGTCGCAGGGGCAGGCTTATCCAGGGTTTTCCGGCGTTAACACTGAATTTGGTTTCGGCCCAGCGTACCCTTTTGACCATTATGAGCGGACGTCAGCGGATTGGATGGGCGGTTATTCCGGGGCAGCACAGGTCGCTCTTGCTTTGCTGAAAAATATAGGATTGGCGCCTGAAGGAGGGAGTTTTGTACCGCAGGGGATGCCTTTGGCATTTGGCTTGGAGGCGATGGAGAACCGGCGCCTACGCGTCGGTGCGTATGCTACAGAGCGGCAACGGGTCGTAGGCGATCGGGCGGTGCAGCTGGCTGTAGCGGCGGCAAGAGCAAGAGGGCGGCCTCTTTCTGCGGAGCGGCAGCGGGCAATTAGGCAGCAGGCGCAGAATTGGGATATGGGCAGCGCTATCGTGGAGGCGATGTTGCCCCAAATATTTGAGGGGGCATTTGGTCCCGGCGGATCCGGTCTGTCGTTGTTTGATACGGGCTACCGTTTAGCTTCTTATCGTACACATTCAGACGGCACGATGTACGGTGCCGCAGATTCAATTCAGTATGCCCACCAATTCAGGGAGCGGCTACACGATAAACGAAGTCCTGTCTCTTCTAGGGAAATGGCGGCATTCTATTCCCATTTGACGGCGGCAGGGGTTCTCGGTTTTGAGGAAGATCGGAATATCCTTTTTATGGATGCCGACGACCAGCAGATAGAACGGGAAGCAAAGAAGTATCTATTGGAAGCGGGGGCGAAGACCAATGCCAATAAGACTATTCGTCAGGCAGCTCATCGTGAAAGTTTGGTCGACAGAATAGAGGAGAAAAAACGAGAGATTCTTGCGACGAGCAGAGGCGCTGCTGATAGGTCAATATCGCAAGAGAGCCGGAATAGATATGGACAGCAGTTTCTTGCCTCGCAAAGAGAGTTGCGTGAAATAGTGGATACGGCACTGTCTAACGAGGAATTAGGGCTTTCCGCTGACGAGCGGCAGCGATTGAGTGATTTTGCCGCAGTGGAGGTTTCACCTAGAGTAAAGGGTCTAGAGCGCGGTCTGGAGACGATGCAGACCTATGACCTGAGTACGGACATCGGGCGTGAGGGGCTAGATAGATGGTTCGAACAGGTCAAGGACAGTGCTTTAGCGGGTGGGAATTTATTGCGGTTTAAGACTGAGCTGAATAAGGCGATAGACGATGTTAAAGGAAAGTCCGAAGAGGAAATCGTACAACGGTTGCAGAAGGTTGTTGGATTTAAGGAATGGGTGGGCGACGATGTTGCCAAGGATATTCTGGGACAAGCGATGACAGGTGCGTATCAGCCCTCGGATTCACAGCAGATAGTAAAGAAGATTGTTACTGCACGGGTGGAGAAGGACATGGCTAAGGAGGCGGTAGCAACGAGTGAGTCCCTCGCGAAGCAGATTGAGGGGGTAGATCTTAGCGGTATTAGCCGGATAAGCGAGGCTATCGATGCGTTGCGCAATGATCCTGCATTTCGGTCGATGATGGTAAATAGTATGGGGCTGGACGCGGCTATGAGGGATTTTGAGGGATACAAACGAGGGCTGGAGAAATTGAAGACGGTACTGACTTCGCCGAATATGTCGCCGGACCAGATCGCCAAGATTTACAGCTCATTTTCCGGCGGGGCGATGTTTGCTATGAAGGCAGAAGATATTTCTGCGAATATTGGTACAGCGTATGCAGTGGGGAAGCAGTTGGGTTACGGGGATGCGGAAATACAAGCACGAATGGGGCAGAGTAAGCAGATGGCAGAGATGACGGGGGTCAATCGTGCTTTTGTGGGGTGGCACGCGAATACATCGATGTCCTACGAAGCGGCACTACGGCGAATGCCAGCGGCGGAGAATATGCAGGGCGTATGGGGCGCTTCAAATCTGAATGAGGTAGCGGCGAAACAATCGCAGATGATTATGGGCTTTATTGCTAGTGATGCTGGGAACCTACTGGGAGCCGGATTACGGGCGAGAGAAGAATTACGGGCGAGAGAAGAATTAGGCGAATCGGCTGTGGAGGGGACAGCATTGAATGAATGGCTTGAAGCGTCCCTTGCTGGAAAATCGATGTTTACCTATCAAGGACGTACCCGATCGATAAGCCTTTCTTCTACCGAGGTAATGGAGATGATGACGGCCGCTGGGATAACGCAGCCGGAAGCGTATAATATGGTCGCGGATGAGCGGGAAAATGCACGAGTGAACGATCAGTTTCGTGATCGGTTAGCCGAGGCGACGATGGGTAATCAACGGGAAAGGTTTGCCCGGGCTATTACCAGTGCAATTACAGCGAGTTTAGGTATTGACGGGGTTACTGATCCAGAGGAGCAGAGGGAAGTAAGGGAGCAAGTGTTTCGAACTACTTTAGGGTGGTTGGATTCGGATGTTTGGATGGACGACCTCGAGCGGTTGAAGGCGGAAGGCAAGATCAGCTCGAAGGAGGAGGAGAGGATTAAGGATAATCCTGCTATTTTGCTGCAAAGGATGCTGGAGGATGCGACTTCGGATACTTTGCCGGAAGAATTTCGAGCCAGGCTGTCCCATTTGAGACTTTCTAGTAATCTGCATAATCTGCCCAGGCATCTTTATACGGATGATGCCGATTACGTTAGCGTGCGGCAGAGGTTAAACCCGAAGGTGGGCAGACAGGCCAAACGTAACGAGGCGATTACAGAGCACATAGCTCGTCAGGCGGGTATTGCTGTGGATTTAGGCTTGGATTTATCGCAGCAGGATGCACTTAAATCCTTTATGGGTGGGGAGATAGATATGTTGCAGGCGCTGGCGCAGTTTAGCGGCGTACTCGGCATAACAAGTGAGCAGAGAGAAGCTATTGCGGAGGAGGTAATCGCAAGTGAGGATCTGATGAAAGCAGACCTAGAATTAGTCAAGGCAAAAGAAGAGTTGGATAAGTTTGAGTCCAGTAAGGAGTGGCAGCAGTATCTGAAGGGGAAGATTGATGATGAGGTGAGGCGAGAGGAATTGGAGCGGGAACATGACGGTAGCAAAGAAACGGTAAGAAAAGCGCGTCAAAGGCGTACTGCGATTGAGACTATCTATGAGGATCGACGGGATAAAGCTACATTGGACAAAGGTGAGGTAGGGCAAAGGTTCGTGGAACGGTGGGATGACGTAAAGAATATGATGGCGGCTTCGGATAGCGATGCGCGGGCGAATTTCGGTAAGACACTGATTCAGGCGAATGTGGAAGCGAAGGTGGCTGAACATGTGTATCAAGCCGTCGTGGAGGAAGAAGAGGCATTTAGTAAAAAATTCTTACCCCGATTAACCGAATTGGAGGGGCTTGGGGATCAGATTTCCGATGAGGACGTGAAGGAACGTGACCGATTGCGGAGGAACCAGGAGCGTATTGCGCAGAATAAGACAGAGGCAGAGACCAAGAGAGAGGCTAGGCGGAAGGATGTAACGGATATACAGCAAATGTCCTTTACACGCCCTTCTGTTTATCAGCGGGAGCAATCCGTAGCGAGGACGAATGTTGCGCGGGCAGAAATTGGGCTCCAAAATGTATTAGAGGAGACTAACTTAACTAAGGTAAAGTTGGCGTGGACGGAATTCGATGAGACGAGAAAGGGGGATGAACTATCCGCCTTGTGGTCGAAGAAGGAGCAATACGAAAAGGACGGGACAGGGGAATGGACACAGGCAGATCAGAAGCGACTGGACTCGCTAGAGGCAGAGAGAAGTCAGAGTGGGACTAAGACAGGCGATGCTTATGTTAAGTTCAAATTGCAAGCGGACGCGTCAGACGAGGAATTGGCGAGGGCAAAAGATGAAGATAAGGTGGAATTGGGGGACGGTCGTGAGGTACTCTTATTGCGGGATGCTCGAGGACGGCACATACACGCGAACCGGCAGGAACGGGAAAAGATAAATGATGCTGAAGGTAAGGTGGCTGCCACAAGTAACGCACTAGCTGAGACGATTGCGACGGAAGAGCGGGATCAAAAAAAGATAACGACAGAGCTGGAGAATTTAGAGAAGCAGGAAGCGGAGAGGCAACAGAAGAAAACGGAAAAGTATTTGGCGGATAGGCAACAGAGGCTTACTGGAGTGGCGTATGATAAGGTAAAGGCGGATCAGGGGCTGATAGTGAGTACGCCGGAGAATCGAAGATTCGTACTGGGGAGAGCAAAGGAGGCGGTTAGGGAGTATGAGCAGACAAGGATATTGTTGATGTATCCCGACGGGAGTACTGAGCGAAAAATAGGGGAGGAAGATCGTAAGAGACATAGAAAGAAGCATCCTGGGGTGTATGATAAATTAGCAGCGGAGGATGCAATTATGTCTTCCGAATCTACATCGGGAGATTCAGTACGACAAGAATATCTGGATGAAAAGACAAGGCTAGAGGGGCAGCGAGCTGGGGTGATACCGGTAACGTCGTTATCGCCGTCGGCAGGGCGAGGTATTACTGGCGGCACTGTGAAGGCACTAGAGGATAGACATCTCACTTCGGACAGCAGGCAGATGTCCTTCGGGATAAAAGGCGATGCATCCGATCAGATAATTAAGATAGACAATTTGACGTTAGATATGGCAAAGGCTACCTTTGAGTTTATGGATACATCGCTGATGTCAGCTAACCCAAAAGTAGTTAAGTTCAACAATGTTACAGCACGGGAGGTCGGACGCGCATGAGTACGATTTTTGAGGATGTATCAGGCTATGTCGTTCGGACAAGTGGCGGTGCTGCTACAAAGGCATTGTTGCGCGTCGCTGATTTAGACTCGTGGGATGTTATTTTTGTAACAGCTTTCCAGACACAGAAGGGTGTCAACAATAGCGTAGCCTATTCCTTAGATAATCATATTTTTCTTTCAGTAGCCGGGGATAGATTGGGGTCTTTACGTCTTCAAGGTATGGCTTTCGGACAAGCGTGCGGGGATTTTACTGGTGTGAATAGGTCGTCCTGGTATAGACATGGGGGGCTAGTACGTTTGACGGAGTTTTACCGACAAAATCGAATTTTTAGCGGATCTCCGACAGTTCCGAAAATTGAGGTATTCTATACGGGCGATCAATCGGCGGTGAAACACACAGGATATGTATCAGGACTCTCTGTAAACACGTCTGATATCGCTAATTCAGTGTTGGATTTTAGTTTAGATTGTTTATTGGTACCGTAACCATGTCACAAGATAGCGTACACGTTGTTTGTTTTGAATCTTGGCTCGAATTGGACGTGCCCGATGCGGGAGCATTGGCAGGCACGAACTTGATCGATCCGCGCACATTCTCTCAACAAATCGCAACGAACCCTGGTTGGTCCCGTCTCGCTATCTCTTCTTTTGAGATTGAAGCAATGGTCAATGCCATTCCATCGGCGACGGTAATGGTGCCGACGGGCTTGGACATGACTCAATCTCGCCCAGTTTTGTCTCATGCAAACAATATTATGAGCTCGAAGGATATTTTTTCGCGGGACTATGTCCATGCAAAAATAATGTTTCGAAATGTGGCGACGAATGAAACGACGTGTGTTTTTGATGGTTTTGTACTACAGATCGGTACTCGTTACGCTGATGCGGGGTTACAGATTGAGCTTTCGATTGTGCATTGGGCGTGGATATTGAATCTGTGCCCGTTGATTTGTACTTCGATTACTTCGGAAAGTTTCGGGAATTATGCGGCGGCACTGTTACACGGTATTATTCCGGCGAGTGCGCAACCGGATTCGATGAACAAGCAATTTGCGTTGACGGTTGACGAGGTAACTACAGCGGCAAAGGACGCTTTCGACGCAGGAAGGGCTGACGTAATTTCGAGTGTTTTTTATCAGCTATTGGCTGGGTTACACAAGATTAATAGCCGGCGAGAGGTAATTTTTTCTGAAATAGGTGAGTTTACTGCCTCAATGGGCGATCTGCCAGACGGGTATCGGATCGAGGATCTTATTAATCCGATGCAACAATGGAGAAGGATATGCCCGGGCAGTTCTGCGCTGGACTCGATGTCTGCTCGATTCAAAAACATTATTTTTAAGTCTACGCTCACTACGGATGCTGCGGATTTGGCGAGGGTCAAAATTGAGGACAAGACCATACCGGACCGATTCATAGGGTTGACTGTAAAGGCTTTGGAGGGACTAAACACCGTAAATGGAACAGCATGGTTTTATTTGACGAAATGGGCGAATCTTTTCTCGTTAGCAATTGTGCCAAGGGTGCATGAACTTCGATTTATCCCGCAAGTGGCGGTGCCGCTCATTTCGGCTAGTGGTGCGACCTTGTCTTTACGTCATTGTATTTCGATCAGGGGGAATTCTTCTACGGAGTTACTCCCTGCGATGACTATTGTGATCCCGTCGAGCGCTCAACAGGTGTCGAAACCTTCAGTGGCTTTTACTGCTGATGCGTGGGCGCCGCAACGTGGGGTGTATGCTCCGCCGGAAACGAGAGGGGGGCAAGTGTCTGTTGAGCTATTACCTGTACCATTGGACGGTTTTACGGATTCGCCGCTTCCGGTACACACGGATTACGCAAAATATAGATTCTGGCATCGGCGATACGCCGGTAGGACAGCTCATATACTTTCGCCGATTCGGTTCGATGTTTGCCCTGGGTCTATGGTGGACTTTTCTACGGATAAGAGTGCTTTGTCGCCTATGACTGGTTTTGGGTACGTCCAGGCGGCAAAATGGGGGTATACTGAAAGTCAGTTTGCGACTGTAGCCCTTCAGGTCGGGTATACTCGTCTAAGCGGTACGGAAAAAACGGACGGGCTCGATGATCATTTTTACTACGAAGGTGAGCCGTTCACTTATGCTTCGTGGACCGATTCCGATTTCAAAACGATATAGCCATGTCAGCATTTCAAAATGTTTTTTTAGGCGATGATTCCCTTCGGTCCCTGACGGAGCCGAAGCCTAAGACTTTTCTGGAGCCGCAGCACCAGCCGGCTTACGATGCGTGGAAGAAGAAACAATCCGACGATACTCGTGACGCCCTCCTGAAATCGCTTTCCCCAGTGATTGACTATCACGTTCGTTCTGTAGGCAACGCGGATAAGAATTATTTGACCATCCAGGGGAAGATATTGGCGATGAGGGCAATGGATAAGTACGATCCCGCCCAAGCATCCTTGGCGACCTATATGGCGGGTCAGTTAGCCCCTTTGCGAAGGTTTGCCCGGCAGCAAATGAATGTCATGAGTATCCCGGAGCGGCTGATGATGGCAACCCAGCAGATGGAGGGGGCGGAGGTAGAACTGGAGGATCAGTTAGGCCGGGCGCCGACAACAGAAGAGTTAGCCGATCATATGAAAATGTCGATCAAGCAAATTACACGGATGCGGCAACTCAGCCACGCCCGGAATACGGGCAGTTACGACACCCCGGATGAAGAAGGCGGGATGTCCTCCCCCACTGTGCGACGAAAGATACCGCAGAAATATCTACACGATTTTGTTTTATCGGCATTGGAATCAGACCCTATTTCGCAGTTCATTTATGAAGCCGATAACGGGCTTAATGGGAGGCAACCGCTTTCCAACAAGGAATTGTCCTCAAAACTGCGGATTTCAATGAGTGCGGTGAGTCAAAGACGAAACAGAATTATCGAAATTTACAACAATACCCAAGAAAGGCTTTTTTGATGTTAGCAGCTCCAAAAATTCGGGAATTGACAGGTGCTTTTGATCGGTTGATTGCTGACCTAAAAAAAGAGCACAGGTTACTGGGTTCCACAGAGTATTCTGCGGAGCAATTTGCGTGGCTACGGCCGGATACGGTCCAGGACTTATCCGATGAACAGATTTGCGAGCCGTACCCATTGGCTGAATTACAAGCCGATGGTGAGCGGTATATGGATGGAGGGCGAACCTCTCCGACCCGTGGCGATTATGCGTTACTGGACTATCAGACCAGTCTGTTACAGTCTTTTGCCCGTGCTTTTAATGAGCGGCACACCTCAAAATTGCGGCATTTTTCGCACAGCGCAGGTATCAGCGATATAATAAGTAAAGATAAGGTAGGTGTCATCGACGGGCTAAAAATTCACGCGGTGAGCCTCCTCGAAGCCAATTCACTTCCTGCTGATGGTTAGCCGTTCCCTTTCACTACTCCAACGAGGTTTTGGCAGCGATTTAACACAGTCACTGTCCCTGCCCTATTTATCCGGTGCTTTTGCCACAGGGGTGGCGAAATTGTTGCAAAATGTCGTTGCCGAACTGCTCACCCTACGCGGATCTGTCCGGTTTGACCCCCAGTACGGCTGTAATCTCGTCAATCAGATCGGGGTGACAAATGTGTCCTCACTTTCCGATGTCAATCATCTGATCAATGTAGCCGTCATTGATGTTCAGGATAATATGCGGCGACGAATTATTGGGGATGAACCGCTTGACGAAATGCTCGATCGGATTGTCGTGGAACGGTTGCAGCAGGAATTGGACAGCGTAAAAGTATTTTTGAGGGTGTATTCCCGTGCCGGGGAGTCTGTTTCGCATCATTTACCCATCACTTTTTGATCGCCATGCCGAATATTGGAGAGATCGTAATTCCAGAATCGTTCGAATCGCTGCAGCTGCTTGATGTCCTTCGTGCAGAGCGGGCACTAGGCACCCTGTGGTCGTCGGCGGAGCCGACGATTGATGTTCAAGCGGGAGCATTGCAGTCGCTGCTTTTGCAGCCTTTTGCCACTTTGTTTGAAACGGCACGGTCAGCCTTCCAGCAAGGCGGGCAACAGAGCAGCCTAGCCTATTTGCTTTCTGCCCCCTCTGCGCAGGTAGCCCCTTTGCTGGATGCTCTGGCGACGAATTACCGGATTACCCGCAGGGAAGGGCGACCTTCGAGCGGAAGGCTCCGTCTTGTTTTTTCAAGGATGGTCACTGTTTCCGTGGGTCCTTCCGATCTTTTTGAAGCCAATGGGGTGCGATTTGCACCGGTCAGGCAGGTCACGGTGGACAGTGGGATGGGCTACCAGACAGATGCGGCACAAATGTTCCCGGTTCCCGATAACAGCGGCAATTTCTTTATGGATGTAGAGGTGATGGCGCTGAACAATAATGGCGTAGGTAATCTGGTTAAAGGCACCGAAGCCCAGCTGGTGTACCAGCGTATCCCTTCTTTTGTGCGTGCCTTCGCCGTAGAAACATTCACAGGGGGCGCAGATGACGAATCGAATCATGATTTAGTTCAACGGATGCTCTATGGCGTTTCGGCAAAGGTATTGAGCTCCCGGACCAATATGAAGGCATCCCTGTTGGCAACATTCCCGGATGTCAGGGATAGTTCGATTATCGGTGCCGGCGATGATGAGATGACCCGGGACAAGCACTCCATTTTTCCAGGAGCCACAGGGGGCTATGCGGACTGGTATGTGGCGACGACCCGGCAGCTGCTAACGGTAACACATTCCGTCGACCTCAACCCTTCTGAAGATACGGAGGTACTGCCGGATGGGTCTGTAAAGTACCGGCTGCTCCTTTCGGAAGAGAACTTTCCAGGGCTGTACTGGGTATCGGGGATTACGGATGCGACCACGAATGAGCCGTGCTCGCTGTTACAGCAGCGGAAATATGCGGTACAGGGCGCGGGCGGCACTCCGCGTATTTATGAGGACGAAGAGGCGATGTTTTCTGCTTATCAGGAAACGGAGGTTTTTTTCACGGGGCAGAAAGACATACGCACTGTAAACGTATCCGGCACCTATATGCCGCTGATACGGGAAATCCAGGACTGGGTACTCCACTGCGGGCAGTCCCCTGTCGGACTGGATATCTTGGTGAAGGGTGCCGTTCCGGTAACGGTACAGTTTAGCGCTATATTGAATACGCCGATGGGGACGGATATAGACCTGGTTTCCTTGCAGGGTAAGGTCGCTGACCATGTGAATGCAATACCCTTCGATGGCGTATTGTCTGTTTCTGGTTTAACCGCACTCCTGCACGCTTCGTTGCCGGCAGGGAGTTATATCAACGATCAGGCCTTATCCGCGATGCAGTGGCTGTCCGATTCACCCGCGCCGGTCTACGTCCATGATCGGCTTACCCTAGAACAATTCCCTTTCGGCACCAATCGCACAAGTATTCTTTATTGCGACCCGTCGCAAGTATTCCTTCAACATCGGTTCATTGATCGCCATTGTTAACGATGCAAACACATAACCTCATTCATCGGTCGGACTTGTTACACATGGACGCAGGAACTTTCTATTCCTCGTACTATGGGGACGCTGACCGTGTGTTTACCCTGTTTGACGCCTACTGCTGGATGGGGCAGATGTTGCTGGAGGAATCCCTTGACGCGGCAAAGATGTTCTACCGGCAGCAAATCCCACCCCTACATCGGGATCTGTTCTACCCGATTACGATTAGCGAGCAGGATTATAGGGAGGGTGTGTATAAGGTCATTCGGTATGGGGAGGATGGGTTACAATATGGGCAGGGATTACATTACGGAATACCGGATAAAGGCATTACCGGGGCGATACCCTTGCCAGCAGGACTGGTTGATATTGACCTTTGTGTAGAGCGGCCGGTGGAGCCCTCCGTTCTGTTGCTAAAAAATATTGACTTTGAAATACGCGGGGGCTATTTAATTTTGCATAAGGATATTTTTGATATTTTTACTTCCGAGGGGCAGGGGTCTGATCGGGAATGCACTTTTTGGCTTCGTTCCGCTTATTTCGACCGCCGGTACATCCAGGACAGATTAGGGATTCTGACAAGGACATACGGATATTCTACGAGAAATTATTTGGAATTCTGTAATCTGATTATGGATAGCGTGATCGAGGGGACATCGGAAGTGCGATTGACCCAGATCCTCTGTAAGTTATTCGATGTGCCCTGTACCGAAGAGACCGAAATCGTTGAATTAGTGGATGATCGCAGCCTGGTCACGGACAGGCGGGTGTATTTTGCCGCAAAGGAGGCAAAGTTTCTGTATAAGGCAGGGGATATAGTGCCCCCTGGCACAATCCTGACCGATGCGATTACAGTCACTTCACAGAAGCATTTACCGGAGGGTAGGCCGCTTTTCCTAGAACGCCGGTTTCTCGGTAGGGATTACTTGGCTGGTTTGTACTTCCCCAATGAACTTATCCGCGTGCAGCATACGGCGGATAGTCGGGCGGAGAGAGCAACGGTAAGGTTCCCCATTGTAGGCCGGGCGGAGGATGTGGAGCGGTTTTGGACGATGTTCCATGAGCGGGATTTGTCCTCACAGTTGTCGAATGCGTTCGCGGGGGATTGGGTCAACCCAGCGGAATTTATCTACGAAACAGTCCTGTACCCACGATTAAGAATTTTTCAGATTGAGTATGGGAAGACAGGATCGCAGCGATTGCCGATGGCAAATACGCAGATATTACGGTCATTGTTGCCGCCAGGGGTGCTTTTTTCTCTGCAAATGGCAATGCCGCCCGCCCCGGAGCCGGAAATCGGCGTTTCCGTGTCAGGAGTAGCAGGCGGCCAGGGGGTCGGTATGAAGCCAGTAATTTTAAGTCCCGCCGTGGTTTTGGCTGGTTCGGCGAGCATGAGGGCTTGCTGATTTCTGTACGACGTACAGAAATGGTGCCCGTTGCTTATTTTCGCAAAATAGTTACAATGGTCTTGGCGGTTTGGTCGATATTTGCCCTATGTTACGGAGGAAAAACTATGTACGCTATCTCATTTGATATGGTGATTGCTGACCTAAAGCAGCACTATGGCGAGCCGTATAATGGGGCTTACGAGGAAATTCGTAATGAGCTAAAGCGATTTGGCTTTGAGAACGTACAGGGCAGTGTTTACCTTTACCAAAATGGCGACAACGGGATAGCCACCGTCTACAGGGCCATCAATCGGTTGTCGGCTATCAGTTGGTTCACGCAGTCCGTCAGGGACATTCGTGTCTTCAAGGTGGAAGATTGGTCGGATTTCACGGATATTGTCAAAAAAGGTTCCGGTTGACAAAATCAAAATCGTGGCTAAAATAAAAAATGCCTGATGGGAATCCCCACCAGGCACCGGTTTTACCGTGTTTTGGCTTTGAGCTCAATCTCGACGCCAAAGAGCACGAACCGAAGTCTCAATTCGAATATGAGGCTTCGAAACACCGTTCGAACAAAGGTAAACATCTTGTTTCTCCTTCCATTCGCTCGCCAATCCTTCTGTTTTGTTTTTCATCAGCGTGGCATCGTGCCATACCGACGAAACAGACAAGACAGCGAGATCGCCCGTTTGGGGCGATGCGGAAGAAGGCAGAAGCCTCCAACGTTCGAACCCTGCTGACTTTCGAAATCAGCAGGGATTTTTCTTTTGCTTGCGCAGTCTTTGCATCTGGTCCAATGCGGTTGCCATTTCTTCGGTCGCCTCGTTGACCCTTTGTGGATCAGCGAAGTTGCAGAGCAGCACGAACAGCCATGTCGCGACGAATAGCGACGGGCCCACGAGGCATGTCGGCAGTACCGCCGACAGTACGGAGATTGCGGTCGCTACGGATGGTGCCCATAGCAACGACCAGACGAGGATTGCCAGTGCGGCCGTTATCGTAATTGCACTGATGGTGAAGAACAAGATTCCGGCGGCTACCACGTACTGGTACACGAGTTTCAATGAGCGATCGAACATAATTTTCTCCTTTTTGTTTGGAAAGGAACTATTTCCCTTCACCTGTATATAACGCAAAAAAGGCGGAAATTT
>Ga0123353_10000833_pt1 | contig 37461 bp, 30 predicted proteins | sample TergutLab28metaG_3_FD_92763 | JGI IMG/M metagenome (GOLD analysis project Ga0123353, IMG submission 92763) | Labiotermes labralis P3 segment gut microbial communities from Petit-Saut dam, French Guiana - Lab288 P3 | ecosystem: Host-associated > Arthropoda: Insects > Digestive system > Gut ... | reverse complement strand
GTGTTCTCTAACGTATGCCCTTCCCCCAAATATTCGACAACACGTTTCCTCAAATCTTCACTGTATCCCATAACGCTTTTCTATACCATTCTTCATCCATTGTCAACTTGGTTGACTATATATACCCAAAGTGACGAAACTGTCATTTCCCCGTCACCGGGCTGTCATCTTGGCGGCTTATACTATGGTGGTAAAATACCTGAGGAGGATGTCTTTATGGAAATACTGCGGGTGGAAAACCTTTGCAAGACCTATGGGAAGAATGAGAGTTTGGTCAGGGCTTTGGATGATGTCAGCTTTGGCGTGGAGAAGGGCGAGTTTGTCGCCATTATGGGGCCGAGCGGGTCGGGGAAGTCGACCTTGTTGCATATACTGGGTGGGGTCGATACGCCGACTTGCGGCAAGGTGTTTGTGGACGGCACGGACGTGTACGCGCAGGACGGCGAGCAGCTGGCCATCTTCCGCAGGCGGCAGGTGGGGCTGATTTATCAGTTCTATAACCTGATCCCCGTGCTGAACGTGGAGGAGAATAATACGCTGCCCCTCTTGATGGACGGGCGCAGGGTGAACCGCGAGCGTTTGCAGGAGCTGATGGAGACGCTGAAGCTGACCGACCGCGCGGGGCATTTGCCGAACCAGCTTTCGGGCGGGCAGCAGCAGCGCGTGTCGATAGGCCGCGCGCTGATCAACGCGCCCGCCATTGTGCTGGCCGATGAGCCGACGGGCAACCTCGACAGCAAGAACGGGCAGCAGATTATCGAACTGCTGAAGCTGAGCAACGAGAAATACGGGCAGACCCTGATTGTCATCACGCATGACGAGAATATCGCCTTGCAGGCGGGACGTATTATCGGCATTGAGGACGGGAAGATTGTCAGAGACGAGAGGATACGGTAATGAATGTATTCTCAAAAGTCACACTGGCGGGCTTGAAAAAGAACCGCACGCGCACAATCGTCACCGTCATCGGGGTCATACTCTCGGCGGCCATGCTGATGGCGGTGACCAGTTTTATATCCTCGTTTCAGAGCTATCTGCTGCGTCTCACAGCCGCGCAAGACGGCGACTGGCACGCGAAGTTTGCAGATGTGGACGCGGCGTTTGTGCAGGAAGTATCCGACAACCCCAAGGTGGAGCGGACGGCTGCCGTGCAGAATCTCGGTTACGCCCAACCGCAAGGGGATATGCAAAACACGAACAAGCCCTATATCTTTGTGCTCGGCTTTAGCGATGCCGCCTATGAGATGCTCCCCGTCCGATTGATCGAGGGGCGGCTTCCGTTGAATGGCGCGGAGATCGTACTGCCCGCGCATTTGGCGGCGACCGGTATGGATTGCGCAATCGGCGACCTTATCACTTTGGGCTTGGGCGTTCGCAGTATGGAGGGGCAGACCCTGTATCAAAACAGCCCCTATATGGGCGAGGACGAGAACTTTGCGCCGGGGGCGGACGCGGCCTTCACCGTCGTAGGCATCTGCGAACGGCCCGGCTTTGAATCCTATTCCGCGCCGGGCTATACGGCCATTACGGCGGCGGACGCAGGCGCGGGCAACAGCTTTGACGCGTATATCAGGATGAAACACCTGAGCCGGGGCATTTATGAAACGGTGCCGGACTTGGCGGACAGCCATGGCTACAGCTACAACAGCGAATATCTGCGCTTTTCGGGCGTGTCCAATATCGACAGCTTCAACGCAGTGCTCTATACCCTGGGCGGCATACTCATCGGACTGATCGTCATCGGCTCCGTGCTGCTGATATACAATTCCTTTTCGATTTCGGTCGCGGAGCGCACGCGCCAGTTCGGCATACTCTCCTCGGTGGGCGCGACAAAGCGGCAACTGCGCCGCTCCGTGCTCTTTGAGGGCGCGTGCATAGGGCTGATCGGCATCCCGCTCGGCATAGGCGCGGGCATCGGGGGCATTGCCGTCACCCTGCGCTTTGTGGGCAGCGTCTTTGCGCGCATGTCGAGCACCGGCGCGCCTCTGACCCTCGTCGTCTCCCCCGCCGCCCTCATTGTGGCCATTGTGATGGGGATTGCCGTCATTCTGATCTCCGCCTATATCCCCGCGCGGCGGGCGGCGCGGCGCCCTGCCATTGAGAGCATACGCCAGACCCACGATATTCAAATCAAGGGCCGCGCACTGCGCACCTCGAAGCTGACCCTGCGCCTTTGGGGCCTGCCCGGCATGTTGGCGCGCAAGAATTTCAAGCGCAATAAAAAGCAATACCGCTCCACCGTCATCTCGCTCTTTGTCAGCATCGTGCTCTTTGTTTCGGCGAGCAGCTTTGGCATGTATCTGACGGAGAGTACGGAGAAGACCTTCGATGTATCCGCTTATGATATCGAAATATGCTCCCACTTTATGACGGACGACGAGCTGTTGGCCCTCTACGGGGGCCTGCAAAGCGTCGCGGGCGTGACGGAGAGCGGATACAGGACGGACGGCTTTCTGTACCGCATCGAGCTGCCCCGCGCCGCGTACAGCGAACGGTTTTTGAAGTATATGATGGTGCCGAACGAATACGACACGCTGGACTGGGGCCTGCACCTGAGTTTTATAGACGACGCCACCTATGCGGCGTATCTGCGCGCACTCGGGCTGCCCGCCTCGCACGCCCCGTTCCCCGCCGTGGGGCTCGTGCAGGGCTATGACGGTGAGCGTGTGGTTTCATTCTCCATGTTCCGGCAGGCGGGGGATATGACCCTGCACGCGACACTGGACTATCCCGCCTATGCGGGCGAGCACGTGACGGAGGAACAGCTGACGCTCGAGGTTACGCTCGTCGACCGTCTGCCCGAGGACTTTTCCACGCGACAGTACGGCGGCCTTACCGTGTTCGCGCCCTATTCCCTGCGCGCGTCGATGCCCACAATCCCGCAGGGGAACGGAACGCTCAACCTCTGCTTCCGCTCCGACGACCCCGCTACGACGGCGGCGGAGATGGATCGCTTCCTGCAAGACGCGGGGCTTAGCGATCGCTATCAGCTGTTCAACACGGCGCAGATGCAGCAGGAGACCCGCAATATACTGTTGGTGATCAGCGTGTTCGCCTATGGGTTTATCGTCCTGATGTCGCTGATTACAATCGCGAACGTGTTCAACACGATCTCCACGAACATCAGCCTGCGCCGCCGCGAGTTTGCGATGCTGCGCTCGGTGGGCCTCGGCGAGCGCTCTTTCCGCAAAATGATGGTCTTCGAATGCCTGTTCTACGGATTCAAGGCCCTCTTATACGGGCTGCCCGTCTCCCTCGGCATCACCTGGCTCATATGGCAAGGCACGGCAAAGGGCGTGGATATGGTCTTCCGCCTGCCGTGGACGGCGCTGATTATCGCCGTATGCGCAGTGTTCGCGGTCGTATTTGTCACGATGCTGTATTCTGTGCGGAGACTGAAGGGGGAGAATATGGTGGAGGCGTTGCGGTAGGGAATGCGCGATGTTCAATATTCAATGCGCAATGTTGGAAAAAACGCCCTTGCGGGCGTTTTTTGATTGATATGGAAGCCATTCATTGCGCGTTGTGCGTTGACATTGTGCATTGTGTTCCTACCCCGTAAACGGATCGTCTCCGCCGCCTATACCGGGGGTTGTCTGCGGCCCGGGGGGTTCGCCTGTCGCGGGGGTGGTGCCGGGCGCGGGGCTGTCGGGGACCGTGCCATCGGGCGGCAGGGTCTCCTGCGGGATGCTGTGATCCGGCGGATAGGGAGAGACCACGACCCCGTTCTTGCTGTACAGATAGATGGTGACGGTCTTCCCCTCGGATTTATAGAGCGCCGCCTGCTGCATGATGCCCGCCGCGTGCTTGCGCATGCGCGAGAATTTCAGGTCGAGGTCGCGCATATCGCCCAGTTCGACAAAATAGCCCTGCGGCGTCATTAGGCGCATATGCATGGGCTCGCTCACGTCCAAAGATTTGAAATAGACGAAGAGATCGTACTCGTGCAGCTTTTGGATCACGGCGACGAGCGCGAAGACCTGTTCGTCGATGGCGTCGCCGATGGATTTGCCCAATTCGGCGCCCGTCACCGTGATGCCGAGCACCTCCAACAAACCGAGGTTGGATTGCTCCTCCGGCTCCAATACAATGCCGCTGCTGTCTATGATCGCGATAAATTCGCTCTGCTGGCCCCAGACGACGGCCGCCACAGGCACGCGCTCACGCACCGTGATCTGGATGCGCGCGGGGAAGATGTATTCCAGCTCCGGGATCAGATAGGGATCCTCTTCCAACTTCTTTTTCGCTTCGCCCAGGTCCACCATCAATATATGGGTTCCCGTCTCGAGACCGCTCTTTTCGATGATTTCCGCCGCCGTATAGCGGGCGGAGTCGCCGATGACGTCGATGCTGCGCACCTGAAAGGCAAACCAGAACACGGCGGCCAAGAGACCCAGCCCCAATATGAAGAGCAGGATGGCACTGCGGCGGCGGCGGGCGTCCACGCGGCGCAGGGCCTTCTCGCGGCGCAGTTCCGCCTCGTATTCCCGTTCGCGCCCCGCGGCCCGCGCCTTGGCGCGCTCGGCCGCTTCGCGGCGCAGGCGAGCCTCCTCGGTCTCGCGCGCCCAGAGCTTGGTGCCTGCGACAGGGGCGTTGGCGCGGCGCCCGTAGCGCTGTTCGCGCTTGCGTTCGCGCGGGCGCAGGGTGGACAAGGGTACGCGCCTGCCCTGCTCGTCGAAGGTGAAGGGCTCCTCCTCGGGCTCGTCCTCCTCCTCTTTGTCGAGAAGCGCCGGCACATCCTTATAATCGGACAGGGGCGGGGTTCCCTCGTCCGCGAAATCCGATTTGCCCTTTTTGCCCGACGGTTCCGCTTCCTCCGGCTTGTCCGCTTTGGCGGGCGGGGCGAAATCGTCCTCGTTCTCCGCCAGCGGGTTCTCCGTATCCCAGACAAAACTGCGCGCGGGCTTGGGCGGCGGCGCGAAATCATCCCGGTCTTCGGCGAAGATATCTATGATATCGGGATCGAGGGGCTTTTTGGTTTTCGGGGTTTTCGGGTTCTTTGGTTTTTTCATGGCAACCTCTTTTCTGAGTGAATAGTGAAGAGCGAATAGTTATGGTTGCAATGCCTTCGGCATTGCTTTATTTAACTAAAACGCGGAGCGTTTTTACCACAACTCTTCACTCTTCACTCTTAACTGTCATTTCGTGTAATCTCCGCGCCCAATCCATTTAGCACGCCCTCCATATCCGCATACCCTCTGTCTATGCGCTCGGCGTGGCGCAGGGTGGTGCTTCCTTCTGCGGCGAGGGCGGCGATGATGAGGGCCGCGCCGCCGCGCAGGTCGTGGGCGGTGACGACATTGCCGCGCAGGCGCGGAACGCCGCGCACGACGGCGATATTGCCCCGCACCGTGATATCCGCGCCCATGCTGTTCAGCTCGGCTGCCGTCCGCAGACGGTTCTCGAACACGTTCTCGGCAATCAGGCTGACGCCCCGCGCGGTCGCGCAGAGGGCCAGAAACTGCGACTGCATATCCGTCGGAAAGCCCGGGTGGGGCAGGGTGTCTATGCGCGCAATCTGGCGCAGACGCGCGGGGGCGGTCAGCGCGATCAGGCCCGTCTCCTCCCGCACCTCACAACCCGCTTCACGCAGTTTTTCCAACACCACGCCCAGGTGGCGCGGCGGCGCGTTGCGGCAGACGATATCCCCGCCCGTGGCGGCGGCGGCGGCGAGATAGGTCCCCGCCGCGATGCGGTCGGCCATCACCGTGTATTCGCAGGCCTGCACCGCAGAACCGCCGCGCACGACGATGGAGGAGAGACCCGCGCCCGAGACAGAGTATCCCGCGGCGTTCAGGAAGTTCTGTAAATCCTCTATCTCCGGTTCCCGCGCCGCGCCCTCGATAACGGTGACGCCGTTCGCCGCACAGGCGGCCATCATAATATTCTCCGTTGCGCCCACGCTGGGATAGTCCATGTGCACGATGGTACCCCGGAGCTTGCCGCGGCAGCGTATATGCCCGCCGTCCTCCGAAATTTCCGCGCCCAGGCGCTTCAGGCCCGCCAGATGCAGGTCTATGGGGCGGCTGCCTATATCGCAGCCCCCCGGCTGGCTGACCGAGGCCTCGCCAAAGCGGGCCAGCAGGGGGCCGAGCAAAAAGAACGAGGAGCGCAGGCGCCGCCCCAAATCCTCGGGCAGCGCGGAGCCCGCCGCGGCGCCCGTATCCACCAGCAGCGCATCCCCCTGCCACTGCGCCACTGCCCCGAGCGCGCGCAGGATATCGATCATATTCTCCACGTCCAACAGGCGCGGACAACCGTGCAGGCGGACGGGATGGGGTACCAGCACGGTCGCCGCCAATATGGGCAGCGCGGCGTTCTTCGCCCCCTGCACCGCAATCTCTCCGCGCAGGCGCTTGCCGCCCGTCACCGTCAACTCCGCCATATCCGCACTCCCCGCTTTACGATAGGGTATCGTATGCGGGGGAACTCTATTTCGTGCGGGAGGTTTCAATTATTGTAGGGGCGCAATATATTGCGCCCTCCACCGGGCTTCATGTACTCCAGCAGGGCGCAATATATTGCGCCCCTACAATTTAATGCCTACCCATACGCTTCCGCGTCCCTTGTAATATTCAACAGCACACCCATCGACGCCATAAAGACGAGCATGGAGGTGCCGCCGGCAGAGATGAAGGGCAGGGCCTGACCTGTCGTTGGCATGAGACCCGTGATAACGGCGATATTGATAAACACCTGTACACCGAGAACGATGGAGATGCCCGCGGCCAGCAGGGATCCGAAGCGGTCCCGCACGCGCAGGGCGGCGCGCATGCCCCGCGCGAAGATCCAGGTATAGCCGAAGATGACGGTCAGCCCGCCCATCAGCCCGAATTCTTCGACCAGGATGGGGAAGATAAAATCCGATTCGCCATAGGTCATATAGAGCAGCTTCTGGAAGCTGTTGTTCAGACCCTTGCCGAACCAGCCGCCGCTGCCGAGCGCATAGAAGGACTGTATCAGCTGATAGCCACTGCCCTGCGGATCCTCAAAAGGGTCCATGAAGTTGCCCATGCGCTCCGCGCGATAGCCCTCCGAAAACGCCAGTATCAGCACCAAGCCCAAGCCCACGATGCCCAAAATCACCAGTTGTTTGAAGTCCGCGCCGCCCAAAAAGAGCAGGATGACGCCGATCATCGCGATGATAACGGCCATGGACATATTGGGTTGCAGGATGACCAATCCGGCCACCGCACCGATAACGAAGAGCATGGGCAGCATGCCGCCGCGGAACTCGTGCATTTTGCCCCGGTTTTTTGACATAAAGGCGCACATAAAGATCATCATGCCGAATTTGGCGATTTCCGAGGGCTGGATCTGCACGCCCGCGATCAGAATCCAGCGACGCCCGCCGTTCAGCTCAACGCCGATAAAGAGCACCAGAATCAATAAAAGCACGGAGACGAGATAGATGGGCCAGTGCACGCGCTGGATGATCTTATAATCCATGCGCGAGAGCACGAGCATGACGAAATAGCCGATGATCAGGAAGACAACCTGCTTGCTTAGGAAAAAATAGGGGTCATAATTCGTGGTGCGGGTGCGCTGGGCATAGTAATAGCTGGCGGAGAAGACCATGACAAGCCCGAACGCGCAAAGCAAGGTCACCGCCAGCAGGATGGAAAAATCGATCCTGCCCTGGTGGAGCTTGATGGTGGGGGTTTGGGTTTTCGTTTTGCGTGGTTTTTTCATGGCGCTCCGTCTTCTAAGTAATAGGTAATAATGCAGAATGCAGAGAGACTATGGGCAGGGATGGTTTGTTTGCATACGCAATATATACTCCAACTTGCATCGCAAAGGCCCTCTCTGCATTCTGCATTATTACTTATTACTTCTCCTTCATTCCCCCCACAATTTCCTTAAACAACTTCCCTCTCTCCTCATAATTCGCGAACATGCCCCAACTGGCGCAGGCCGGGGAGAGGAGTACGCAGTCGCCGGGACGCGCGAGGGCTTTGGCCCTGCTTATGGCTTCTTCGAAGCCATAAGTTCGGTGACATATGTCGCCGAATCCGGCGGCGTTGGCCGCTGATTCGATTTTTCCCGCCGTTTGGCCGAGGAGCACGCAGGCCTTGACTTTGCCGGGGAAGAGGGTGAAGAGCTCGGAAAAGTCCGCGTGCTTGTCGTAGCCGCCCAAGATCATGACGAGGGGTTTATTGATCGCCTCCATGGCGCGCAGGGTGCTGGCGGGATTCGTACCCTTGCTGTCGTTGATAAAATCTACGCCGCCCACTGCGCGAACATACTCGATCCGATGCTCAACGCCCGGAAAAGTTTGCAGGACGCGGCGTATCATGGCGGGGTCTATGCCCTGCGAGAGCGCCAGCAGCGCGCAGAGCATGGCGTTTTCGAGGTTGTGGCCGCCGGGGATGCGTATCTCTTTGGCGGGCATCAGGACGAGTTCCCTGCTGTGCAGGCGGAATATGACATCTTCACCACGCAGGAACATACCGTTTTTTGGTTCCTCTTTGCGCGAGAACCATAGAATTCTTGCGGGGGTGTTGCCCGCGAGACCTCGGACTATAGGGTCGTCATAATTCAGCACCGCCACGTCGTCCCAATTCTGGTTCTCCAATATCTTGGCCTTGGCGGCGATATAACTCTCCATATTGCCGAAGTGATCCAAGTGGTCGGGCGTGATATTGCAGATGCCCGCGGCTTTCGCGCGGAAATGTATATTGCCGCAGAGCTGCAATGCTGCGGTCTCCGCGACGACGACCTCGCCCGGCTTGGTGTCGAGTGCATATTCGGAGATCGCGACGCCGATATTGCCGAGCACATAGGTCTTGCGCCCGCTCGCCTTGAACAGCTCGCCCGTCAGTGCGGTGCAGGTCGTCTTGCCGTTGGTACCCGTCACGCAGACGAAATCGGCCTTGCTGTAGCGATAGCCCAGCTCGATCTCGGAGATCACCTCGATCCCCCGCCGTCTCGCCTCGACGATAAAGGGGCGGGTCATCGGGATCACGGGGCTGGGGACGAGCAAATCCGTCCCCGCCAGCAGCTCCATCGGGTCAAAGCCCAAGCGCACGCTGCAAGGCACGCCCGCCAGCGCGTCGAAGAGACCGGGTATCTCCGGCTTGATGTCGTTGATGGTGACGGCATAGCCCGCGGCATGCAGGAGTTTGGCGGCGGCGATGCCGCTCTTGGCCATGCCGACGATGAGGGCGCGTTTTTGCATGGGAACCTCCGGTTCAGTTAGGTAATAGGTAATAATGCAGAATGCAGAGAAACTGTGGGCAGGGATGGTTGGCTTGCATATGCCATGTTTAGCTCAATTTACATCGCAAGAACCTCTCTGCATTCTGCATTATTACTTATTACTTCTCTCACAATGTATAAAGCAACAGACACAGCGCACAGCCTATCACCGTCACAATCGTATACGCCGTGACGATCTTGGCTTCGTGGGCGCCGCCCTGCTCGAAGTGGTGGTGCAGGGGGGCCATGCGGAAGATGCGCTTTTTGTTGCGCAGTTTGTAGCTGCCCACTTGCAGGATAACCGAGACGGCGGATGCGAGGAAGCAGACGCCCGACAGCGGCAGCAGTATCGCGGAGCGGGACAACAGGCCGACCATGGCGACCGCGCCGCCCAAGCCCAGCGCGCCCGTGTCGCCCATAAAGACCTTGGCGGGATAGCTGTTATAGGCCAGGTATCCCAGCAGGGCGCCGCAGAGGGCCGCCGAGAAGATGGCCATGCCCGCATAGGCTTCTTCATACAGGTGCATCCCGCAAGGAGCGGAGACCAACAGCAGGAACAGGAGGGCGTAGGTTCCCATAAACACCGAGGAGACGCCCGCCGCCAGCCCGTCCAAGCCGTCCGTCAGGTTGACGGCGTTGACCTCGGCGATGATGACGAACATCGCGAAGGGGATATAGAATATACCCAAATCCCAGGCGCCGCCGCCGGGCAGGATGAGCTGGCTGCCGACCAGCGGGCTTTGATAGAGCCATATGGCCGCCCCCAACGCAAAGCCGAACTGACAGACGATCTTCTGCCAGGCGCGCAGGCCCAGTGAGCGGTGCTTTCTCACTTTGATATAGTCATCCAGAAAGCCGATAAAGGCAAACGCAAAAGTAACTATGATGGCGGGCAGGGTGAGCGCCAGACCGCTCGGGTCGAAGATCAATGTGGCGGCCAGCGCGGCGACCAAAAAGAGGATGCCGCCCATCGTGGGCGTACCCTGCTTGGCGAGGTGGCTCTGCGGCCCATCGTCGCGCACCTCCTGCCCGAACTTCAGCTTGCGAAGCAAGGGCAGCAGCAGCGGCCCCAGCAGCAGCGCGATGCTGAGGGCGGTGAGGAGGGAGATGAGGGTCTTTTGTAGGGTTAGCATAATTCAGTCTCGGTTCTTTCAGTTCGCGCGCAGCCACTCCCGGACAACCTCTCTGTCATCGAAGTGATACTTCACCCCCCGAATCTCCTGGTAGTCCTCGTGGCCCTTGCCCGCAATGACAAGTATATCGTCTTTTTCCAACATAGACAATGCCAAATGTATGGCTTCGCGACGATTTTCGCGCACAAGATAGGGGGTGCCGGTCTTTTTTACGCCGATTTCCGCTTCGCGGATGATGCTGTCCGGGTCTTCACTGCGGGGATTGTCGGATGTGATCACCACATAATCGCTGAGCCGCCCCGCCGCTTCGCCCATCAAGGGCCGTTTCTTGGGGTCGCGGTCGCCGCCGCAGCCGAACAGGGAGAAGACGCGTTTTTTCGCGAAGCCGCGGCAGGTGTTCAGCACGTTGATCAGCGCGTCAGGGGTATGCGCGTAGTCGACATAGACGGAAAAGGGCTGGCCCTCGTCCACCGCTTCCAAGCGGCCCGGAACGACCGTGAGACTCTCCAACCCGCGCACAATGGCCGGGAAGGGGATGCCCGCCAATTGTGCCAGCGCCGCCGCGCCAAGGGCATTGTATACGGAGAAGAGACCGGAGATGCGCAGGTTGATATGCGCGCCCACGCCGGGCAGCTGTAAATGGAAGGCGGAGCCCGCGTTCGTGATCTCGATATTGCTGGCGTAGATATCCGTATCCTTTTCGCGTATGCCGAGGTGCAGGGTCGGGCAGGGCAGGCCCCGCGCCATGCGCAGGCCGTAGGGGTCGTCGATATTGATAATGGCCATCTCGCACTGATCGAACAGTTTGCGCTTGGCCTGATAATAGGCCTCGAAGTTCCCGTGATAGTCCAGATGATCCTGCGTGAGATTCGTGAACAGGCCCGCCGCAAAGGGCAGCGCGTGCACGCGGCCCTGCTCGAGCGCGTGGGAGGAGACCTCCATCACGCAAAATCGGCAGCCCGCGTCCGCCATACGGCGCAACAGGGCGAAGGTATCCGCCGATTCGGGGGTCGTATGCACAGTGGGGATCACTTCATCGCCGATCAGGTTCTGTATCGTCCCCATCAGCGCGGCCTTGACGCCCGCCGCTTCTGCGATGGCCTTGACCATATAGGTCGTGCTGGTCTTGCCGTTCGTACCCGTGACGCCGAGCAGGCGCAATTCCCGCTCGGGATGTCCATAGAAAGCCGCCGCCGCATGCGCCATCGCCAGCCGCGCATTCGGCACCACGATCTGCGGCATATCCAAGGGCAGCAACCGCTCGCAGAGCAGCGCGGCCGCGCCCTTTTGCAAGGCGGTCCCCGCAAAATTATGCCCGTCAAAGCTGGCGCCCGTATTACAGCAAAACAAATCCCCCGGCTTGACGCGGCGGGAGTCATAGCTGATGCCCGTGATTTCCCCGTCAGAGCCGTGGAGGGGAGCTTGGAGCTCGGTTGTGAGTTGGGTCAGGTGCATGGGTGCTCCTTTATGGGGTTTGAGTTAAGAGTGAAGAGTGAAGAGTTGCGGTAGAAATTCCTGCGGAATTTCCAAATTTAATTCTGGAATCGCTTTCGATTCCTCCCACAACTCTTAACTCTTCACTCTTAACTCTTAACTCGCACGGGCGAGACATGCCTCGCCCCTAATTCAACGGTACCCCACTAAACACCACGCTCACCACCGTTCCTACGGGCAGTCGCGTGCCTGTGGGGTACTGCGTTGTGGTGATCTTGCCCGCGCAGTTGTTGGGGTCGTAATCCATGATGAGCCCGGCGGCCTTCATCTTATCCAGCGCGTTCAGGCGCGAGTCGTTGATGAGGTTGGGCATGGTCGTATATTGGATCTCCTCCTCTTCCGCGAGGAAGGAAGTCCAGGCCGAGAACAGAATGACGGGCGAATCCGCGACGACATAGTTGCCCGCCGCGGGAATCTGCTTGTGCACGGTCGCGCCTGCGTCCGACTCCGATTCCAAATACACGCTGCGCAGTCCGTAGCGGTTCAGCTCTCTCCTCGCCTCGGAGATGGTCAAACCATACAGATTCGGGACGAGAACCCGCTTTGTCTCATTGTCCGGCTGTATGCCCATATAGGCCAGCGCGCGCGCCAGCACCATCTGCACATAGGGCGCGGCGACCGTGCTGCCGAACACAACGGGGATCTGCGGCTCATCGACGATGATCAGGCAGCCCAGGAACGGGTCGGTCGCGGGGGCAAAGCCGATAAAGGACGCGATCAGGCGCGTGCTCGAGACGGAGCCGTCATCCTCATATTTCTGCGCGGTACCCGTCTTGCCGCTGACCGTATAGCCTGGCACGGCGGCGTTTCGGCCGGAACCGTGCTCCACCACCCCTTGCAGCAGCTCGCGCACGAGCTTGGAGGTCTGCGGGGTGATGACGCGGCGTATGGGCGTCCTGTAATTTTGCAGCATCACCTCGCCCGACTGGCTGACGATCTCGGCGACAATCCAAGGCTTTAATAACTCCCCGCCGTTCACCGCCGCGCTGGCCGCCATCGCCAGCTGCATGCCCGTCATACTGATGCTCTGGCCGAAGCCTATGCGCGCGAGGTCACTGTCGCGTATATATTTCTTGTGCGTGACGCTGCCGCTGGTTTCACCCGACAGGCCCAGCTCGGTCTTGGTTCCCATGCCGAAAGCGTAGATATATTCATAGAAGGTGTCCTTGCCCATCTTGAGGGCCATCGCCATAAACGCGCAGTTGCAGGAATTCTGCACGGCTTCGGCCAGGCTCTGGCTGCCATGCCCGCCCGGTTTCCAGCACTTGATGCGCTGGCCCTTGATGCTGAGACTGCCCGTACAGTTGAAGCGGGTGTTCATGGTGATCGCGCCCGAATCGAGGGCCGCGGCCAGGGTGATGATTTTGAAGGTGGAGCCGGGCTCATAGGTGTCCGCCACGATGCGGTTGCGCGCCATTTCGAGCAGGGTCTTCGCTTCTTCACGGGGCGGGTCGTTGGGATCATAGCTCGGATAGCTGGTCATGGCATAGGTCTCGCCGCTCTGTACATTCCACAGATATACCTGCACGGTCTTGGCCTTGTTCACCGTGTGGCATTCCTCCGCGATGGCCTCCGCGATGTTTTGCAGGCCCGTATCGGCAGTCAGGATGACGTTCGCGCCCGGCACCGCGTCCACATATTCCTCCCGCGCGTTGGGGATGGGCTTGTTGTCGCGGTCGGTCTGGGTCTGCACATACCCGTTGATGCCCGAGAGATAGGAGTTGAAATCGAGCTCCACGCCCGATTGCCCCTCGCCGTCCACATTGGTAAAGCCCAATATCTGCGAAAAATGGTTGCCCTCGGGATAACTGCGCTTGACGTCGGCATAGAAGCTGATGCTGCGCCCCATTTGCAGGCCCGAAAGCTGGTTGATGATGCTCCGCTCCACCTGGCTCTTGATTCTGACCTGCTGTTTGTCCGTATTGCTGATTTTTATGAGTATCTTCGCGGGATCCTCGTCAAGCAGGGTGGCGAGATAGTAGGCGACGCGCTCGCGGTCATCCTCGCTGATGGCACGGGGGTTGGCGCAGACCTGATAGGTCGTATAGGAACTGGCCAGCACCGTACCGTTGCGATCCTGAATCTCGCCGCGCTGGGCGCGTATGCCGGTGGTCATACCCCATTGTCGCGCGGCCTTCTTGGCATTTTCGGGACCCTGCACGATCACGCGGAGTACCAACTGCACCACGATCATGCCGAGGAGCACGGCGAATATGCCGATTACCCACAGCAGATTGCGCTTGCTGGGGGGAACTTTGATTTTGTTCTTATTCGGTTTTTTCTTGTTTTTGGCCAAGGGTGCTCCTTTATATCACTAATCGTCCCAAAACAAAACCCGTCCCGCCGCTTCGTTTGCGTTGTAGATCGAATTGTAGCCGTGCAGCTGGCCCTGATCCTTGATAACATTGGACAGCTTTTGCGCGACGTCCGCGATCTGTGACTCCAAATTGCCGATCTCAATATAAAGCTTTGCGATCTCCGCGTTGCCGCGCAGGCCGAAGATGGCCGCGGCCGCCGTGAAGAAGATGGCGAGTATGAGCAACACTTTCGACTGGGTGCTGAATCCGCGCTCGGTGCGCTTCTTGACGGGCGCGGGCAGTATCTCCTCTTCGCCGACGGGGTTGATCATTTCACTCTGCTGCCCGCGGGGTGCGAACATGCGCGTTTTGGTATTGCTGCTCATGGGATCCTTTCCTCAGTTTACTTGGGTGGGGGTGGGTTTATGAGTGTGGGGGGTGGAGTGTGGAGTTAAGGTATGAATGGTTTCATCTTTCCCTAAGCTTCATTCCGCAACTCCACACTTCACACTTCACACTTACGCGCAAACGCTCTCAGCTTCGCGCAACTTGCCCTCGAATTCGCCGCGAGCTCCTCCCCGCCTGCCGTAATCGGTTTTTTGGTCAAAATGCGGCCTTGCGGGGTTTTTCCGCAGGTGCACATCGGCGCGCGGGGGTCGCAGTCGCAGGGGTTTTCCCAGTTGCGGAAGCGCAGTTTTGCGATGCGGTCTTCCAATGAGTGAAAGCTGATAACCGCGAGACGTCCGCCCGGACGCAGGAGAGCGCAGGCATCGTCCAGCGCGCTTGGCAGGCCGTCCAATTCCCCGTTGACATAGACGCGCAGGGCCTGGAAGCAGCGGCGCGCCGGGTGCTGGCCCTTCTCCTGCAATTTGTACGGGATGCAGGCCGCGATATACTGCGCCAGCTCCGTTGTGCGGGCGAAGGGCGTTTGGGTTCGCCGTTCGCAGATGCGCTTCGCGATGCGCCGCGCATAGCGCTCCTCGCCATAGGCGAAGAAGATGCGCGCCAGCTCCGCTTCGGGCAGGGTGTTCACCGCGATAGCCGCCGTCAGCGGCGCGTCCGTATCCATGCGCATATCCAGGGGGGCGTCCGCGTGATAGGAAAAGCCGCGTTCGGCTTCGTCTATCTGGGGGGAGGAGACGCCGAGGTCGAGGAGTATGCCGTCCACACCCGAAACGCCCTGCTGCGCCAACAGGCGGCGCATATCAAAAAAGTTGCCGCGGATGGCTGTGAAGCGTTCGCCAAAGGGCGCCAGCCGCGCGCGCGCCGCCGCCAGCGCGGCAGGGTCGCGGTCGATGCCGATCAGGCGGCTGTCCTGTGGCATACGCGCAAGCAGCGCTTCCGCATGCCCGCCGCCGCCGAGAGTTCCGTCCACGAATATCCCCCCGCGTTGTGGCTCCATGAGAGAAATTACTTCGGAGAGGAGGACGGGGGTGTGGTGGAAGCTTGTGTTCGGTTCCATGTGGGATGATCCCTCCTCTCTGCGTTTCGCAAGTGTGGGGTGTGGAGTGTGAAGTGTGGAGTTATGGTAGAAATTCCTGCGAAATTTCAATTTAATTAAAAATGCCGCAGGTATTTTCACCGCAACTCCACACTTCACACCCCACACTTCACACTCAAGCGGCGCGTTACGCCGCCAAGTATACAACATTTCCTCCAATTTGTCACCCGCCCCCTTGCGCCGTCTCGCAACATCCGCGCGGTTTTTTTGTAAAAAAGAATAGGGAGAGGAGGTTTGGCGCGGCCATTGCGGCGTTGCTCCATTCTGAAATTTTCCAGACGAGGGCGAGCTGCATGTGGGCGCCGAGCAGCATGGCGGCGCAGAAAATGAGGAGATAGGGGGCTGTCGCGCGTTCGCCGAAGAGGAAGGCGGCGCAACGGCTGCCATAGAAGCCCCAGGCCCAGATGCTGGCGGCGGCGAACAAAATGACGCAGAGCGCGAGCGCGGCCCTGCTGAAGCCCTCGCCCAAGTTTGCGGAGAAGGCGGCCGCGGAGAGCGTCATACCCGCATCCTGCCCGTAGGGGATGGCGACGGGCGCGGTCAGAACGACCAGCGCGGTCAGGGTACACATGACGAAGGTGTCGGCGAAGACCTCGAAGATGCCGAGCAGAGCCTGCCGCGCCGCGCTGTTATCCGCCGCCGCGTGCGCGATTGCCGAGCTGCCCATGCCCGCCTCATGCGTGAACACGCCGCGCTCCACGCCCTTGCGAAAGGCCGCCGCAATGCCGAGACCCGCCGCGCCGCCGAGCGCGGCCCGGGGCGTAACCGCGCTTTTGGCGATGCCTGCAAGCGCGGGCCATATGTATGCACGCCGCATCACGAGACAGATCAGGCAGAGGACGACATAGAGCAGGCTCATCACCGGCACAAGCTTTTCCATGGCGCGGCCCAATCTGCCCGCGCCGCCCAACAGCACCCGCGCGGAGAGCAGGGCGAGCAGGAGCCCGAGCCCGAGCGGCAGCCAGCGGCGCAGCGCGTCACCGACACCGAAACTCGCCGCCGCGAGGGAGACGCTCTCGGTCATCGTGTGTACCTGTGCCAGATTGCCAACCCCGAAGGCCGCGACCATGCCGCAGACGGCGAAGACCCAGGCCAGCCAGTGCCAGCGGCGCGGCAGCCCGTTTTGGATCGCGATCATCGGCCCGCCGCGCCAGCCGCCCGTGGCATCCTTCTCCCGAAACTTAACGGAGTAAAATATCTCGCCATACTTTACCGCCATCCCGAAGAAGGCGGCCAGCAGCATCCAGAGCACCGCGCCCGGCCCGCCCAGAGAGATCGCGCCCGCCACGCCCGCGATATTGCCCGTACCGGCGGTGCCTCCCAAGGCCGTACAGACCGCCTGAAAGGGCGTGACGCGGCCCGGTGTTTTGTCGCCCCTCTTGCCAAACAGTGAGGAAAACGACGCGCCAAAGCGCCGCATCTGCACAAAACGCAGGCGGAAACTGAGCCAAACCGATGCAATCAACATAAAAAGTGCGCGCATGTGTTGCAAGATATGCGGGAGGAGAGTAAAATAGGGCTATGTCTCTCCTAACTCTGATCGAAATCCCCATCCTCCTCGCCCTCTCGGCGGGGGCTTTGCTGTTGCTGATTCAATATACCGTGCTGGTCTTTCATTTCTTCCCGCGCCTGCGCGACCTGTTGCCGCCGGATTTGGAGCGGGCAACCGCGCGCCGCCAGCGCTTACTGTTCGCGCTATCCGTCTTTCTGTTCATCAGCCTGTGGGTGGCTGTGATTTGTCTCGCCACGCCCGACGCTTTCTGGGGCTTTTTGACCGGCTGCACCATCGAATTCTGCGCCCTGCTCTTCTTCCGCTATCCGCGCCGCATAGGCGAAAAGTTCAGCGATTTCGTTTACGCGCAACAGGACATTCCCTTCGAGGAGCAGGATCTGCCGCCCGTCGAGGAGGACCCGGAGGGGTTGGATTTTGGGTAGTGAGTATGGTATAATTGAGTTAAGAGTGAATAGTTAAGAGTTGCGGATCTACCATAACTATTCACTATTCACTCTTAACTATTAACTCGTAAGGAAAAACTATGTTCCGTTTCGCGCCGCTGGCCAGCGGCTCAGGTGGCAATGTTACGTTTTTGGAGGCGGGCGAGACCCGCCTCTTGGTCGACGCCGGGAAGAGCTGTAAGCTCGTCTGCGCGCTGCTGGAGCAGATTGATGTCGACCCGAAGACCCTATCGGGCATTTTGATCACACATGAGCACGGCGACCATATCAGCGGCGTCGATGTGCTTTCGCGCAAGTTCGACCTGCCCGTCTATGCCAACGAAAAGTGCTGGTTCGCCATGCGCGAGAAATTGTCCGGCGTCGCGCCCAAGAATCGGCGCGTCTTTGTGTCGGACGAGGATTTTTATATCGGTGCGCTGCGCATCTTCCCCTTCTCCACCTATCACGACGCCGCGCATCCCGTGGGCTTCACGTTTTCGCACGCGGGCAGCAAGTGTGCCGTCTGCACGGATATCGGACATATCGACGAGCGTATACTGGCCGCGCTCTCCGGCTGCCGCTTGGTGTTGCTCGAGAGCAACCACGACGTCGATCTCCTGATGAGCGGTAGCTATTCGCGGGATCTGAAGCGGCGCGTGCTGGGCGGTCACGGGCATCTCTGCAACGAGGACTGCGGGCGCGCGCTCGTCCGGCTCTATGGAAGCGGTGTGCGCGGTGCGATTCTGGGCCATCTCAGCCAAGAGAACAACTACCCCCCCCTCGCGATGGCGACCGTGCGCGAGATACTGGCCGCCGCGGGCATAGACCACGAGATGCAGCTCGCGCTGGCAGAGCGGGACGAGCCGACCGGGGTGTTTGAGATTGCGTGAGAACTATGATCATTAAGCTTTGTTGCGTCGGAAAACTGAAAGAAAAGTATTATACGGACGCCTGCGAGGAGCTTATCAAGAGGTTGTCCCGTTTTTGCACCATGCGCGTTTGTGAGGTGGCGGATGAGAAGGCGCCTGTGAGCTTGTCGCCCGCCGAAGAAATGCTGGTTAAGCAAAGAGAGGGTGAGCGGCTCTTGGCGCAGATTTCCGATAAGGAGTATTTGATTGCTTTGGATTTGGGCGGGAAGCAGTGCAGTTCCGAAGCGTTTGCGGCGAAGTTGCAGGGTTTGGAGGATAATGGCCGGGCGCAGATTGCCTTTGCGATAGGCGGCAGTTTGGGCCTGTCCCCCACTGTTCTTGCGCGGGCGAACGAGCGCTTGCAGCTCTCCGAGATGACCTTCCCGCACCGCATTGCGCGGCTGGTTCTGCTGGAGCAGATTTATCGCGGGTACAAGATTCTACGGGGGGAAACCTATCATAAATGAGCGTGCAGGCTGTGATTCGACAAAAGGCGCAGAGTCCCTATACGGAGGAAGCTTTGGCATATGTGCGGGAGCAGTTTGGGCTTTCCGACGCCGTTGCGCGGCTGATTTTGGCGCGAGGCTATGCGGACGACGCTGAGATCGACGCGTTTTTGCATCCCGAGCATGTGCCTTTGCCCGATCCGTTTTCGATGGCGGATATGGACAAGACCGTGCGGGAGTTGCGCGCGGCGATAATAGCAGGCGAGAAGATTTGTATTTACGGGGACTATGACTGCGACGGCATTTGCGCGACGGCAATTCTATATCACGCGCTGAAAACTCTCGGCGCGGATGTGCGGACCTATCTGCCCCTGCGCCACAGCGAGGGCTACGGGCTGAACGCCGGGCGCGTGCGGGCATTGCACGCGGAGGGTGTGCAATGCCTTGTGACCGTGGACAACGGCATTTCGGCCAATGCCGAGATTGCGCTGGCCAAAGAGCTGGGCCTGCGCGTGATCGTCACCGACCACCACCATATCAAGGGCGAGCTGCCCGCGGCGGATGCCGTGGTCTGCGCCGACAGGGACGGGTATGCCGAACGCGTCAATGATTTTTGCGGGGCGGGCGTCGCATATCAGCTGGTGCGCGCGCTGGATATTTCGGCAGCGGAAGAGAATTTTGCGCTGCCGCTGGCCGCGCTGGCGACCGTGGCGGACGTGGTGCAACTGACCCGCGCCAACCGCCGCATCGCCGGGACGGCCCTGCCCCGCATGGGCGAAAATTTGGGGCTGCGCGCGCTGCTCCGCGTGGCGGGCGCGAAGGTTTTTGACGCCTTTGCCGCGGGCTTTGTACTCGGGCCGCGCATCAACGCCGCCGGACGTTTGGGCGATGCGAACCGCGCCCTGCGCCTGCTGCTCTGCGAGGATGAGGCCGAGGCGGCGGTGATAGCGGCGGATCTGGACGCGGAGAACCTGCGGCGTCGGGCCTTGGAAGACCATATTTTGACGGATATCCGCGCGCGGTATACGGAGGAGGAACTGCAGGCGCGCAATATTCTGATCTTTTCGGACCCCGACTGGGAGCAGGGCGTGCTGGGCATTGCGGCGGCGCGAGTCTGCCAGGCCTATGCGCGGCCCTGTATCTTGCTGACGGAGAGCGGGGATCATCTCCTGTCCGGCTCCGCGCGGAGCACGCCGGAGGTTCATATTTTTGAACTGCTCTGCGCCTGCGGGGCGCATTTGACCCGTTTTGGCGGGCATGCGGCGGCGGGGGGCCTGACCTTGGCGCCCGGAAATCTGGACGCGTTCTGCGCGGCGGCGCAAGCCTATATCGCGGCGCAATTCCCGGAGGGCTTGCCCGCGCCCTGCATATATTATGACGTAAGCCTGCGCGCCGCCGAATGTACGGTGCAGCTTTGCGACGAATTGGACACGCTTGCGCCGTTCGGGGCGGGCAATGAGGAGCCCTGCTTCCTGTTGGAAGACCACAGTTTGCAATATCCGCGCGCAATGGGCGGCGGCAAACACCTCTCGGCCTATCTCTGCGACGGCACCCGCTCCCTGCGCATGGCCGCGTTCAATTGGGGGGATGCGCTGGCGGAATGGCAGAGCTATGACCGCGTAAACGCGCTTTTGCGCATTAAACGCAACGAATATAACGGCCGCGTCTCCTGCGAAGCGCATTGCGTGCACCTTTGCCCGGCTTTTCGTTAAAAATTATACAAAAATAGTAGGTGCAATTTAATCAAAAAACCGCTATAATATAAATATGGAAAATTGTGCGCGCCCACAGCAGGCGCAGCAGCAGGAGGACAAACTATGGATTTTGCGGCACTGGTGCGGGACATTCCCGATTTCCCAAAGAAGGGGATCCTGTTTCGGGATATCACGACGCTGATTAAGGATACGAAGGCGTTTCCCGCCTTGATTGACGCGGTGGCCGCGTCACTGCGCGACAAGCAGGTGGATCTGGTTGTGGGACCCGAGGCGCGCGGCTTTGTGATGGGCTCCGCGGTCGCCTACGCGCTGGGCGCGGGCTTTGTGATGGCGCGCAAGCCGGGCAAGCTGCCCGCGGCGACGCGGCGCATCGAATACGGGCTGGAATACGGCGCGGACGTGATGGAGATGCACGAGGACGCGATCAAGCCCGGACAGCGTATCGCGCTGGTCGACGACCTGTTGGCCACGGGCGGCACCGCCATGGCCGTGATCAAGCTCTGCGAAGAGATGGGCGGCGAGATCGTCGGCGCGCGCTTTGCCATTGAGCTGACCGATTTGAATGGGCGCGAGCTGTTGAAGGATTATGATGCGGAGTCGGTGATACAGTATTGATTGGGGCAAATTTCTATTTGCCCGTACAGGATATTCAAAATCGGACACGGTCTCGTGTCCTTTTGGGTTTATACAAAATCTGAGAGGAGCTTTCCTTTATGCCGGTGATTTCTCGCTTTTACGGACTGATCGTAAATTAGAATACACAGGAGTTCGCGCCCATTCCACCCTTGGAGTAAAGGAGGATGCACAAATGTTCAACAAAATAGCGGAAGCACAGGCCTTGCCGAATTATCGTTTGGATGTGCGGTTTTGTAACGGAGAAGCAAAGCGCTATGATGTCTCTGTATTGTTTGCGGCTTACCCTGCGTTCCGCGCGTTTCAAAATGCGGAAGCATTTTTTCAATCCGTGCAGGTGGATGTGGGCGGCTATGCCGTGGTGTGGAGCGATGAGTTGGACTTGTCGTATAATGAATTATACGAAAACGGGACGGCCTGTTAGGCAGGACGGGGCATGAATAAAACCAACTGGACCCAGCGGGAACTGCTGGAACAATGCAGGGAACATTTTCATGTGGGGCGGGAGGACGACCTCGCACTGTTTCGCGCGGCGCTGGATTTTTGCGAGAATGTGCACGCGCGGCAGAAGCGGGACGACGGCACGCCCTTTGTATACCACCCCATCTCCGTGGCGGGCTATCTGCTCGAAATGGGCGCGGATGAGACGACCGTTATCGCGGGGCTGCTGCACGATACCGTGGAGGACGGGGAGGATATCACGATTGAGCAGGTCGCGCAGAAGTTCGGCAAGGACATCGCCCACCTCGTCGACGGCGTAACCAAACTGACCAAGAGCGGGAAGCAGACCTATTTCACCAAGCAGCAGGCGCAGAGCGAGAATCTGCGCAAACTCTTCCTCAGCATCGCCGCCGATGCGCGCGTCGTCATCATCAAGATGGCGGACCGCCTGCACAATATGCGCACGCTCGTCTATTGCAGCTCCGAAAAGCGCGTCCGTAAGGCCAGGGAAACCCTCGACGTATATGCCCCGCTGGCGCACCGCTTCGGCATGGGGAACATCAAGAGCGAGCTGGAAGACCTGGCCTTTTCGCATGCCTATCCCGAGGAATATGAACGCATACGCGCGCTCGTGGAGACGCACCAGCGGGAGCGGGAGACGTTTTTGCAGAGCGCGATGGAGGCCATACGCAAAAATCTGTCCGAAAACGGCGTTAGTTGCGATGTGGCCGGGCGGCCCAAGCACCTGTTCTCCGTCTATCGCAAGATGCACCGCCTGAACTGCGATATCTCCGATATTTACGATCTGATCGCCGTGCGGATCGTCGTCGAGGGCGTAGGCGACTGCTATGCCGCACTGGGGCAGATCCACGGCATCTGGAAGCCGATGCCGGGGCGTTTCAAAGATTATATCGCCATGCCCAAGCCCAACGGCTATCAGTCCCTGCACAACACGATGCTCAACGAGGGCGGCACGCCCTTTGAGGTGCAGATTCGGACACGGGATATGCACCGCGTGGCGGAGTTCGGCGTGGCGGCGCACTGGATGTATAAAGAGGGCCGCGTCAAGATGAACCTGCTCGACGAGAAGACGGGCTGGCTGCGTCAAGTGATGGAGGAGAACGCGCAGGATGAGGACAGCGCCGAGCTCGTGGACAATATCATCCAGGACTTTTTGGGCGAATATGTATTTGTCCTCTCCCCCCGCGGCGAGATCTTTGACCTGCCCGTTGGCAGCACACCCTTGGATTTTGCCTACCGCGTGCATACGAATGTCGGCCACCACTGCCACCAGGCGCGGGTGAACGGACACCTCGTCAAACTGACCTATGTGCTGCAGACCAACGATGTGGTGGAGATCATCACGAACAATGCGCAGGTCGGGCCGAACCGCGACTGGCTCAACATCGTCAAGACCAAGGGCGCACAGAACAAGATACGCCAGTGGTTCAAGCGCGCCAATCGCGAGGAGAACGAGGAGCGGGGCCGTGCGATACTGGCCGAGACCGCAAAGCACTTGGGCCAGAACCTCGCGACGCTCCTGACCTCGGAATATGAGGAAGAGATCTTCAAGCGGCACAATTTCGGCTCCGCGGCGGATATGTACGCGGCGATCGGCTATGGCGGGATCACCGCCGGGCAGATTGTGCATAAGCTCATCGATATGGATCGCAAAGATCGCCGCCTGCGGGCCATTGAGGAGATGGCCTTGGGGCAGGGTACGGACGCGGACGGCCCGAAGGCCAACCCGCAGGGCATCATCGTGCACGGCGACCCCGGCATGGCGACGCGCTTTGCGGCTTGTTGCAGCCCCATGCGCGGCGACGTGATCGTCGGCTATATCTCCCGCGGGCGCGGGCTATCCGTGCACCGCGCGGACTGCAAGAACGTCAAGGCGCTGCAACTGACCGAGCCCGCCCGCTTTATCGAGGTGGAGTGGGAGCAAAAGAGCCGCGCCTCCTTTGCCGCGGGCCTGCTGGTGCGCGTGACGGACAAGCAGGGTGCGCTCCTCGAGCTGAGCAAGTTTTTCGTCAGCCAGAACATCAACCTCGCGGATATCAGCTGCAAGGCCACGCCTCACGGCTACGCCGAGTGCAAGGTGCGCTTTATCGTCTCCGGCGCGGAACAGCTCCAGCTGCTGATGACGAATATGCGGAAGTTGAAGATTGTGGTGGAGGTTTCAAGAATGTAGGAGCGCGATATATCGCGCTCCTACGATTGAATGAAAGGCCAATCATGCAAATCCTAACAATCCCCGGCCGCGACGGATTCGCGTTTTGTTCCAATACCTATATCGTGTATGCCGATGAAGGCGCGCATGCCTGTTTTGTTGTGGATCCCGGAAGCGAGCGGGAGGTGGAGGGGATTTTGCGCGTTTTGAGCGAGCGGAAACTGAAAGTTTCGCATATACTCTGCACGCACGGGCATTTTGACCATGTGCTGGGCGTGCACGACTTGGCGGCGGAGACGGGCGCCAAGGTTGCTATCCACGAGAGCGAGGCCAAGGCCTTGCAGAGCAATCGGCTCTCGCTGGCCTATATGCAGATGCGCAGTATCAAGCCCCTGGTGCCGGATATATTGCTGACGGACGGCATGCTTATCAGCAACGGCGAGGTGACTTTGCGCGTCCTGCATACGCCCGGACATACGTCCGGCAGCGTCTGCTTCCTCGCGTCCTATGCCCCCATCTGCATCACGGGCGACACCGTGTTTTTGGAGGATATCGGCGCGACCCACTTCCCCGGCGGCCACGGACCCACGCTGCTGGCTTCCCTGCAAAAAGTGCTGGCCCTGCCCCCGCAGACGCGGCTCTATCCCGGACACGGGCCGGAGACGAGCGTGGGGCATGAGTTGGCTTGTAATCCTTATTTATGATTCAAATAGAAACCAATGCGCCGCGGTATACCAATGATTTGGCGGAAGTGGCGCGGCTTTTTGACAATGTTCAATGTGCAACGCGCAACGCGCAATGTGTTCTTTCGGAGAATGTTGCCGTTGCGTGGATTGATGGTTATCCCTCTGTTACCTTACCCATACCGAAAATTGAAAATGATCCATGGGAACAAAAGCGGCAGGAGAAGCGGGCTTTGAAGCGCTGCCTGTATGCGGCACTGCAAGCTGTATGCCCCACTGAATTGCCCTGGGGGAGTTTGACGGGGATACGGCCTACGGCCTTGTTGCGGCAGTTGGGGGAGCATTATGGGGAGGCCGAAGCCTTGCGCATGTTTCGGGAGGATTTTGATGTGTCGGCGGCGAAAACAGCGCTGGCGCGGGAGATTTGCGCGGTGCAGGGGCCGCTTTGGAATAGCCTGGCACCGAACAGTTTGGATGTTTATATCGGTATACCGTATTGCCGTTCGCGCTGTCTATATTGCAGTTTTGGCGCGGAGGTGAGCCGTCGGGCGGGGGAATTGAACGCATATCTGCGCTTTCTTTTGCAGGATATTGCGGCGGGCGCGGCCATCGTAAAGGAGGGCGGCTATATTCTGCGGGCACTCTATATCGGCGGCGGCACGCCCACCGTGTTTACGGCGGAACAGTTGCGGGTTTTGCTTTCGGCTGTCCGCGAGGCCTATGATATAGGGGGAAGAGAATTCACCGTTGAAGCGGGCAGGCCGGATACGATCACGCCCGAGAAACTGCGCGTCTTGTGCGATACGGGCGTTACGCGCATCTCGGTCAACCCGCAGACCATGGTGGACGCGACCCTGCGCCGTATAGGCCGCGCGCATAGCGCCGAGGATACGCGCCGCGCGATGTCCGACGCGCGCGCCGCGGGCTTCACGCATATCAATATGGACATTATCGCGGGCCTGCCGGGGGAGACGATTGCCGATATGGAATATACCCTCGCCGCCATCCGCGCCTTGCATCCCGAGAGCCTGACCGTGCATACGCTGGCCGTTAAGCGCAGCAGCCGTCTCAAAGAGCAACTAGAAATTACGCCCCTGCCCGACGCAAACACGGCAACGCAAATGCTGCAGGCGGCGGACGCCGCCGCGCGCGGGCTCGGCCTTCTCCCCTACTATATGTACCGCCAGAAATATATGCGCGGCTCGTTAGAAAACGTGGGCTATGCCCTCCCCGGCCACGCCTGCCTGTATAACGCGGATATGATGGAGGAGACCTCCTCGGTGCTGGCCCACGGCGCGGGCGCGATGAGTAAACGCGTGTTTCCGGGGCGCGATGTACGGGTGGAGAGGATACCCAATCCCAAGGATGTGGGGACGTATTGCGGGAAGTTGGCGGAGCTGGACAGACGGAAGCGGGCGTTGTTTTTATTGTAGCCAAAGTTCATAGCAAATGGGCGCCAAAGTTCATAGTGAACAGACGCCAAAGTTCATAGTAAACTCTTGACAAAGTTCATAGTTTTAAGCATACTAAAGTAGGGTGGTGAAAATGAACGTAAACTATTTGAAACGTATCTCGGATGCGAAATTAGAGCTTCTGCTGCGCGCGATGGGTGCCGTCTTAATAGAAGGTCCCAAATGGTGCGGAAAAACGAGTTCCGCCGAAGAAATAGCGGGCAGTGTTTTGTATATGCAGGATCCCGACAGTGCAAAGGCGAATAAGCTTACAGCGCAAACCAAGCCTTCCCTGTTACTCGAGGGTGCGACGCCGCGACTTTTGGATGAATGGCAAGTTGCTCCCGAGCTTTGGAATGCGGTCAGGTTCGCCGTTGATAAGCGCCGCGAAAAGGGGCAGTTTATTTTGACCGGCTCGGTCATTCCCACACGAACAAATGATATGCACACGGGGACGGGCCGCATTGCCCGCATGAGGATGCGTACAATGTCTTTGTATGAAACCGGAGATTCAACCGGGGAGATTTCCTTAGAGACTTTGTTTGACGGGAACGACGATATGGAGGGCAAGTCAAATCTAAGCATTGAAAAGTTGGCATTTGTCATAAACCGCGGTGGCTGGCCGATCGTAGCCAGGGAAACGGATGAAAAAATTGCATTGACTGTTGCCGCCGACTATGTAGAAGCCGTAGCTAACGAGGACATTTCCAAAGCGGATAACGTTGAAAAGAATCCCGATAGGGTCAAAGCGCTTCTGCGCTCTATATCCCGCAATATATCAAACGAAGCGAGAATCTCCACCATTCTGAACGACCTTACCGCCAATGACGAAGCGTTATCACAGGCTACGGTTGACCAATATATCGCTGCGCTGAAAAAGATATTTGTGATTGAGGATTTGCCGGCGTGGAGCGCAAAACTCCGTTCCAAAACCGCGATAAGGACGACAGCAAAACGGCATTTTTCGGATCCGTCCATCGCGACCGCTTCACTTAGAGCAACACCCAAACGTCTGCTTGCGGATTTCAACACCTTCGGAATCCTTTTCGAATCCCTCTGCATCAGGGATTTGAGAATTTATGCGGAGAGTATAGACGGAAGCGTTTATCATTACCGTGATAAAAGCGGCTTGGAGATCGATGCCATTATTCAGCTTGCCGATGGCCGCTGGGGTGCAGCCGAGGTAAAAATGGGGGCGGGAGAAATTGAGGATGCCGCCGAGAATCTTCTCAAGTTCCGTCGGATCGTAGACACGGAAAAAATGAATGAGCCGTCCTTTTTGATGGTTCTTACGGGTACCGAATACGCATTCAAAATGAAAAACGGCGTTTGGGTCGTGCCGCTTGGGTGTTTGAAAAACTAACGGCCATCCATGCTGCTATCGACAGCGAATTTTACAAACCCCTTCGTTTCGCGTTTGAGCGCCGCGATATCTATTTTGCCTGCGAAGGTAGACGGAAAGCCTTTCGTTCTGATTTTGTACGCAAGCGCTTGCTTCTCAGGTGGCATCCTGTTGGCCAATGCGCCGCTTATTTTTTCGATGATGGCCCTTGCCTGCTTCCTGTACTTTTTCGATATACATATTTGAATAACGGGAAGCGCATAAACTCCCTTTGGAATGCCGTAGACGCAGTAATCTTTGATTGCATCGTCCAGAATGGGATCGCACTCTATGGCTTCTTCTATTGCATCTTCCATTTCGTATGGTCTGAGCTTTATATTGTCTGCAATTTGTATGAAATCTGAAATTCTCCCGTCAATAAAATACTCTCCCCTTTCGTTCACATGCCCCAGGTCGCCGAGATTCGCGACGCCGTTCCTAAAATAATCTGCTGTTTCCGTCGGCATATTGTGATACCCTATCATTTCCGTTGCCGCTTTTGCGGTGACCGCACCCACCTGATTGTAATCCGCTTCTTCTCCGGTCGATAGATCCCTGATTATGATTTCATTGTGTGTATAGGGAATCCCTATGGTATTGTTTCCGCCATTCTGTGCATTGACAGACCAGGAACAGCATATACTGCCGCCCAATTCGCTTTGGCCATATCCGTTGCCCATGCCGAATCGATTGTTATGCGCTACCAAAAACCTGTCGAAGCGTCTTATCTCGTGTCTTCTTACCTTTTCGCCGCCGCATACGGCGTACCTGAGAAATGACATATTCATGCCGTCCAAGCGCGGATCATCCAGGATGTATTTCCAAAAGTGTTTCGTTGCAATCGCTACCTTAGGTCTGTATCGGATTAAATTTCTCGAAAAGGCCTTGCAGTCATACCTTGGTTCCAGAATGGTTTGAAAACCGAGCAAGAGCGGGGTGAATACAGATGAACTTGCTCCGGTTGCGAATAATGCCGGGAAAGCCGCCAGCCACTTGTCGCTTCGCGATATCTCAAAGCCTACCCCATTGTGCATATGCGCAAATTGCACGAAGGTATCGTGTCCCAATACAATCGGTTTGCCGGGTCCCGTGCTGCCGCTTGAGTGCGTATAAATCAGAGCTGCTTTTTCATCGTAGGGCGCATCGGGTACCGTTGGCGCAGTGCGCCCCTTTTCAATGAAGGCATTCCATGAGATTACGGCTCGATATGCCGTACTGTTGCCGACACACTTAGACCTTGCTGTTATCGGCACGACGATCATGCGTTTTACGCCTGCATGCTTATATATTTTTCGGAATAACGGCGCTATCTTATCTTGCACGAACAGCAGTTTTGCGCTCGTCGAATGGATTCGCTCTATAATCTCCTTCGGCTTTTCTAATGGATTGATCATATTGATCGACAAACCAAGCTTGCTGCAAGCCAAAACAATGTAGACGATTTCAGGCACGTTAAACAGGCTTACAGCAACATTGTCCCCCCGTTGCAGACCCATGCCCGTCAAGGCTTTCGCGGTCGCGTGATATGCTTCCTGTATTTGACGTATAGAGATTTTCTGTCCCGTAACAGCGAAAATCAATCCTGTGCTTTCGGGGTATTCGCCGTTCACTTCCTCGAAATATCCATCGATCTTGGTTTTAGGCAGAACTGCGTTTAACGCTTCCTTCGGATAGTACTTCAAATACAGTTTTTCCTGCGATGGCTTTCCTTGCATTTCCTTCTCCACTCTGCTTTCGTTTGTTATTTGTATTCTATTCGTAGAATACATTTATAAGATACATTATTGTAGGATATAATACAATCCATTGTCAAGATACTATTTCCAAAGCGGAGGTGTATTTATGGACAACAATACGATGCGAATTCCAAAGAAGTCAAAACTGAAAGGCGACGACGGCACGCGGGTGATTTCCATCCGCATACGGGTGGAACTGCTGGAGAAGATCGACGCCATCGCCTGCGAAGCGGAACGTTCGCGCAATGAATTGATCAATATGATTTTTGAGAACAGTGTTGACAAGATTATTATTGAGTAAACAAAGAATCCCCCATCCATATGGATGTGGGGATTTGTTGCAGGGCGTTATTGCAACTACCGCTCCTCTCGGAAATACGGCAGGCCCAGGGCCGCAGGGGGTTGGTTGTCGCGGCGGCGGCGCAGGGAAGCGATGATCAGCACCACGACCGTGACCGCATAGGGCAGCATTTTGAAGAGCTCCGAGCTTCGGCGTGAGAGACCCGCGATATAGAAGAAGAGCCAGGAGAGGAGCCCGAACAGGTAGGCGCCCCAGATGCCGTGCTTGGGCTTCCATCCGGCGAAGATGACCAGTGCGACGGCTAGCCAGCCGAGTCTCTCGATGCCGCCGTCCGCGTCCCAGGTTCCCTTCATATAGTCCATCACGTAATACACGCCGCCCAGCGCGGAGATGCCGCCGCCTATCGCCGTGGCGAGGTATTTGTATTTCGTGACGGGGATGCCCGCCGCGTCCGCCGTGGCGGGGCTCTCCCCCACCGCGCGCAGGTTCAGGCCTATGGGTGTTTTTTGGATGTACCAGCCGAGGAATATGGCCAGCGCGACGGCCAGATAGACCATGAAACCATAGTGGAAGATGGTTTCGCTGAAGACGCCCAGCTCGGAACTGAGCCAGGGCAGGCGTGTTCGGAAGGCCGCGCTCGTGGCCGCGACGGAGATCTGCCCCACGCCGCCCGCCAGCTTCATCAGCGAACCGCCGAAGAAATTGGCGAAGCCGCCCGCGAAAATGGTGAGCGTCAGGCCCGTGACGTTTTGGTTGGCGCGCAGGGTCGTGGTCAGGAAACTGAACAGCAAGCCGCCCAATATGCCCGCCGCGAACCCGCAAACGAGCGTGATCAGCACGCAGACGATCGCGATGGGTGCGATGCCCGCCGCCGCGCAGGCGCGTTCATAATAGAACGAGCCCACCAGTCCCATGATGCCGCCGAGGTACATGATGCCCGGCACGCCGAGGTTGAGGTTGCCGCCCTTTTCGGAGAGTATCTCCCCCGTGCTGCCGAAGAGTATGACGGTGCCGAACACGATGCCCGCCTGCCATAAAGATATCAACTGTCTCATTTGGCTACCTCCTTGTTCGCGGCGCGGAAATGGAGTTTGTATTCGATGAAGAACTCGCTGCCCAGCACGAAGAAGAGGATGATGCCGGTCAACATTTTGGATACGTGGTCGGAGAGCCCGAACTGCGTGGCGATCTCGATGCTGCCCTTGTCCAAGAAGACCAGCAGCGCGCCTATGAGCACCATTACAAAGGTGTTGAACTTCGCCATCCACGCGACGATGATCGCGGTGAAGCCCTTGCCGCCCGCCGTGCTCGTGCTGATGGTATGGCTGGCGCCCGCCACCGCCAAGAAGCCCGCGATGCCGCAGATCGCGCCCGAGATCGTAACCGTGCGTGTGACGACATGCGGCACGCGTATGCCCGCGTAGCGCGCGGTATTCTCGCTCTCGCCCACGACGGCGATTTCATAGCCCTGTTTGCTGTTGCGCAGATAGAAATACATGCCCACGACCAGCACGGCCACGATGATGACATTCAGCAGATATTTCTGCCCCAATATCTCCGGGAACCAGCCCGCGCGCGTGATGCCGTTGATGACGCCGACCGTATTGCTGCCAAACGGGTTCTCCCAGAGAGCGACGAAATACGCGGTCAGCTGGATGGCGATATAGTTCATCATCAGCGTGAAGAGCGTTTCGTTCGTGTTCCATTTGGCCTTGAAGACGCCCGGCACAAAGCCCCAGACGCCTCCCGCGATGGCGGAGAGCGGCAACATCATGAGCAATAAAACGCCCGTGGGCAGGTTTTTGAAATAGATCATGCAGGCCGCGGCGGCCAGGCCGCCCACGAGGATCTGCCCTTCCGCGCCGATGTTCCAAAAGCGCATTTTGAAGGCGGGTGCCAGCCCCACGCCGATGCAGACCAGCATGCAGATATCGCGTATGCTGACCCACATCTTGTTCTTCGTGCCAAAGCTGCCCTGGAACATGGCGGCATAGACGCGCAGGGGGTTGATGCGCACGATGGCCCAGATGATAACCGCACAGACCAGCAGCGCGGCGATGAGCGCCCCGGCGCGTATGCCCCAGCTCATATAGCCGCGCATCTCCTGCGTGCGCTTTTCTATACGTAAAACCGGCCCGGCGGCGTGTTCGGATTCTCTATGCTTCATCTGTCTTCTCCTCCCCCAGATGCGTCATCAGCAGGCCGACCTCTTCCTTCTTGATGTTGCGCGCGTCGCGTATGCCGCTGACCTTACCCGCGCAAAGCACCAAAATGCGGTCGCAGAGTTCCAGCAGCACGTCGAGGTCCTCTCCGACATAGATGACAGCCGCGCCCTTCTGCTTCTGTTCGCTCAGTATGTTATAGATCGCATAGGACGTATGAATATCTAATCCGCGCACGGCATAGGCGGTCATCAGCAGGGCGGGTTCGCCCGCGATCTCGCGCCCGACCAGCACCTTCTGGATATTTCCGCCCGAAAGACGGCGTATGGGCGTTTTCAGGCTCGGCGTCTTCACCTGAAACTCCTGCACAACCCGGGCCGCCAGATGGCGCGGCGGCTTGCGCAGGGTGAAGATAAAGCCGTTGTTATAGCTTTTCAGCATCATATTGTCCGGCAGATCCATGCTGGCCACCAGCCCCATGCCCAAGCGATCCTCCGGCACGAAGGCGAGCGCAACGCCCAGCTTTCGGATATCGCGGGGGGACAGGCCCACCAACTCCGTCGGCTCCTTGCCGGGCGCGGTATAGATGATGCTGCCCCCGGGCAGGGCCCGTTGCAGGCCCGCCACGGCTTCCAGCAACTCTTTCTGCCCGCTGCCCGAAATGCCCGCGATGCCCAATATCTCCCCGCCGTAGGCCGTGAAGCTCACGTCGTCGAGACGGAGCACACCGTCGCTGTCGCGCACGGAGAGATTTGACACGGCCAGGCGCTCCGTCATATTTTCCGGTTCGGTGCGCGCGATTTGCAGGGAGACCGCCTGCCCCACCATCATATCGGTGAGGGCCTGCGCCGTTGTCTCGCCCGTAGGAACTTCGCCTACGAACAGCCCGCGGCGCAATACGACGACGCGATCCGAGATTGCCAGCACCTCGTGCAGCTTGTGCGTGATGATGACGACGCTCTTGCCGTCGGCTTTCAGATTGCGCATAACCTCGAAGAGCTTGTCCGTCTCCTGCGGGGTCAGTACGGCGGTCGGCTCGTCCAATATCAAAATATCCGCGCCGCGATACAGGACTTTGACGATCTCTAAAGTCTGCTTTTCGGACACGGACATATCGTATACCTTTTTATCCGGCTCTACAACAAAGCCGTAACGGTCGCAGATTTCCCGCACCCTGGCGCGCACGGTCTTCAGATTCAGCAGGCCGCCTTCCCGCAGGCCCAGAACGATGTTCTCGGCGGCGGAAAGCACGGGTACCAGCTTGAAGTGCTGGTGTATCATGCCGATCCCGTAGGTGAACGCATCCTTGGGCGAGCGTATGCGCGCCTTCTTGCCATGGATATAGATTTCTCCGCCGTCCTGCGCGTAAATGCCGGACAGCATGTTCATCAGGGTGGTCTTGCCGCTGCCGTTTTCTCCCAACAGCGAGAGGATTTCACCCCGCTCGATGGTCAGGTCTATGGCGTCATTGGCGACCAGAGATCCGAAACGTTTGGTGATCCCATGCATAAATACGGCGGGCGGGTGTTCCCGCTCCGCGTGTAATTCCAAAGCTTCCAAATGGTTGGGTTCCTTTCTGATTATTTGCCTTCATCGGACTTGTTATTGTCTCCCGTTCCATGAGAAAGGCAAAGTCGGAATGGGGGACAGGAATCGCAAGCGATACTGCACTTCGCGGGCGGATGATATCCGCCCCTACGCTTCACACGTCTCTCATTACCAGAGAAGCAGGGGGGAAACCCCTGCTTCTCCGCTTGTTTTCAGTGCTTAGTTCAACTTTGTGATTCCGTCTATATCGAGGGAGAAATAGGGCGCGGAACGCAGAACGGATTCGATGAAGATGCCGTTCTCGATGGCTTCACCCGTGTCGCCCACCCAGTCGCCGTCGGTGTCGATGGCCAGGAAGCTGGCCACGGTCTCGCCGTTCACGGTGAAGGTGGCGGTGTCGAACACATGCAGGATGCCCGCCTTGATGGCTGCGATGACTTCCGCCACTTTCTCGGCGGTGCCGGCCGCGCAGCTCGGCCCGAGTTCCGAGATCATAACCGCATCCAACTCATAGCCGGCGGCATAGTCCGTGGGGATGGGCTCGCCCTTCAACGCTTTTTCCAAGGTGGCCTTATAGAGCACGACCCAGTTGTTCTGCGCGCTGGTCAGCGCGGCGGTCGGCGCGGCGGCCAGCATGGAGACGTTATAGCCCACGCTGTACACTTCCTTGCCCGCTTCGCGCTGCTTTTCCACCGCGCCCGGCGCGCCCGTGCTGTCCGCATGCTGGCCGATGATGACGGCGCCGCGCGCGATCAGCGCATTGGCGGCCTCGGCCTCGGCAATCGGGTCATACCAGGAGTTGGTGAACTGCACATCCATGTACGCCTCGGGTACGATGGAACGGATGCCGAGGAAGAAGGCGGTATAGCCCGAAACCACTTCGGCATAGGGATAGGCGCCGACATAGCCGATATGGGGCTCGGTGACTAAGCCTTCGTCCATCAGCTCTTTCAGCTTCATCCCCGCAACCACGCCCGAGACATAGCGGCTCTCGAAGGTATAGGGGAAGACGTTGGCGACGTTGTCCACAGGCTGGAACATGGCCGTGTCACCCGTGCAGGCGACGAACATGATGTCGGGATACTCCGGCGCGGCCTGCATCATAAAGGACTGGTGGCCGTAGCTGTCCGAGAAGATGATGTTGCAACCCTGCTCCGCGAGGTCGATCGCGGTGTCATAACAGGTCTCGTCTTCGGGGATGTTGTACTTGAAGATGAGTTGGCTTTCCGCCAGGCCCAGCTCTGCGGCGGCGGCCTTGACGCCCTCGATGTGGGCAAGGTCATAGCCGGAGTTCTCATCATGCACCAGGATGACGCCGACTTTGAACGGCGCTTCGGTCCCCGGCCCATCGATCTTTGGGTCGTCGACTTTCGGGTCATCGTTCGGCGCACCCGTGTTGCAGGCTGCACAGACGAACGCCAGACAGAGAACCAGGACAATTGCGAGAATTTTTTTCATTGGGTTTTCCTCCTACCATAATTTGTTGCTATATCCTGCGCAAACGCGCTTGCAACCGCTCTTTACATGCAGTATATATAAAATTTATATCATTCTAACACGAGCCCCCCTATTTTAGCAAGAGATTTTTCACAATTTCGTCAATCTTGAGCGCGTTGCAGGGTTCTGTAATATTTGACTTCGTTTGGCTGAATAATATATTTGCATATGAAGAGGGGTTGTCGGTTGTAATTGAGCCCTCTATTTGTTTGAAAAATGTCCTCAATCCACTGTCTTATCCTTGAAAATGCAGGCTGGATATGCTATAGTGTAAACGAGTTCTTTCTAAAATAACAGAAATAATTAGTATACTACACGAGTAGCAATGGGGGGCATCATGAACTACATCGAAATAATGGGGCGAAATTTTTATGTTCCTATAATGATTATCATCTTCGTTGTTTCTATGATCATTGCAGGTGGCGCTGCGGTTGCTGTAAAAAGGGCAAGGCTGCTCGCTGCTTTCTGTTCGTTTTTGACCTGTTGTATTTTAGGATTTCTATTTATATTGGTCGTTGCGCCAGAGTCTTCAGTAAACACCCCCGATGACCACTTTTCTCCTCCCATTATAAGCGCAGACAGTGTCTGCGATATTACGGAGGGCAGATTAGAATTTGATTATAAACGATATGCGGATTGTTATTTTGACTTGTCACAGCCTTATTTTGATGAATGGCCGGGCAGGTTTATTACGAAAGGACCCTTCAGCGAACTTAAAGGAAAACCCTATTACGGGATTGGCATGGCGGGTCCGTTCAGCGGCGATTCCTATTGGATCAAATACAATATTCCGCGGGGTGCTACGCGCTTTTCTACTTTTATCTTTATTGACGCATACCATAAAAATAAATCCTATGGCACAGTCACATATCAGATACTTGTGGATGGCGAGTTGAAAAGGGAAATATCGCAATCGAAAGTGAAGGAGGCAGAGGAAATCGTTATTAGCATTCCAGAAAACGCGAGAACACTGACACTCAAAATCACTACCACAACAACATCAGGAACAACCTTTGACATCGTTTGGGGCAACCCTTGTTTCTATCATTACCATTAAAAACAAAGCGCATTACGATAGATATACAACAAATTGGAACGCTGGATTAACGCGGAAGTTGAAATTCCTTATATTTCGAACAAAAAAGGACAGTTGGGTATGAACCAGACTGCCCTTCTTCAATTTCCCCTCAAAACCACACCATTACGGCGAAGCCGCCGCAGAAATAATAGGTGTTCGTCTTTGGGTCGGTTGCCCATACGGTATAATAACGACAAAAGCGGGAAGCCGCATGGAATCAGGGTTTTTGAGGATTTATCGGTCTGATTTTCGCTCTTTTCCCGACGAAAACAACCCCAAAATCCAAAGTGCCGAATGGGAGGTGTTAAACTCACGACAAAAAAGAATTATGGCCGGAATTAACGGTGCATTCACGATGAAAAGCGCCTGTTATTGTCCGTTTTCACCCTGCAAGCTATCGCGGTAGCCATTGCCAAATGGTGAGCAGCGGCTTGTGTCAACAAAAACAGTATACTATACCGACGCGGTTCTGTCACCATATTTTCAGGTGGCGGAGCCGCCTTTTTTTCCTTATAGCACATTGAGGGCAGCTTTGTCATCAGCTTTTCAGCGAGGGGGATGCCCTTTTCTTGCTTGCTCGAAAATCGAACTCCTACTGACCGTAGGAGTCTTTGTGGTTCGCGGATTAATAATCCAGATTATGATGTTGTCGCAACGCATGTTTGTTTCTCGTGATAAAGCGCCGCAGTGCGCGAATCTCCATTTCCGAGCAATCATCAAAGTCAGTCAAAACAAGAAATATTTCTTCTGATAAATCGCAAAATAGCCACCACATAGGAATATGCAGGGCTGCCGCGATACATCTGTAGACATGAATACTGGCCTCGCGCTGATCGGTTTCAAGCAGGCTCAGATATTTTGTTGTTATGCCGGCCTTATGGGAGAGACTCTCCTGGGTGAGATTTCGCGATAGGCGTATTGCTTTTATTTTCTCGCCTACACTGAATTCCGAATTATGATTCGCGTTCATGCCGATTCTCCTACTTTACTGCTCCTACTAACAGTGGGTAGCACACCTCCTGCTGCCATACTAAAATAGACGTTGCTTGTGGGAAATTCGAGTATGGGAGGCTGACGGATGTCAGGGGCAGGAACAAACGAAAAGGATAAACTGAAAAAGCGCGGCAGAGTAATAGGCGCGACAATGGAAGGCATTGAGGTTACTGAGGAAAAATCAACGCCTAATTTTTTCGAGGACACAAACATACAGTGTGTAGGAATATACGCCCGTGTTTCCACCGACAGTTCCCAGCAGACTTTATCATACGAAATGCAGCAAAAGTATTATACAGAACTGGTGGCTCGTCACCCAAACTGGCGACTTATAAAGATATACGCAGATGAGGGTAAAACCGGAACGAGCATCAAACACCGCGCAGGCTTCAATTCTATGATAAAAGACTGTAATGAGGGCAAAATCACTTTAATTATTACAAAAGACCTAACGCGCTTTGGCAGAAACGCGATTGACGCGGGTTACTACATTGAACAGCTCCTGCCCGCAATGCGCGTTCGGTTTATTGCGATAACCGATTCCTATGATTCGATTAAGGATGACGGTAATAGCCAGTTGCCGCTGAAGAATATGATTGCGGAAACGTATGCGCGGGATATATCCCGCAAATGCCGCTCGGTACAGCGTCAGAATATTGCGGATGGGCGCTTTGTGGGTAGAATGGCACCATACGGGTATTCCAAGCACCCGAACGACTGCCGCCGCCTGGTCGTGGATGAAGAAGCTGCCGCCATTGTT
>Ga0123353_10000832_pt1 | contig 37482 bp, 31 predicted proteins | sample TergutLab28metaG_3_FD_92763 | JGI IMG/M metagenome (GOLD analysis project Ga0123353, IMG submission 92763) | Labiotermes labralis P3 segment gut microbial communities from Petit-Saut dam, French Guiana - Lab288 P3 | ecosystem: Host-associated > Arthropoda: Insects > Digestive system > Gut ... | reverse complement strand
CGGCACGTGGTGTCGTCGGGCGGGACGATCGCGGTCAAGCTCCCTGCTGGTGTCACCGGTGTGCACCGGATCGCGGTCTACGCCCTGTCGGGGGTCCTCATCGGTTGGGACACCATCACGATCTCGGCGGCCTCTGGGCCCGGCGACGACGGGTCTAAGGCTGGTGGTTCTGGTGGCAAGAAGTCCGGCGGCGGGTCACGGCTGCCGATCACTGGTGCTGCGGCCGGTCCGGTGCTGGCGCTCATCGCTGCCCTGACGGCAGCCGGGTGCGCCCTGCTGGTGGTGCGCCGCCGACGCCACAGCACTGTGTAGCCAAACCCCACCCGGACGCCGCGAGAGCACGCTCTCGCGGCGTCCGGCTGTGTGTCCGCACGACGACATCGTTCAGTTTTCACCAGATCGTTCACAAATGTGAACTATCTGGTGAGAACTGGACGATGTCGTCGTGCAGGCATGGCTGTCCTGGTTGCTGCATTGGTCGGGTCTGCCTAGGGTCATGACTGGGTGGGGCGGAGTTGTCATTGCACGTGTCGGTTGGACAAGAGGGTGGGTGCCTTATGGCAGGGCAGTGGTCGATACGTAAGGTTATTGTGCTGGTGGCAGTGTCGGTTGTGGCGCTCCTCGGGGTTGTCGCGGCGGTTGTTGTGCCTGCCCAGGCTGTGGCGGTCGTCACGAACGTCTCGGGGGACGTGACACGCGCAGGGGTGGCATTCTCGGTGTCCGACAGCGTGCAGGTGGGATTTGCGGACGGCGGGACCACCACCTGGGCGACGGTTGGCGCGGGCCACTACGACGTGTACGTGGCGCCCGGCCAATACGAGGTCTACATCCAGGTCGAGACTGTGACGAGGCATGCGGGGACCGTCACTGTCATGGACGAATTGAGCCAGATCGAGAATTTTGACCTTCCTGCCCTTGTGGACCTGTCGGGACAGGTGGTCACCACTGCTGGTGCCATTGCCGACGGCGTCTTGGTCGCCTCCGACTTTGGCGGGCTTGACGGGTTCGGCGGCTACGCGCTGGCGTCTGGCGGCGACGGGCACTTCACGCTGGACATGGTCGACGTCGGCGGGCAGCTGACGATCGCCGTGAACCGGCAGAGCCGGCAGTCGCTGTACACCGGCCGCTACTACGCAGGACCAGGCAACCTCGGATCGGCCACGGCGGCTGGTGCCACCAAGGTCACGGTCAGCCAGACGACGGTCCTCGGGCAGACGGTGCTCGACACCTGCGGCACGGTGAGCGGCACAGTCGACCCCATAGTGTGGGAGCACCTCGGCCCCGACCTGTCCGTGGTGGTTTTCAACGACGACAACCCTGACCTGGTGACCCGCAGCGCCCCCGTGGCGGCCGACGCTTCGTTCACCGTCACCGGCTTGTTGCCTGGGTCGTACTACGCGGCGCTCGTCGAGACCGCCAGCAGTGTGACCCTCGGGTACTACGACGGCGTCTCGCCCGCAGAAGCAGGGTCGCCGAACATCGTGGTCTCCAGCACCTGCGCAGGGATGGATGGACTCGTCTTCGTCGTTCCCGTCATCGGGCCGCCACTGCCGTCGCCGCCCACGTGGGATCCGCCCACGGATCCGCCCACGTTGGGTCCGCCGCCGACGCCCGGGATGGTTCCGCCCTCGAAGCCTGCGCTGGCTTCGACCGGCATGTCGGCTCCAGGTCCGGCAGGCACGTCAGGTGGTGTGTCTGGACCGGGGAGCGCGACGCCCGGTGCGTTGGTGAAGGTGAAGGTGGGCAGCACGTACGCTGGGCAAGACGTCGAGGTGTACCTGTTCAGCGACCCGGTCTTCCTCGGCCAGAAGACCGTGGACAGCGACGGGACGATCGAGGTCAAGCTCCCTGACGGTGTGACCGGCACCCACAAGCTGGCCGTCTACGCCCTCAGCGGGGCACTCATCGGCTGGGACACCATCACGATCAGTGCACCGGCAAAGGGTGCCCAGGTAGCCAAGAGCGCAGCACAAGGCACGAGGGGGCTGCCGATCACCGGTGCGGCCGTGGCGCCTGTGGCCATCACCATCGGCGTGTGTGTGGTGGCTGGGCTCGCCTTGGTCGTGGCACGGGCGCGCAGACGAGTCTGAGACTCTTTGCAGTCTCGTCCACGGACGCCGCGAGACACGTTCTCGCGGCGTCCGTGCCTGTGTGTCCGGGTTGTGCGGCGTCGATGTCACGGCCCCTTTAGCCTCACCTTCGGCACGCCGCGAGACTTGTCTCGTGGTGTCCTTGCGGGGGCCGTGGGTGTTATGCGCCAGTTGTCGCTTTAGTCTTGTTGGTCGGGTGTTCATGACCAGCGAGGATGTCGCCGCGAGGGTTGGGGCCAGGCAGTGTGACCAATGACACATTGGAGGAGATAAGGGCAGGTGAGAGGGGGTTCGGGGGCGTTTTCGCCTGAAGATACCGAGTGCCGCGGTTGCCGGAACTTGTCACCCGTGAGAGCGTCACCGATAGCCGGATGACGCGTGGACTTATCTGAGGCGGCACACCCGACAACGGGTGCTCACCAGCGCATCGAGAACACAGTCGTTCTGGCGATGACCGGGAGCCGCGTTCCCGGTCGCCTCCGCCGAGGCTGATGATAGCTGTGGCGGCGAGTCCGGCTGGGTCGGCTCCGGGATCCAGCCGGACTCATGGGCGTTTGTCCCATTCTCTTCTGTAATGTCTGGGTGGAAGCCTAGTGGTCCGTAGCGACTCAAATGCCGGGTTCGCGGTATTTTAGGCGCGACAGGCTCCGAGTTATGCGGATCATGTCCAGATTTGACCCCGCTCTCAGGTGGCTGGCACCACCAGCGTCAGACAAACTCGAAGGATGAGCATCGCACTGCCGGACGAACCCGAGCGCCCCAGGGGCAAGTTCTTCGGTGCCCGGGCTCAGGCCCGGTACCTGGAAGCCGAGAACCACCGGTTGCGGACTGCGCTGGAACAGCTCGACGGTCTGGGGCTGGTCGAGATCCGCGACGTCATCACCCAGGCCCGCCAGGCGCTCGCAGCCCTCGACGAGCAGCACGAGACGACTGTCGCCGAGCTGGAGACGGCCCAGGCCCAGCTGCTCGACGTGCGCCGTGATGTGCTGGTGCAACAGCGCGGGCTGTACGACGTCGAGCACCCGGCCGAGGCCTCGCCCACCCTCGCCGAGAAGCTGTCGACAGTGCGCGCGAGGATCCACCACCTCGTAGCCCGCGGCGACGCTGTCGGTGTGGCCACGGACTTCCGGCTCAACAAACGTGCGAGGTCCGCGATCGAGCGCGCGCTGCCCTCACAGCTGTCGGCACTGGCACTGGCCGCCTACGACGCAGAAGCAGAGAACGCGATCCGCATGGTCGAACCTGGCCGGCTCGACGTGGCCCGTGCCCGCCTCGACCGGTTCGCGCAGACGGTGTCCGAGTGCGGCCATATCGTCGACCTGCATATCGACCCCGAGTACCACCGGTTGCGCACGGTCGAGCTGGAGCTGGCAGCCCAGCACGCGGCGGCCTTGGCGGGGGAGGCCGAGACCGAGCGTGACCACCGCGCCGCCCTGGCGCAGTCCAGCAGGGTCGCCGACCGTCTGCGTCACGAACGCAGCCTCCTGGAGCTCGAACGTGAGCACTGCTCGAGCGCGCTGGCGGTGGCGCACGCCCGCGCCGACACCGCGGAGACCGAACGCCAGGTGGCACGTCTGGCGGACCTCGACCAGGCCCTGGCCGACATCACCGGGCGCACCGTCGACACGCGCGCCGGGTACGTGTACGTGGTGTCCAACATCGGGTCGTTCGGCGACGGTGTGGTCAAGATCGGTATGACGCGCCGCCCCGACCCCATGAACCACATCCGCGAGCTGGCCGACGAGTCTGTGCCGTTCGACTTCGACGTGCACGCCATGTTCTTCGCCCCCGACGCCGTGGCGGTCCTGGCGGTGCTGCACGAGCACCTGGCCGACCGTCGCGTGAACCTCGTCAACCACCGCCGCGAGTTCTTCCGCGCCACCCCGCTGGAGGTGTTCAACACCCTGGCGACCCACCGCATCGGCGTCCCCGAGTTCCGCACCCGGCCTGGAGCCACCGAGTACCGCACATCGGCGCAGATGGCCCGCTGACCTGTGGCGGCCCGTAGCGACCGCGCGACGGGGGTGGTCGTCGGGGTAGGGAGTCGTCGGCTCGCCTGAGACGGCTGCGCCGCGCTGGCACGGCAAGATGGACCTATGCAGGTCGCATACCGAGCCGACGATGTCCGTACCGCCGAGGAGCCGCTGCTGGCCGCCGGCGAACCGTTGATGGAGCATGCTGCGTTCGCTCTGGCCACAGCGGTGCTGGGCGAGCTGCGCGCGGTGCGTGGCACAACACGCGGGGGACAGGTGGTGGTGCTCGTGGGGGCGGGCAACAACGGCGGTGACGGGTTGCACGCTGCTGCGGTGCTGGCCCGGCGGGGGGTGGGGGCGAGCGTCGTGACGACGACTGCCAGGACCCACGAAGGCGGGCTGGCTGTCGCACGTGCCGCGGGGGTGGCGGTGCTGGCGCTCGGCGACGTCGGTGTCGACGCTGTGGCCGACCTGGCCAGCCGGGCCGACGTGGTCCTGGACGCTCTGGTGGGGATCGGCGGTGACGGGACTGGGGTCCGTGGCCAGGCAGGTGAGCTGGTCGCTGCGCTGTGCACCACATGGGCGGCCCACCACCCGGTGGTTGTGGCCGTGGACGTGCCTTCGGGTCTGGGGGTCGACGACGGGACGGTCCGCGGGACGGTCCTGCCCGCAGACCTCACCGTGACCTTCGGGGCTGTGAAACCCGGGCTGCTCCTGCCGCCGGCTGACCAGCTCGTCGGACGGGTCGAGCTGGTCCCGATCGGGCTGGACTTCGGCGCAGCGGTCCCTGCGGTGCGCCGCCTGGACAGCGCCGACGTCGCCGCGTTGTGGCCTGTCCCTGACCACACAGCCCACAAGTACACCCGCGGGGTGCTCGGTCTGGTCGCCGGGACAGCCCGGTACCCAGGCGCCGGGGTGCTCGCAGCCGCCGGGGCTGTGGGTGCCGGGGTCGGTATGGTCCGTTTCGTCGACGAGCGCGACGAGGCGGGGCCCCTCGCAGCGACAGTGCTGGCAGCCCAGCCAGAGGTCGTCGTGGGGCGTGGGCAGGTCCAGGCGTGGGCGGCAGGGTCTGGTGTCGACGCGCGCGACCCTGCCCGCCGCGACGACCTGGAGGCAGTGCTGGCAGCCGCACGCAGTGGCACCTCCACAGTGCTCGACGCCGGTGCGCTCGTCGGCGGTATCGACGGCCTTGGTCCCCATGTGGTCCTCACACCCCACGGCGGGGAGGCCGCCGACCTGCTCACAGCCTTGGGCCGGCCCACCACCCGTGCCGAGGTCGAAGCCGCCCCCCTGGCGGCGGCCCGCGCCGCCCACGAGGCGACAGGTGCGACCGTCCTGCTCAAAGGCGCGTCCACCGTCATCGTCGGGCCAGGGACCGCCTACGCCCAGGCCGACGCCTCCGCCTGGATGGCCACCGCGGGTGCAGGAGACGTGCTCACCGGCATCCTCGGAGCCCTCCTGGCTGGCTGTGCCGGTGGCATCGGTGACGACCCGACCCTGCCTGCCGCTCTTGCCGCTGCCGCCGTGCTTGTCCACGGCCGTGCAGCCCACCACGCCAACCCCCACGGCCCGGTCAGCGCCGGAGCCGTCGCGGCCGGCGTCCCAGCGGTCGTCGCGGCCCTGCTCGCCGACCTGCCAGGTGGGAGACTGAACAGGTGAGCGCAGTGTGGTACCCGGGCCGGGCGGTGGTTGACACGGCGGCTATCAGGGGCAATGTCGAGACGTTGAGCGCGGCCGCAGGGTCGGCGCAGGTCATGGCTGTGGTCAAGGCTGATGCGTACGGGCACGGGATGCTCGCGTCGGCCCGGGCGGCGCTGGCTGGTGGGGCGACATGGTTGGGGGTGGCGCAGACGGCCGAGGCGTTGGCGCTGCGGGCGGCAGGGATCGTCGAACCACGGGTGCTGACCTGGTTGTACTCGCCGGGGGCTCCGCTGGCTGACCTGCTCGTCGCTGATGTGGATGTCTCGGTGTCGGCGAGATGGGCGCTGGACGAGGTGGTCGCGGCCGCACGAGCCACGGGCAGGACGGCCAGGGTGCACATCAAGCTCGACACCGGGCTGGGACGTAACGGGATGACCAGGCCACAGCTGGACGACCTGCTCGCGCCGCTCATGCGGGCCCAGGCCGACGGGTCGGTCGCTGTCGTGGGGATCTGGTCGCACCTGGCGTTCGCCGACGCACCCGACCACCCGACCGTCCGCGGCCAGGCGCAGGTGTTCGCCGACGGTGTCGCCGCAGCCGAACGCGCAGGGGCGCGGTTCGAGGTACGGCACCTGGCGAACTCCGCGGCGGTGCTGCGCTGGCCGTCGGTGCACTACGACATGGTGCGGCCGGGCCTGGCGCTCTACGGGCTCTCGCCCATCCCGGACCAGGCGGGCTCGGACGAGCTGGGTCTGGTCCCAGCCATGACGCTCCAGGCTCACCTGGCGACGGTCAAACCGGTACCTGCCGGGCAGGGGTTGTCGTACACGCACCAGTACGTGACCACGCAGGACACCACTGTCGGTATCGTCCCGTTGGGGTACGCCGACGGGATCCCGCGCCACGCGTCAGGGACGAACGCCCGGCCTGGCGGACCAGTCCAGATCGGTGGGCGCAGGCTTGCCGTGGCAGGGCGGGTGTGCATGGACCAGGTCGTCGTCGACCTCGGCCCGGACGCCAGCGACACTGCTGGTGACCTGGTCACCCTGTTCGGCCCCGGCACCCACGGGGAACCCACTGCGCAGGACTGGGCGGACGTGTGTGGCACCATCTCGTACGAGATCGTCACCCGGCTCGGAGCCCAGGTCCCCAGGGAGTACGTGTGAGACAGGTCGTCGCCCCCGACGCTGAGGCCACCCGGGCTTGCGGTGCCGCGCTTGCCAGGTTGCTGGGCGCCGGGGACCTGGTGGTGCTCACCGGTGGTCTGGGTGCGGGCAAGACGACCCTCACCCAGGGCATCGGGGCAGGTCTGGGTGTGCGGGGCCCGGTGGTCTCCCCGACGTTCACCATCGCGCGGGTGTTGCCGTCGCTGACCGGGGGACCAGCACTCGTCCACGCCGACGCCTACCGGCTCGGTGGCGCCGACGACATCGCTGCCTTGCACGTCAGCGAAGAGCTGGAGGCGCTGGACCTGGACGCGTCGCTGGACTCGTCGGTCACTGTCGTCGAGTGGGGGGCCGGTTGGGTGGAGGCGCTGGCCGACGACCGCCTGGAGGTGAACATCGAACGTCCGCGGGGCGAGGTCCACGACGCGCTGGACGCCGCCGGACCACGGGTCATCACCGTCCGGAGCGTGGGAGACCGGTGGTCTGGTGTGGACCTGCCGGGTGAGGAGAGAGCCGGACAATCCTGACATTGCCTCCAGTCGGTTAACATCAGGCGGTCACGTTGGTGCGAAAAGTTCGATGGTGGCAAGACGGAGGAGGCTGGACATGCACCCCACCGCACGTCGTTGCGTCTGGGGGACCGTGGTGCTCTGGGTTGCCGGGGCCGCGATCATAGGTCTCGCCCCCACGCTGTACGACTGGGAGTCCGACTGGGAGTCCGGCTGGGCCACCGGGGCGTGGGACATCCTCGTCGGCTTCCTCCAGGACGTGTTGGTGCCCACCGGGGCGGCGCTCCTCGGCGCAGCGATCGTCATCCAGGTGTTGCGCGGCACCCGTCCCAGCGCCACCGACCCAGACAGTGCCGGACCACCCTCCGACACTTTCCCGGCAGTCATCCCGACCGGTCCCTCGGGTATGACCCCACAGGTCGGCCCTCCGGCGGGCCTGAACCCGCAGGTCGGACCGCCAGCGGGTCTGAACCCGCAGGTTGGGCCGCCAGCAGGGATGAACCCGCAGACCGGCCCGCCGATGGGTGTGGTCCCGCAGGTCGGCCCGGCCGTGACGCCCTATGGACCTTCCATCGGTCTCGCCCCGCGAGCAGCAGCCATGCCAGCCCCGCTGGGGCCCGCACCGGGCGCTGCGGCGCCCACGCCAGGAGCCGAACCCTGGGAGCAAGCCTCCCGCGGACCACGGTCCGGGCGACGCAGGAAGAAGTAGGCCTCGCTTGCGCGCGGGTTTTCTCCTCCGACTGGAGCCGGGCGCGCTCGACGTGGCAGGCTGACCAGGTGCCATACCTTGCTCTGGACACGTCGGGCGGGATCGCCGTCGCCGTGGTCGACGACGACGGGTCCGTCGCAGCCCGTGCGGCCGACACCCAGCCACGCCAGCACGCCGAACGGCTGGCCCCGTGTATCGCCGCGGTGCTCGCCGAAGCGGGTGTGGGTGCCGGTGACCTGGACGGGGTTGTCGTGGGCACAGGCCCGGCGCAGTTCACAGGGTTGCGCGCCGGGCTGGTCACCGCACGCACCCTGGCCCGGGCCTTGGAGGTCCCGGTGCTCGGCGTCCCCAGCTTCGCGGCCACAGCGCTGGTGGCTCTGGAGACCCTCGACGAGGGTTCCCAGGTGGTTGTCGTCACCGACGCCCGCCGCCACGAGGTGTACTGGGCGCGTTACGCCCGCGACGACCGCCTAAGAATACGCGCCGTGGACGGGCCCGGTGTCGCCGCCCCCGTCGACGTCCCCACGCACGGCGCGGTGCTCGTCGGACGTGGTGCCCCCCTGGTTGCCCCGACCGACGACCACCTGGCTGGCCTCGACCCCGACCCAGCAGCGTTGTGCACCGTGGCGCTCGCCCTGCGTGACCACGGCGAGCCCACACCCTGCGAACCGTTGTACCTGCGCCGGCCCGACGCCGTCCCCCCAGCACAGGTCGCACAGGTCAGGCAGTGATCGTCGTCCGTCCCCTGGTCGGTGCCGACCTCGATGCCGTCGCAGGTCTCGAATGCGCCCTGTTCGGTTCCCAGGCGTGGTCGCACGACATGCTCGTCGAAGAGCTCTGTGGCCCTGGCCGCACCTACGTGGCCGCCGATATCGACGGCGACCTGGCTGGCTACGCTGGTGTGCGGTTCGACGGCGACAACGCCGACATCATGACCATCGGCACCAGTCCGCTCCACCAACGCACCGGGGTAGGCCGCACCCTGCTGCGTGCCCTCGTGGACCACGCCCGCGAGCTGGGTGCCGCTGGAGTGTTCCTCGAAGTCCAGGTGGACAACGAGATAGCGATCCATCTCTACGAATCTGAAGGTTTCGGGCGTATCGGCCGCCGTCGCGGCTACTACAACGGCGCCGACGCCTGGACCATGCGCCTCCAGCTGCGCCCGGCCGGGGGAGTGATCGGGCAGGATAGGACGATGGTGCCACTGGTCCTGGGGATGGAGACGTCGTGCGACGAGACCGGTGTTGGGCTGGTGCGCGGCGGCGAGCTGCTGGCTGACGTCGTGGCGTCGTCGGTCGACGAGCACGCACGGTTCGGGGGGATCATCCCTGAGATCGCCTCGCGGGCCCACCTGGAGGCGATGGTCCCGACGATGGACCGCGCGCTGGACAAAGCCGGGGCCAGGTTGGCCGATGTGGACGCTGTGGCTGTCACCGCAGGACCTGGGCTCGTGGGACCGCTGACTGTCGGCACCGCCGCAGCCAAGGCCCTGGCTCTGGCGCTGGACCGTCCCCTGTACGCGGTGAACCACATCATCGCCCACGTGGTGGTCGACACCCTCGTCCACGGGCCGTTCCCCGAGCGTGTGATGGCCCTGGTCGTCTCTGGTGGGCACTCGTCGTTGCTGCTGGTGGACGACACTGTGCACGTCACCGAGCTCGGCTCCACCCTGGACGACGCAGCAGGGGAGGCGTTCGACAAAGTGGGCCGTCTGCTCGGCCTGCCCTACCCAGGCGGACCGCATATCGACCGTCTCGCCCGTGGCGGAAACCCGGACGCCATCGCGTTCCCCCGTGGCCTGACCGCCGCGAAAGACCAGGCCACACACGCGTCGAACTTCTCCTTCTCAGGGCTCAAGACCGCTGTGGCCCGCTGGCTCGAGGCACGCCAGGACTCCAGGCAGGACATCGTGCTGGCCGATGTCGCCGCGTCGTTTGCCGCTGCGGTCGCCGACGTGCTCACCACGAAAACACTGGCCGCCTGCGCCAAGCACGACGTACGCACCTTGGTGGTCGGCGGAGGGTTCTCGGCCAACTCTCAGCTGCGTGACATGGCCGCCGAGCGTTGCGCCGAGGCTGGGGTCGAGCTGCGGATCCCGCCTGTCGCGCTGTGCACCGACAACGGTGCCATGGTCGCCGCGCTCGGCGCCGCGCTCGTGGCCCGTGGCCTGCCCGCGAGCCCCGCAGATTTTGGGGTCGACTCCACGCTCCCACTCACCCAGGTCATGTTGAGTCCGTAACAGCCACACGGGGGCCGGCGGGAACGGTATCGTCTGCGCAGGACTCTCACACTATGTGGACCAAAGAGGAGTTATGAGCACGCTGCTCGCGGGTCGCTACGAGCTGGGCGACTGCATCGGCAAGGGCGGGATGGCCGAGGTGTTCGTCGCCAACGACCAGCGGCTCGAACGAACTGTGGCGGTCAAGGTGCTTCTGCCTGACTCGGCACGTGACCCGTCGTTCGAGGAGCGGTTCCGCCGTGAGGCGAAAGTCGCGGCGGCGCTGAACCACCCGGCGATCGTCGGGGTGTTCGACACCGGCGAGGACGTGAGCGGACCCGAAGGGCACCGGGTGTCGTACATCGTCATGGAGCATGTCGCCGGGCGGACGGTGCGCGAGATCCTCGCCGAGGGGATCGGCAGGGACCAGGCGCTGGAGATCGTCGTGGGGGTGCTCTCGGCGCTGGAGTACTCCCACCGGGCCGGGATCGTCCACCGGGACATCAAACCAGCCAACATCATGGTGACCCCCAACGGTGCGGTGAAAGTCATGGACTTCGGGATCGCCCGCGCCCTGGACAGTCCTGTGTCAGGGCTGACGCAGAGCTGGTCGGTGGTCGGCACAGCCCAGTACATGTCGCCTGAGCAGGCCCGGGGGGAGGCAGTCGACGCCCGGTCTGACGTGTACTCCACCGGTTGCCTGCTGTTCGAGCTGCTCACCGGCCACCCGCTGTTCTACGGCGAGTCCATGGTCGCCGTGGCGTACAAGCACATCGCCGAAACCCCGCCGGTGCCCTCGTCGCTGAACCCCAGGCTGCCTGCGGTGCTCGACGATGTCATCGCCAAAGCCCTGGTCAAGGACCGTGACCAGCGTTACCAGTCTGCCGACGAGATGCGCGCCGACCTGGAGGCGTTCTTGCGCGGTGACCCGGTGATGCTGGGCCAGCGTCCGCCCGCGCCGTCGCCGCCACCTCTGCCACCACCTCCGGTTCCTGGGCCTTCAGGGCCGCCTTCGATGTCGCACTATGCGCCGCCGCCTGTGTCCGCCGCGGTCGCCATGGCCCCATCTCCCGCCTCGGGCACGTTCCACCCGCCGCCGGTGACCGGGTACCAGTACCTGCCTGCGGACTACCAGAACCAGTACCAGCCAGCCGACGAGGAACAGACAAGCTCGCTGGGCTGGCTCATCGGTGTCGAGCTCGTCGTCGCTGTCGTCGCCCTGGCCGGGATCGTGTTCCTGATGATCGCTTGAGGGCCCGGCCTACAGGGGGTGCCCTGCGCGCATCTCCGCGACCAGGGACTTGACCACCTGGGTGAGGTCGCCGTCGTGGCGCCGGGCCACAGCGCGCTGGCGCTGGTAAGACGCCCCGCGCCGGGTGATCGTGGCGACCTGCTCCAGCTCGTCGCAACAACCGAGCCGCTCGGCGACAGGCGCCAGCGTCGTCAACCACTGGGCGACCGAGTCGGTGACCAGCTCTTCGGTCCCGTCGGAGTCGGTGATGACGATCGCGTCCATCCCGTACCGGGCTGAGCGCCACTTGTTCTCCTGCACGTACCAGGCGGGCATCGTGGGCAGGGCGCGGCCAGCGTCGATCTCGGACGAGAAGTGCTCGACGAGGCAGTGGGTCAGCGCGGAGATCCACCCGAGCTCGGCAAGGTTCGTCGCACCGTCAGCGACGCGGACCTCCAGGGTGCCGAACTGCGGCGACGGCCTCACGTCCCAGCGCAGCTCGGTGAACTCGTCGATGACGCCCACGTGCAGCATGTCGCCGACGTACTGCTCGAGCTGGTCCCACCGGTCGAGCTCAGGTGGCAGCCCGGCGGTCGGCAGCTGCTGGAACAGCAGAGCCCGGTTGGACGCGTACACCGTGTCTTGCCCGGCCCAGAACGGCGAGGACGCCGACAGCGACTGCAGGTGCCCGAACACGGTCATGATCGCCCGGGAGACCGGCAGGACTTTTGCCCGGTCCTCGATACCCACGTGGACGTGTGTGCCGAAGATGAGCATCTGCCGTCCCCACCACTGGGTGCGGTCGATGAACGTGGCGTACCGTTTCTTGTCGGTGACTTTCTGGTGCGCCCAGTGGGCGAACGGGTGGGTGCCGGACCCCATGAGGTCGATACGTAACGGTGCGGCGGCCTCGGCGACACGTTCCAGGCTCACGGCCAGGTCAGCGGTGGCTTCGCCGACCGTCCGGCACACCCCTGAGGCGACTTCGACCGTGTTCGCCAACAGCTCGGGTTTGACCTTCGGCTCGTCGCCCACCGCTGCCAGCACCGCGTCGGCGGCCTGCCGCAGGTCCCCGGAGTCAGCGTCGACCAGGGCGACCTCCCACTCCAGCCCGATGGTGGAGCGTCCGGAGCGGGCGAAGGTGAGCGTCGTCGGCGCCGCCATCAGCAGCCCGGACCTGCGAGCGCGACCATCATGAGCCGATCGTGCCACGCCAGGTGACCTGTCGCCCAGGCCCTCACCCCGACAGGTGCGCACGATCCGGTCCGGACCGTGCACATCGGACTCGCCTCCCCGGCGCAGGCCGTCGGGCATACTGGGCATTGATGACAAGCCGGACACGTAAGATCCGCGACGACAGGTAGGGTCGTGCTGAGCATGTCCCGCACCCCCGAGGGGAACCACACCATGAATCAGTCATTCATCCGCCGGACCGCCGTGCTGCTCGCGGCGGCTGTTGTCACCGCTGGCCTGGCCGCTGGGTGCACGTCTGACGACGGCGGCAACAAGGGCAAGTCGTCGGACACTTCCACCCTGGGGGCCCAGAAGGTCGACCTGACCCAGACCATCGGGCAGACCCAGGAGTTTCCGGTCCCCGGTAAGGCCGACGCCAAGGTCGAGGTCGGTGTCCTCAGCCTGAAAGTCGCCGGTGACGTGCAGACCCTAGAGCTGGTGTTCACCCCGCGCTTCGCCAACGAGGGCCAGAACGCCGATATCAACCTGGGGACCATGCTCGGGGGCTATTCCGGCACTGACTTTGGTCCGCGCCTCATCGACCAGGAGAACCTCAAGATCTACTCCGCCGTCCGCGTCAGCCCCGGGAACGCCAAGACGGTCAACTACGAGCCGCTCTACGTCTACGCCGTCTTCGCCGCGCCGAAAGACAGCAGCCTGGACTATGACCTGAGCATCATCGCCGAGTGGCCGCCGATGAAAGTCAGGGCTGAGAAGTGAGTGGCTCTGACCCGCAGGCCCCCGGGGGCCAGCCGCCCCGGGTGCTCGCTGGCCGGTACGAGCTGGGCGAGCTGCTCGGCACCGGCGGTATGGCGCAGGTGTACGCCGCCACCGACCGCAGGCTCGGCCGGACCGTCGCCGTCAAGCTGTTGCGGCCTGACCTGGCTGACGACGACTCGGTCCGTGCCCGGTTCCAGCGTGAGGCCCACTCTGCGGCGTCGCTGAACCACCCGGCGATCGTCGGTGTGCACGACACCGGTGACGGCACGGCCGAACCGTTCATCGTCATGGAGTTTGTCCCCGGGCGTACCCTGCGCGAGACCATGACCGAGGGTCAGCCCATGGCGGTCGACCAGGCGCTGCGGATCACCAGTGACGTCCTCACGGCGCTGGAGTTCGCCCACCAGGGAGGTATCGTCCACCGGGACATCAAACCGGGCAACATCATGATCACCCCCGACGGGGTGGTGAAAGTGATGGACTTTGGGATCTCGCGGGCGGTGACCGACCATGTGACGATCACCCAGACCGTCGTGGGGACCCCGGCGTACCTGTCGCCTGAGCACGCCGAAGGCAGACCGGTGGATTTCCGCTCGGACCTGTACTCCACCGGTTGTGTGCTGTTCGAGCTGTTGACCGGTCAGCCACCTTTTTCCGCCGAGTCGCCCATCGTGGTGGCCGTCCAGCACATCCAAGAGACTCCGCGGGTCCCGAGCACCATCAACCCGGCGTTGTCACCAGCGCTCGACGAGATCGTGGCCAAGGCCCTGGTCAAGGACCGCGACCAGCGTTACCAGACGGCTGCCGAGTTCCGTGCTGCGATCGAGGCGGTGCGCGCCGACGGTACTGGCTCCCTTCCTGTCCCTGTCCCGAACGGGGGCCCGGCGGTGGACGACACCGCTGCGATCGTCATGGACACCACGGCGCGGATGCCGTCGTCGGCTCCGCCGCTGCCGGCAGAGCTGGTGCCGACCGCAGCGGAGGCTGGCCCTGCGTCGACGCTCCCGCCTGACTACCTGGCCGAACCGGCCGCGTCGGGACGTCGCCGGTGGCCCTTGGTCGCCGTCGGGGCCGTCGCTGCGGTTCTCGTCGTCGGTGGTGTGGTGTTCGCGGTGTCTCAGCGCAGCTCTGGTGGTGGTGGGGCCGAGCCGGTCCGCACCGCGAAACCGATCGTGGTCGATGCTTTCGACGTGAAGACGATGGACCCCGTCTCGAACGCCGACCTGCAGAGCTCGGTCGTGGAGATGAAGCTGGCGGGAACCGTCAAAGAGTTCAGCATGCACAACACCGTCTCGCAGATCGACCTGGCCAACCGCGTCGGGCCGTGGGTGCAGCCGGAGAAGAAGGACGGGCAGAACGTCGTGACGATCTCGACCGACGTGCTGTTCCAGTTCGGCAAGGCTGATATCAACGAGGCTGGGGCGAAGGCCATCGCCGAGGCGGTCAAGCCGGTGCCGAACAAGGCGACGATCGACGTCACCGGGTACACCGACTCGGTGGGCACCGACGAGGACAACCTCGCGCTGTCCCAGGCCCGGGCTGACGCGGTGGCCGCGATCATCGCGAAGGAACGTCCAGACCTCACGGTCAACGCCGTGGGGATGGGTTCGCAAGACCCGGTCGCGGAGAACACCCAGGGGGGCGAGGACTACCCCGAGGGCCGGGCCCAGAACCGACGGGTGGAGATCCGCTACGGCTGAGCCCGGTGACAGCTGGGCCGAGCCGTCACAGACGCTCGACGACCAGGACCCGTTGGGCTCCGGCCACCCGGGTCAGCACGACGGTCGCCGCCGCGGGCCCGCGCAGCCCGAGCTGGGCGCGCAGGGCCTGCGGGGTGACCGCTGTGCCGCGTTTCTTGACCTCCAGGCGCCCGACACCGCGTTGGCGCAGGTAGGTCCGCAAGGTCTTGACGCCGAAGGGGAGGTTGTCGACCACCCGGAAGCCGGTGGCGACCGGAGACGAGGCCCGGTGGTCGCTGGTGACGTACGCGATCGTCGGGTCCACGAGGCGACCGCGCAGGTCTGCGGCGACCTGCCCGACGAGCCCGGCCCGGATCACCGCTCCGTCGGGTTCGTACAGGTACCCGCCGACAGGTCCGGTGGCAGCCTTGGGCGGTCCGTCCGGTCCCGCCGTGACCACATGGGCCTCGTCGCCGGTGAGCACCAGTGCCCCCCGGCCGGGGCCTTCAGGGGCCAACGGTCCGAACCACAGCCCGACCTCGACGACATCACCGTCCACCGACACCCACTGGGCGCGCGCGTCGCGGGGGATGGCTGAGTGCGCCAGACCCGGACCGAGCTTGATCCCCAGGGGTTTGATCTCGCGCAGCGCCAGGACCTGGTCGAGCGGGGGAGAGAAGGACGCGGGGTTGAACACCCGTGACCCCGAGCGCCGTCGTCGTCCGGGGTCGGCCCACACCGCGTCGGTCTCGGTCAGGTCCAGCGTCAGCCCGTCGGTGTGCAGCACCATCACTTCGGGGAAGTGCCGCAGGTTCACGGTGGCTATCGCTGCGGTGGCCTCGTCGATCTCGGCGGCTTGGACGCACAGCCCGACCCCCGCGAACGCCATGGTGTCGGCGCCGATCCCACAGGTCAGGTCTGCCACGGACGTGAACCGTGCCGCACGGAAGCGCTGGGCGTGGTGGGCGGCCACTGTCAGCCGGGTCGCCTGCTCCAGCCCGGTGGGGGTGAACAGCATCCCGTCGGCGAAGTCACCGAACTTGGCTCGTGCTTTGGCCCGCAGCCGCGACTGGGTGAGCACCGCCGCGACGAGCGCCGGGTCGATCCCTTCGTCGTGCAGCCGTTGTGAGACCCGTAGGGCGTGCCGTTCGTCATAAGGGGGCAGCGCCTGCAGCAAAGTCCACCCCTGCGCGCTGAGCAACGCTGCCAGAGCCTCCGGTGTCACCCCTCGATCCTGCCAGAAGTCACCCGGCGTCCCGACACGCCAGGCAACGACACGCCTGGCACGCCGACGGCCCCCGTCCGTGCGGACGGGGGCCGTCGAGGCTGTCGAGGTTCAGAACCTCACTTGGTGACGATCGCGAGGATGTCACGGGCCGAGAGGATGAGGTACTCATCCCCTCCGTACTTGACCTCGGTGCCGCCGTACTTGGAGTAGATGACGGTGTCGCCGACTGCCACGTCCAGCGGCACCCGGTTGCCGTTGTCGTCGATCCGGCCCGGACCGATGGCCAAGACTTCGCCCTCCTGGGGCTTCTCTTTGGCGCTGTCCGGAATGACCAGACCCGATGCGGTCGTGGTCTCGGCCTCGAGGGTCCTGACCACGATCCGGTCCTCGAGCGGCTTGATGGAGACCGACACTGCGGACCTCCCCTTCGCGTGAGTGGTACGGATGTCTTCGCCGATGGCCACCGTCGTCGCGGGTGCCGGGGCCCGGCTCACCGGCACTCTGTCATGAGTACCGACGAGCACACTCTAGGAACTGGTTAGCACTCGGTCAAGGCGAGTGCTAGATGCCCAGGTCACAGGGCCACGGCGGCGAGGCCGGAGAGTTCGGCGCCTGGGCGCACGACCACGCCGACGCACCCTGTCTTGCTAGGGTCTGCGTCGTCGGGTCGGTGCTTGGGCGAGGTCAGCCTGCGGCGGCAGCGGCTGCAGCGGCGTTGGCACGGCGTCGCGCGGCGAGCAGCTCATAGCGCTCGTCCTCCGACAGCCCACCCCACACGCCGTAAGGTTCGCGGACTTTCAGGGACTGTTCCCGGCACTCGTCGAGCACTGGGCACGCCGCGCACACGGCCTTGGCGGCCTCGGCACGGCGCTGGCGAGCAGCCCCACGCTCGCCCTCAGGGTGGAAGAACAGGGTCGGGTCGGCGCTGCGGCACGCGCCTTCGAACTGCCACTCCCACAACTCCATCACGGGGCCGGGCAGTCGTGAGATCTCCGCCATCGGAGCCTCCACTCCATCGATCGAACGAACAGGTCCTGCCAACATACAACCGCGCCAGAGGTTGTTCAAGAGTGTGTCGTAGGCCGTGCAGGTGAAACGATACCGTCTCATATCGGACGCCAGTACGCACATCGGGACCAGTTGGACCGGCTCGTCGGTGACGTGAGGGGGCTAGGGACTGGCAGAATCTGGCCATGGCCTCTGCGGGTCGCACCCAAGACCGCGAGCAGCCGCTGCTCGCGGTCGCCGCTGTCGCCCGGCGCCTGGGCGTCGCGCCGGCGACGCTGCGCACATGGGACCGTCGTTATGGGCTCGGACCGTCCGACCACGCTGCCGGGGCACACCGCCGCTACACCGCAGTCGACGTCGACCGTCTCATGGTGATGCGTCGGCTCACCGCGGGGGGAGTCGCCCCCGCCGACGCCGCGGCTGCCGCCCTGGACGGCGACCCGTCTGCCGTCGACCAGTTCTTCGGAGCCGCACGCACCCCGAAGGCCGTGGTCGAGGCCGCGCTCGACGCTGACATGCAGCGTCTGGAGGGTCTGCTGCGGATCGACGGCCAGGATGTGATCGCCTGGTGGACCGACCTCGTGGTGCCCGCACGGGAGCAGCTTGCCCTGCACACCGAGCTCGACCCTCCCGGCCAAGATGCCGACCTGCTGGTCCAAATGGCGGTATGTGCCGCAATTCGTGACAGAATGACGGCAGTAGCGGCGCATCCCTCCGGGGTCGTGCTGCTGCTCTCCCCGCCAGGAGAGGCTCGCCCTCTCCTCTTGCACGCGGTTGCTGCCGCTGTGGGTGGGGTTGACGCCAGGATGGTGTCGGGTCCGATGTCGGCCCGTCACCTGGTCGATCTGGTGATGATGACCAGGGCTCGTGCCGTGGTCACGGTCGCAGACCGGCGTGACGCTGACATGTCGTTGGTCGAAGCGCTCATCTCCGAACGGCCCGATCTGCCACAGTTCGTCCTGGTACCAACGGAGGACTTTGCCCGCGTCCCGACGGGGCCAGAGGTCCAACGAGCGCGGTCGGTTGCCGGGCTCGTCCATGAGTTGAGGGCCGCCTTGACGGTCCAGGATGAAGAGGTGTGATGACCGTGTCGGTGCTTCCCTGCCAAGGGACACTCGACCTCACCCACGGTTCGGCCACCTCAGCGTCACTCACAAGTGGGACCTGTGCTTCCGATACAACAACAGTGACCCCGTTCGGGGGACCCGCCTTACCCAGAAGGAGGGGACATGGCCGGAGTGGTCGTGTGCCATGCCAGCGCATCTGTACGTGAGCGGATCGTGGTGACTTCGCTCGGCGTCCCGCTGTTGGCACCTGTACGCGCAGCAGCGTCCGCCGACGAGCTCGTCGTGCTCGCCCGGCGCCTGGCACCCACCGTGGTGCTGCTGGACGCCGACCTGCCCACGCCCGGACCCGGTGAGGCGATGCGTCGTCTGGCCCAGGTCGCGCCGCACGCTGCTGTCGTCGTGCTCGCTGGCCCTGACGACACCGAGTCCCTCGAACGTGCGTTGGCGCTGGGTGCCCGCGGTTTCTTGACTCCCGAGGTGAACCGTGCCGAGCTGGCCGCCGTCGCCGCGCACGTGCACGCTGTGGCGTCCATGGCGCCCGCCACGCCGCCACCCCCGCCACGCGAAGAGCCCCGCCCACGCGAGACCAAAGAGAACGAGAAGACCCAGCCGGTGCTGACCCGCCGCGAGCTGGAGGTGCTCGTCGGGATGAGCAACGGTCGCTCCAACGCCCAGATCGGCCAGGACCTGTACCTGTCGGAAGACACCGTCAAGACCCACGCACGGCGTCTGTTCCGCAAGCTCGGGGCGTCCGACCGGGCCCAGGCGGTGGCGATCGGGATGCGCCGCGGTCTCATCCAGTGAGCTGTCCGGGTGAAGCCGAGCGGGTGAAGACGTCCTGGTGACGCAGCTACGATGGCCCGGTGAGCCCCACTGAAACCCCCGTAGACCCTTTCGGACTTGTTGGACTGACTTTCGATGACGTCTTGCTGCTACCTGGTGAGACAGATGTCGTGCCGTCCCAGGTCGACACGACCAGCCAGCTGACCAAGAAGATCTCGGTACGCTCGCCGCTGGTCTCCGCGGCGATGGACACCGTCACCGAGGGCCGTATGGCTATCGCCATGGCCCGGCACGGCGGGCTGGGGGTGCTGCACCGCAACCTGTCTATCGAAGACCAGGCGCACCAGGTCGACCTGGTGAAACGCTCCGAGTCAGGGATGATCACCGACCCGGTGACCATCGGCCCCGACGCCACCCTCGAAGACCTCGACCGCCAGTGCGGCACGTACCGGGTCTCTGGCCTGCCCGTGGTCGACGACGGACGCCGCCTGCTGGGCATCATCACCAACCGTGACCTGCGTTTCGTACCGGTGCGTGAGTGGGCTGCCCGACGCGTGCGCGACGTCATGACCCCCATGCCGCTGGTCACCGGACCAGTCGGTATCGAACGGGCTGACGCTGCTGCCCTGCTGGCCAAGCACAAGGTGGAAAAGCTGCCGCTGGTCGACGACGGGCGTCTGGCCGGTCTCATCACCGTCAAAGACTTCGTCAAGACCGAGCAGTACCCCAACGCCACCAAAGACGGCGAAGGCCGGTTACGCGTCGGCGCGGCCGTCGGGTTCTACGGCGACGCCTGGCAACGTGCCACAGCCCTGGTCGACGCCGGGGTGGACGTCCTGGTCGTCGACACCGCCAACGGCTACGCCCGCGCCATGCTCGACATGGTCCGTCGGTTGAAATCCGACCCCGCGACATCCAGGGTCCAGGTCGTCGGAGGCAACATCGCCACCCGCGAAGGCGCCCAGGCCCTCGTCGACGCTGGGGTCGACGCGGTCAAGGTCGGTGTCGGCCCCGGCTCGATCTGCACCACCCGCGTCGTGGCCGGGGTAGGTGTGCCGCAGGTCACCGCGATCTGGTTAGCGTCCCAGGCATGCCACCGCGCAGGCGTCCCCGTCATCGGCGACGGTGGCCTGCAGTACTCCGGCGATATCGCCAAAGCCCTCGTCGCTGGCGCCGACACCGTCATGCTCGGCGGCCTCCTGGCTGGCTGCGCAGAGTCGCCTGGCGAGCTTGTCCTGCGTAACGGCAAACAGTACAAGCGTTATCGCGGTATGGGCTCCGTCGGCGCCATGGCCTCCCGCGGCCGTGTCTCGTACTCCAAAGACCGCTACTTCCAAGCCGACGTCGACTCCGACGACAAGATCGTCCCCGAAGGCATCGAAGGCCAAGTCCCCTACCGCGGCCCCCTGGCCGCCGTAGCCCACCAGCTCGTTGGCGGCCTCCACCAGTCCATGTTCTACGTAGGCGCCCACACCATCGCCGACCTCAAACAACGCGGCCGTTTCGTCCGCATCACCACCGCCGGCCTCAAAGAGTCCCACCCCCACGACATCCAGATGACCGTAGAAGCCCCCAACTACGACCTCCAGTGACGACGACATCCCTGGTGGGAAAGGCGCGTCACGGTGGCACCGGGTAAGCTGGCGTGCAGGTGTCACGGAGGGCGACATGGGCGAACCGGCACGACGACCGGACCTGCCAGAGCGGGCCGAGATCGGTGCTGCGGACCTGTCTGCTGCGGTGTCCAGATCGGCGCGGGCAGCGATGTCGGCCCGGGGGGCCTGTTTCCACATGGTCTCCGACGAGCCAGCGAAACAGGACGGGCTCGGACGTGACGACCTGGCGTCGCATATCGCCACGGTGATCCAGATGCGGCCTCCGCCGTTCACCATCGCGGTGTACGGGGGATGGGGCGAGGGAAAGACCAGCCTCTTGCACCAGATACAGAGGAAAGTGGACGACAGGTGTGACGAAGGCGGCCCGACAGCCTGCCACACGGTCTGGTTCGACCTGTGGGAGCACCAGGACGATATCAACCCGGTGCTGGCCATGCTCGCTCTCGCCCGTGCTGAACAGGACAGGACGAGCACCCTGCTCCAGACGGCGGTCGACAAGCTCGACAAGGTCACCCCTTTGTTGTGGGCCGCGTTGGACCAGGCTGGCCATGGAGTGTTCAGCGGCTACCAGCGGCGCAGTGAGGCGCTCCGGAAAGACCGTATGGCGGTCGTCGACGCCCAGGTCCAGCTGCGCAACCATTTTGCTCAGGCCCTCGACGCCCTGGCCGGCGAAGGCCGCCTGGTGTTCTTCGTCGACGACCTCGACCGGTGCCTTCCTGAGAACGTGGTGAACCTGCTGGAGAAGATCCGTCTTTTCATGAACCACGAGAAGTGCGTGTTCGTCCTCGCTGTGGACGACCAGGCCGTCGAACGTGCGGTCCAGCAGGTCAAGCAGTACGAAGACCCACAGGTCGCAGGACGGTACCTGGAGAAGATGATCCAGTACGCCTTCGACCTGCCCCCGGCAGAAAAGAGCCAGCGCACCGAGTTCGTGATGACCGCCTTGCGCAAGGCAGCAGACGATTCGCTGCAAGACGAAGCGATCCACACGATCGTTCAGGACCTGTGGCGTCTGGCTTTCGACGACCCGCAGGTCGATGCGTCAATCCGTCTCGTCCTGCGTACCGTGAACACGTTTGCCGTCGACCACGCTATCGCCTCCGCAAAGCTGGGCGATGATTATGACCCGCGGATCATGGCAGTGATCTCAGCGCTCAAGACGTGCTACCGCGAAGCTTTCACCCAGCTGCGCCGACGCCACGACGACCGCACCCGTAAGTTCTGGCGCTTCTTCTTCGCCCACGACGCCGACAGGGGCAAGGAGAGCAGTCTCGGTGTCCTGTTCTGCCGGACCGGAGCCCGCTGGAAAGACCAGCCCGACGAGAAAGAGCCCGACGGCGAGGACCGTTCCGGCTGGGCCTTTGTCCAGGCAGCCCAAATCTTGTACTCCGGCGACGAGGCACATATTCCCCGGCGTTCTGGGTTCTCAGAGCTGGTCGAGAACCATTTCCGGTTCGCTGCTGCTCCAGCACCCCGTGAGACCGAGCCCGAGGAGCAACCGGAACGCACACCGAAACTAGAGGCGTTGCCCGGCGGTACCAACGGTGCGCCAGGTCCGGCGTCGGTGTCGTCGGACCCGGTCGAACCGGGCGACCACCTGGTCAGCGAGGCCGACACTGGTTCCGGAGCTCGCACCCCGTTGCGACCTGCACCACGTCGGCGTCGCCTCGGCGGTCTCGTCGACTACTGGACCCGCGACCCGTCCACCGAAGAAGACGTGCAGGAGGAGTGTGCGAACGTCTTGCTGAGCGCGGTGGTCCGTCTCAGCGGTGTTGACTGGCGGGTGCTGGAGGTCAGGTCTGAGGGGTCCGACCGCCAGGCCCTCCTGCTGGCCGACCGTGTGATCGGCACCGGCCCGTACAACAAGGCCGATATCCGCACCAGCTGGGCACGGTGCGACCTGCGCCGTTGGCTGAACGAAGAGTTCGCTGACTCGTTGGGCAAGCCGTTGACCGACCGGGTCTTGCGTCGCAAGGTGCACAACGGCCCCAACCCGGTGTGGGACACCGACGGCGGCGAAGACACGACGGACCAGTTCTTCCTCCTCAGCATGGAAGACGCCGCAGGATATTTCACTGATGAAGTGCCTAGCGACTGGAAGGCGTACAGGAAGCTGAAACGGTTTGCCTTGGGTGTGCACGGGATAGCGAAGAACGAAGAAGGCGAGAGCTCCTGGTGGTGGTTGCGTTCTTCCGGTAGGTCCCCCGTCTACTGCGCTGGCGTCTCCCGCGACGGAGACGTCCGCGACTCTGGTTTCCTCGTGTCGTCGTCGTGGGCTGTCCGCCCAGCGTTCTGGCTGAACCTTGAGCCGTGAACGGCGAAGCCGTTCTTCCGTCCTGGTGAGACGCACGGTGAGTTGAGGTACCCGGCACGTGGCACGGAGTCACCGTCGTCAACCCCCTTCGACCAGTTGTGACGTCGCCCGAGGCCAGGCAGGTACGCACCCCGGGTCGTCGACCACACTGAACGAGGTCGTGGACTCCGGATGACACCAGGTGGGCGCGGATACCTTCGGCGTGCTTGGCGCCCAGTCCGTTCAGCGTTTGGGGGTCTGCCACAGGTCGAGGGTGCGCCAGTCGGAGGGAAAGCCCATATCGCGCTCCACAGTCGCAGCGGGGGTGGCGGGGAACCTTTTCATGACCTCAACGAAACGTTGTGGCCAGCGTGTTCGTGGATCAATCGACCGCAGGAGGTGCGCCGTGAGAGCGGCGAGGTAGTACAGGCGGTGGTTGTCGGCCGTGGCCAGGTGGGCCAGGTCGGGTGGGAGCACCCTGCTTGAACCGCGTTTTGGGGGGTACACCGTCGCCCGGTTCCAGATCCGCCCGTTATGGGCACAGTGGTTGCGCAGCGTGTTCAAGGGTTTGAGCCAGCCGAAGAGCAGGTCTCGGTTGTAGGCGAAGAAGCACCGCGCCACGGTTCGCGCCTCCGGGGTGCTAATGAGGCTGTACAGCCTGATCAGGGTCCCGAACGTCATTACCTCGACGGCGACCCACACCGGCATCTGGCCGTCGTAGTGCACAAGGTGGTGCTTGACGAACTCTTCGTTCCTGGCCTCGTGGACGAGGTCGTCGAAGCGTTCCCGCCAGTCGTCGTAGGCGTTGGACTCTGGTGTCCTTGGGCGGTCAGCGGCAGTTGCGCACCGTCGCGGATCGAGGTGTGTCGGGTCGAGGTGGGCAAGAGGGTTTCGACGGCCGAGCTCATGCCCGACCTGGGTACGTAGCGCCACCTCCAGCTGTTGGAGGCCAGCGAGGAGTACGACCCGGAGCCGGTCGTCGAAGTCGTGCAGGCTGAGGGCATCGGCAAACGTGGCGCCGTCGACGAGACAGTCGGAGCGGCGGGGTCGCCCGCTAGCCTGGATCGGCCGGAAAACGTAGGTGTAGGCCGAGAACCGGTAGTACCCGACGCGGCGCAGCGCATCGACTGCAGCGTCACGGTCAGCGACGACCAAGCCTCGCCGTTCCAGGAGGTCCACCTGCTGGGCGTAGGTCAGGTGCGGCTTGATCGGCTTCACGGGTCCCCCTGGAACAAGAGAACCGGCCCATCAGCGCTGGCAGCAAAACGCTGAACGCTCAGAGGGGCCGGTGTTGATACTTCACGGTACTGCACCAAGGTCTGTCCACGCCGAGGGACGGTCGGCTTTCATCCAATAGGGTTTAACCGCGGTGTACGGGGGCCACTGTCTCCGTCCTCCGAGGACTTCCATGCGGGACTCACCTGGCACGGGGTCACCGTCGTCAACCCCTTCGACCAGTGGTGGCCTCAACCGGGGCCAGGCGCGCACCCGGGCCACGACCTCGTTCAGTGAGGTTTTCTCATCAGGGTGGTCACCGGCTTCCTCGTTGTAGATGGAGGAGGACGAGTGCTCCGGCGATGATCTGTGTGGTCCGGTAGGGGTCGACGCTGACGCGGGTCAGTGCTTTGAAGGTGTTCTTGAGCAGGGCGTTGGCGCGTTCGGCGGGTGCGCGCAGGTCGATGAGCAGGCGGTTGAAGGCGGTGTGGTCGATGTGCAGGTCGTGGCCCTTGACCGGGACCTTGATGCCGATGCCTGCGCCGGTGTAGCCCTTGTCGGCCAGGGTCGGCATGCCTGCTGCTGCGGCGGGGTACAGGGCTGGTAGTGCGTGGGTGCGGGCGGCGGTGATGTCGTGGGTCGAGCCTGGCTCGGCCGGGCTGACCCACACTGGGTACCCGGTCGGGTCGGTCAGGACCTGCACGTTGGCGCCGTGCTTGTTGTGCTTGCCGGAGTACCACAGGTCGTACCCGCTGGTCGCCGACCTCTGGGCGGACCTGTTGGTGGGTACCAAGGTCCCGTCCAGGCACAGGTGGGACCAGCCTTGCCTGTGGCCCTCGGCGAGGACGTCGTGCAGGTCGGGGGCCCGGTCGGCGATGACGTCGAGGGCTTCGTGCAGGTACCGGTAGGCGGTGGCCTGGCTGGCTGCGGCGTCGCGGGCCAAGATCCGCACGCTGGTGCCGTCTTTGAACCAGCGCAGCACCAGCACGGCCTGCGCCCAGCAGGTCGCCGCGCGCTGCCAGGGACGGGCGTCGTTGGCGCGGCGGTGGGCGCCCAGCCACCCGGCCACGGTGGCGCAGGTCTTGACCGGGACGTCGACAGTGGCACGATAGGTGATCACGTGGGGTCCTTAGAGAGCCGTTTTCTTGGTCGAAACCAGCTTGCCCCAAGGACCCCACGCCCCTGCCGCGACACGCCACGACACCATCACCCCAGGTCAGACCCGACGTTGTTGGTCTACGTCATTCACCTTGGTGAGAAAACCTCAGTGTGGTCGAGGACGTTCACAATGGTGAACGTCCTCGACCACACTGAACGAGGTCGTCGTGCGTGATGCATGATCTGGACCGGTTTGCGGGGGGATGTCGCAGGAATGTGTCTGGTCCGGTGGGTCCTGAACCCCCGTTTAGCCCAATGTTGCGGTTGCATGGATGGGGGTTTGCGGTGAAGATCTAGAAAGCCGACCCGAGGTTGAGATGATCATTGACGCTGTCGTCTCGAAGGCTCCGCACGCGCTGTCTTCTGACGAGGTGCTACGACGCCTGACGTCTACTTCTGATGGTCTGACCAGCGACGACGCGGACCAGCGGCTGTACGCCAACGGGCGTAACGAGTTACCTGAACCGTCTCGTCCGCCGGCGTGGCGACGGTTCATGGCGCACTTCGAAGACGTGCTGATCTACATCCTGCTGGCTGCTGCGGTGCTCAAGGCGGTGCTGGCGGAGTGGGTGGATTTCACGGTGATCCTCGCTGTGGCGGTGATCAACGCTCTGGTGGGGTTCTTGCAGGAGGGGCGGGCGCAAAAAGCGCTGGACTCGATCAAGCACATGATGTCGGTGGACGCCCAGGTGCGGCGCGACGGGGAGTGGGGGTTGGCGGACGCTGCGGTGCTGGTGCCCGGCGACGTGGTGCGGGTACGGCCCGGTGACCGGGTCCCTGCGGACCTGCGGCTGCTGACCGCGACCAACCTGCGGGTCGACGAGGCCGCGCTGACCGGTGAGTCTGTTCCGGCGGCCAAGGACGCCGACGCGGTCGGCGAGGACGCGGGTGTTGGCGACCGGTCCTGCATGTTGTTCTCCTCGACGCTGGTCACCGCTGGGGCGGGGGTCGGTGTGGTGACGGCCACAGGGCCCGACACCCAGATCGGAAAGATCCAGACACTGGTCGCCGAGGTCGACCCGCTGGACACCCCGCTGACGCGCCAGCTGGCCCGGCTCGGCAAGCACCTGTCGGTGCTCATCGCCGTCATGGCTGTGGTGATGCTGGTCATCGGGCGGTTCGTGCACTCGTTCCCGCGCGACGAGATGATCTCCGCAGCTATCGGGTTCGCTGTCGCGGCAGTACCTGAAGGGCTGCCTGCGTTGGTGACCATCACCTTGGCGCTGGGTGTGCAGCAGATGGCCCGGCGCCGGGCGATCACCCGCAAGCTCACCGCGGTGGAGGCCCTGGGCTCGGTCACGACGATCTGCTCAGACAAGACCGGCACCCTCACCCAGAACGAGATGACCGCCCGGGTCGTGGTCACCCCCGCCCGCACGTACATGGTGACCGGGTCCGGGTACGCCCCTGACGGGCACCTGCTTGACCCCGCCGGGGACAGTGCCACCGTCACCGACTACCCGGACCTGGCTGCCCTGGTGCTTGCCCTCGGGTGCACCAGCGACGCCCAGCTGGAAAAGGTCGACGGGTTGTGGCGGGTGGTCGGGGAGCCCACCGAAGGGGCCCTGGACGTCTTGGCGACCAAGGCCGGAGTCGACACCGAGGTGGTCACACGCGTCGCCCAGGTGCCGTTCGAATCGGCGAACAAGCTGTCGGCGACGCTCGACGACGTGCCGGGCACCGGACGGGTCATCCACGTGCTGGGCGCCCCCGACCGGCTGCTGGAACGCTGCACCGCCCAGTGGTCCCTGGTCGGCACGGCCCCGCTGGACACCGGCACGTGGGAAGCCGTCATCGACGAGCTCGGGTCGCAGGGGCTGCGGGTCCTGGCCGCCGCGTCTATCCCCGCCGGGGCGCACGACGCTGACGAACGCGACACCCTGACCCTGGCCGACCTGGAGACTGCGTTGGTGTTCTTGGGCCTGGTCGGGATCGTCGACCCTCCACGCCCCGAGGCGACCGCTGCCGTCGCAGACTGCCACGCCGCAGGGATCCGCGTGAAGATGATCACCGGCGACCACGCGGGCACAGCCGTGGCCATCGCCCGCGAGCTGGGGATCGTCGTCGGCGACGACGTCGAAGCGGTCACCGGTGCCCAGCTGGAGACCATGGGCGACGAACAGCTGCGCGACGTGGTGCGTGACGTAGACGTGTTCGCCCGCACCAGCCCCGAGCACAAGATCCGCATCGTGCGGGCGTTGCAGTCGCACGGTGAGGTCGTGGCCATGACCGGCGACGGCGTCAACGACGCCCCGGCGCTCACCCGCGCCGACATCGGTGTGGCCATGGGTATCAAAGGCACGGAAGCGACCAAGGACGCAGCCGACATCGTCTTGGCCGACGACAACTTCGCCACTATTGAACGTGCCGTCGAAGAGGGGCGGCGGATCTACGACAACATCCGCAAGTCCGTGGTCTTCTTGCTGCCGACCAATGGTGCGCAGTCGTTGGTGATCCTCGTCGCGGTGCTGCTCGGCTGGACGTTGCCGCTGGCCCCCGTGCAGATCTTGTGGGTCAACCTGGTCACAGCGGTGACCTTGTCGCTGTCGTTGGCCGCTGAGCCCGCCGAACCGTCGGTGATGCGCCGACCCCCGCGCGACCCTCGTGAACCTTTGCTGTCACGTCCGTCGTTGGTGCTGGTGCTGCTCGTGTCGGTCATCATCGGTGCGGCGACCTTGCTGGTCTTCGAGCTGGAGCGCAACGTCGGGGTGGACATGGCCCGTTCCCAGACCGTCGCCGTGGGGATGCTCGCCGCCGGCCAGGGCGCCTACCTGCTGACCTGCCGGTTCTTGAGCACCACGAGCCTGCACCCACGCGTGTTGCGGGGGAACCGCATGATCTGGGTCGCCTCCGGCGCGCTGCTCGTGCTCCAGCTGGTCTTCACCTACGCCCCCTTCATGCACGACTGGTTCGGCTCAGCCCCCATCCACCTGCGTGACTGGGGGTTGCTGGTCGGCCTGTCGTTCGTCGTCGTGCTGCTCACCGAAGCGGCGAAGGCGATCAGCTGGCGCGTCCCGAGCTGACCAGCGACGGCGCGGGGAGACCGCTGGGCCGTCTGCGTGTGGCATCGAACGGTTCAGTGGGCTCGTGCTCAAGGGGGATGTGCCAGGGCCGCAGGTCATGCCAGCCTTCGGGGATGGACGACACCGACGGCAGTGTGGAAGACGTGCGACCGGAGACTGCTGGTATGGCTGCTGTGACCGCTTCGTCGTCGCTGCTCTCCAGCAGGGAAGGAGCCGTGGAACCGCCGGAGCAGGAGGAGGTGTCTTTGGGTGCGCGCGCTTGGGAGTGGTTGGTGGTGCATCGGGGGCAGTCGTGGCGGTTTTAGGGCCTTGGTGGGCCGACAGATGAGAGGATAAGCGGGTGACAGCCACGACGAGCAACGAGACGACAGGGTCTCGACGACGGTTTGCGGGGCTGGCACCTGCGCGGATGGCGTTCCACCGGCCGGTGCGGTGGCAGTGGGAGATCGTGCTGCTGGCCGCGTGCTTGTGGGTCTACAACATGACGCGCAACGCGGTGCCCGAGAAGCTGGAGGTGGCCACGGGCAACGCCCGGGACATCCAGGCCTTGCAGGACTGGCTGCACATCAACTTCGAACGGTCGCTCAACGGCTTCGTCGCCGAGCACGAACCGGTCGCGCAGGTGATGAACTACTACTACGCGACGTTGCACTTCATCGTGACGATCGCTGTGCTGGTGTGGCTGTTCAGGGTGTTCCCGAGGCGGTACGCGGGGGCGCGGACGGTGCTGTTCGTCACCTCGGCGGTCGCGCTGCTCGGGTACTGGTTCTACCCGCTGGCCCCGCCGCGGTTCGACCCGGCCTACGTCGACACCCTCGTGCGCTACCACACGTGGGGGTCGTTCGGTTCCCCGGAGGTCGCCAACCACTCCAACCAGTACGCGGCCATGCCGAGCCTGCACACCGCCTGGGCGTTGTGGTGCGGGATCTGTATCGCGGTGTGCGCGCGGCGGATGTGGGTGCGGGTGCTGGGGGCGCTGTACCCGGTCGCGACGGTGCTGGTCATCGTCGGGACCGCCAACCACTACGTCCTCGACGCGGTCGGTGGGGCGACCGTGCTCGGGATCGGGTTCCTGGCCCAGTACCTGTGGTGGGGCCGCTCACCGTTCCGTGACGCGCCGCTACCACCCGCCGACGACGAGCCCGCCGAACCTGATGAGGTCGATATCCCCGACTTTGTCGAACGGGGCGAACCTGCGCCGCAGGAGGCTGATGTGTCGGTGGAGACGGGTGCGTCGTCGTCCTGAGGTCGGCAGGGCGTGTCCAGTCTCAGCGGGCTCGGGGTTTGCCGGGAGCCAGGGCGGCGAGGACCTCTGCGTGCAACAGCCCGTTGGTCGCGACCCCGCCGGTCCCTGAGCAGCCTGGTTCGCCGACCAGCCCGGTGAACTGGCCGCCTGCCTCGGTGACGATCGGGACGAGTGCGGCCATGTCGTGCAGGGCCAGCTCGGGTTCGCAGGCGATGTCCACGGCGCCTTCGGCGACCAGGACGTGGGACCAGAAGTCGCCGTAGGCGCGGGTGCGCCACACCTGGCGGGTCAGGTCCATGAAGGCGTCGAGGCGGCCGGCTTCTTCCCAGCCGTGCATCGACGAGTACGACAACGACGCGTCAGACAGGCTGTTCACGCCGGACACGTGCAGCGCACGGGCCTGGGACAACGAGCGTCCGGTCCAGGCGCCAGAGCCCACGGCTGCCCACCAGCGGCGGTGCAGGGCGGGGGCGCTGACCAGGCCGAGCTTGACCTCGGGGCCGTCCATGAGGGCGATGAGGGTGGCCCACACCGGAACCCCGCGCACGAAGTTCTTCGTCCCGTCGATGGGGTCGACCACCCAGCGGCGCGGACCGCCGCCGGTGTCGGCCATCTCCTCGCCGTGCACCGCGTCACGTGGACGGGCGCGCGAGAGCTGTTCGCGGACTTTTGCCTCGGCGGCACGGTCGGCGTCAGTTACCGGGGTCAGGTCAGGCTTGGACTCCACGTGCAGGTCAGCCGCGCCGAACCGGTCCATGGTCAACGCGTCGACCTGGTCGGCGACGACGTGCGCAAGGCGCAAGTCATCGTCGTAGCGTGTCGCTTCCATCGCTCTCCTTGACCGGTGCTGGTGGCAACGGTAGTGCCTGAACAGCCCTGTGTGGTACCAAACGGCCGGTGAGCACCGATTCCTGAGGTTTTCCTTGTGGACATCTTCAGGAAAGGTCGAAAGATGACTACCACGTTAACCTTGAGTCATGCCTGCCTTCGAGCCTGTTCATGTCCCCGCCCTGACCGCTGACGAGATGGCCAAGGTCGACGCTTGGTGGCGCGCCTGCAACTACCTGACGGTCGGGCAGATCTACCTCCAGGAGAACCCGCTGCTGCGCCGTGGGCTGACCGGCGAGGACATCAAACCGCGTCTGTTGGGCCACTGGGGGACCAGCCCTGGGCTGGCTTTCGTCTACGCCCACCTCAACTGGCTGATCCGCCACACCGGCCAGGACTGCCTGTACGTCGCCGGTCCGGGCCACGGCGGTCCGTCGCTGGTCGCGGCGGCCTACCTGGAAGGTGCGTACACCGAGGTCTACCCGCGGATCACCCAGGACACCGACGGTATGCGTAACCTGTTCCGCCAGTTCTCCGCCCCTGGTGGGATCCCCAGCCACGCGTCGGTGACGACCCCCGGGTCGATCCACGAGGGCGGCGAGCTCGGGTACGCCTTGTCGCACGCTTTCGGTGCGGCTCTGGACAACCCTGAACTGCTGGTCGTCGCTGTCGTCGGCGACGGGGAAGCCGAGACCGGCCCCCTGGAAGGCGCCTGGAAAGGGATCACCTACCTCAACCCGCGCCATGACGGCGCGGTGCTGCCGGTGCTGCACCTCAACGGCGCCAAGATCGCCAGCCCGACAGTGCTCGCACGCAAAGACCCGGCACAAGTCACCGCCCTCATGGAAGGCCACGGTTATGAGGTCGTGTGGGTCGAAGGCGACGACGTCCCGTGGATCCACGAACGTATGGCCCAGGCCCTGGCGCACTGCAAGACGCGTATCAACCAGATCCAGGCCGAAGCACGTTCTGGGGCGCCGATCACCGCCCAACCGCGCTGGCCCATGATCATCTTGCGCACCCCCAAAGGCTGGACCGGACCAGCGGTCGTCGACGGCAAGGTCGTCACCGGCACGTGGCGTTCCCACCAGGTTCCGGTGTCCAGAGCCCGCAAAGACCCCGCCCACCTGGCGATGCTCGAAGAATGGTTGCGCTCCTACCGCATCGACGAGCTGTTCAGCGCCGACGGCACCCCGACCGACCTGGTCAGGGCGAACAACCCCGAAGGCACCAAACGTATGAGCGCCAGCCTGCACGCCAACGGCGGGTTGCTGACCAAAGAGCTCGACCTGCCCGACTTCCGCGATTTCGGCGTGCCAGTTGAGCCCACAGCACGGGCGACCGACCGGATCGAGTCGACCCGCAAGCTCGGCGAGCTCATGCGCGAGACCTACCGGCGCAACCCTGAGACGTTCCGCCTGTTCTGCCCTGACGAGACCGCGTCGAACCGGCTCGACGCTGTGTTCGAAGTCTCCGACCGGTCGTTCATGGAACGCACCGATTTGACCGACGTGGCGCTCAGCCCCGACGGACGTGTCATGGAAGTGCTCTCCGAGCATATGTGCCACGGCTGGCTCGACGGGTACACGCTGACTGGCCGCCACGGGCTGTTCGCGACATACGAGGCGTTCGCCATGGTCAGCGCGTCCATGACCATGCAGCAGTCCAAGTGGCTCGAAGAAGGCAGCCACCTGGAGTGGCGTGCCAAAGTGCCCTCCACGAACATCTTGCTCAGCTCCACGTGCTGGCGTAACGACCACAACGGTTTCTCGCACCAGTCGCCGATGCTGCTGCAGGTCGTGCTGAACATGCGCGGGGGAGTGTCGCGGATCTACCTGCCGCCGGACGCGAACTGCCTGGTCGAGGTCGCCGACCACTGCTTCAGGTCACGTAACTACATCAACCTCATCGTCGCCGACAAACAACCCCAGCCGCAGTGGCTGTCCATGGACGAGGCCATCGAGCACTGCACCCGCGGCTATGGCGTCTGGGACTGGGCAGGCACTGACGGCCTGGGTGCTGGCACTCCCGACATCGTCATAGCGTGCGCTGGTGACGTGGTCACCATGGAGGCGGTCGCCGCCGCCGAGCTGCTCAAACAGCACCTACCCGAGATGAAGGTGCGTGTGGTCAACGTCGTGGACCTCATGACGTTGTACCGGCCGACCGCGCACCCGCACGCTATGAGCACCAAACGTTTCACCGAGACGTTCACCGACGACGTGGACGTGGTCTTCGCGTTCCACGGGTATCCCGGGGCGATCCACCAGCTGGTGCACGGGCGCCCTGAGGCGGACCGTTTCCGTGCCCGTGGTTTTGTCGAGCAAGGTACGACGACAACGCCGTTCGACATGGTGGTCCGCAACAAGGTGGACCGTTACCACCTGGTCATGGACGCCATCAACAATGCGACGACGAAACCGGCGGGCAGCCACGAGCTGTTCCGGTACTGCGAGCAGATGCTGGTCCGCCACGCCGACCACATCGTCGAGCACCTCGAAGACATGCCTGAGGTGCGCGACTGGCAGCTCGGACGTGACAGCGAGCCGACGTCTCTTCCGCGCCAGCGCCAGAAATCAGCGCCGACGCGTGCAGGTGCACGTCGTTAGGCGCCGACGACGCACAGGAGGGTCGTGACAGCGGCGACGACGGTGGCGTAGCCACCGGCGACGAGGGCGACCGGGACCAAGCTGGGGGCCACGTGCGCGTGCTCGGACGGCTGGGGTTCGCGGGGCGAGGGGATGAAGGAGATCTGGTTGGCCACCTCGGGGCGGGCAACGACGGTCGTCTCGGTGCGCTCCATTGCATTTCCTTTCAGGGGGGCCACAGTGGTGGCGTTGAGATCGCCCATCGGCGGTGGTGCGGGGGTGCTGAGCCGTAGCCGTGGCCTGCCAGCAGGCACGGTGCGCGGGCACAGAACAGCCCGTGACCGGGTCTAGTCCAGGTCGTCGGTCCCTTGGCGGGAAACCAGCAGGCGGCGCAGGGAATCCAGGCGGGCGTGACGCGTTTGACAAACAGTCACGGCGTCGGCGCCGTCGACCCACTCGTCCAGGGCGCAGTCGGGGGAGTCAGCCAGATGGGTGCAGCCGCGCGGGCACGACGACTGGGCCACCTGAGCCAGGTCGGTAAACGCGGCGAGCAGGTGCGCCGGGTCCACGTGCGCCAGGCCGAACGACCGCACCCCGGGGGTGTCGATCACCCAGGTCGTGGTGCTCGCCGGCAGGCGCAGGGCCACCGCCGAGGTCGACACGTGCCGTCCGCGGCCGGTCACCTCGTTGACCTCCCCGGTCGCCCGGCCCGCCCCGGGGACCAGTGCGTTGACCAGCGTGGACTTACCCACACCGGAGTGGCCCACGAGCACGCTCACCCGGTCGTCCAACGCTGCGTGCAAGGCGTCCAGGCCGCTGATCTGCCCGTCGTCGCGCCGGGTGACCACCGAAGGCACCCCTGCGGCGGCGTACAGGGCGCCCAGCGGCGCCGGGTCGGCTCTGTCCGCCTTGGTCAGCACCAGCAGGGCGTCCATCCCGGCGTCATAAGCAGCCACGACGCACCGGTCGATCATGCGGGTGCGTGGTGTCGGGTCGGCCAGGGCCGTGACGACCACCAGCTGGTCGGCGTTGGCCACGATGACCCGCTCGCTGGGGTCCGCGTCGTCGGCGGTGCGCCGCAGGACCGTGCGCCGCGGCGCGATCCGCACGATCCGCGCGAGGGTGCCCGGTTGCCCGGTCAGGTCACCGACGACGTCCACCTCGTCACCAGGGACGACGCGTTGCGGTCCCAGGTCTCGGGCTTTCATGGCGACGATGGTGCGACCGTCCACCAGCGTCTGGTACCGCCCCCGGTCCACCCCGGTGACGAAAGCCCGCACAGCGTCGGCGTGCGCCGGGCGTTGTTTGGTCCGCGGACGAGACCCTCGCCCCGGACGCACCCTCACGTCATGTTCGTCGAGCTCGCGCGGCGGCATCTACGCGGTGCCTGTCGCGCCGAGCATGGTCTGCCACATACCGACGAACCCTGGCAGGGTTTTCGCGGTCGTCTCGACGTCCTCCACCTCGACACCGGCGACGACCAGGCCGACGAGCGCCCCAGCGGTGGCCATACGGTGGTCGGCGTAGGTGCGCCACCGTGCCGGGCGCAACGGGCGTGGGTCGATGACCAAGCCGTCGTCGGTCTGCTCGGCGGCCGCCCCCACCCGGGACAGCTCGCAGGCCAGCGCGGCCAGACGGTCGGTCTCGTGCCCGCGCAGGTGGGCGATACCACGCAGGCGGGTAGGTCCGTCGGCCAGCGCAGCCAGGGCCGCGATGGTCGGGGCCAGCTCGCCGGCGTCGTGCAGGTCCAGGTCCACCCCGTGGACCACACCGTCGCCACGGACCGTGAGCCCGTCGTCGCCCAGGTGTGCGCTCGCGCCCATCTCGGTGAGGATCTGCGGCAACAGCGCCCCAGGCTGGGTGGTGCGTTCTGGCCAGCCGGGAACGCTGACCTGCCCTCCGACCGCCAGGGCCGCCGCCAAGAACGGTGCGGCGTTCGACAGGTCCGGCTCCACGTGGACGTCGCGCCCGGCGACCGGCCCGGGAAAGACGTGCCAGACGTGCTCGGTGGTGTCGTCCACGACGACCCCTGCCGCACGTAGCGTCGTCACCGTCATCTCCACATGCGGTGCCGACGGCAACGACCCGCCGGTGTGCCGCACAGTCAGCCCAGCGTCGTAGCGCGCCCCTGACAGCAGCAGCCCTGAGACGAACTGGCTCGACGCCGACGAGTCCAACGACACGTCACCACCGCCGACCCGGCCGGTGGCGTACACCGTGAACGGCAGCCCCTGGTCGCGCTGGTCCACCCGGACCCCGGCCTGGCGCAACGCGCCCAGCAGCGGTCCGACCGGCCGCGCGGAGGCTTGCGGGTCGCCGTAGAACGTCACCGGACCGCCCGCCAGCGCCGCAGCAGGCGGGACGAACCGCATGACCGTACCTGCCAGGCCCACGTCGACCAGCCCTGGCCCGCCCAGGGTGTCGCCGGGCACCACGGTCCACTCGTCTTCGTCGCAGGTCACCTCCGCGCCGAGCACCCGCAGAGCCTGGGCCATGAGCGTGGTGTCTCTGCTGTTCAGCACCCCGCGCAGGACGCTTGGCCCATCAGCAAGACCCGCCAGCACCAGGTACCGCGCCGACAACGACTTCGACCCGGGGACGACGACCACGGCCGACAGCGGACCGCTGGGCGTCGGGGCAGGCCAGAACTGCACTATCAGGCTTCTTGGGGGGCCTGGCGAGCCTGGGCACGTTCGGCACGGGCTGTGGCGACCTTCCAGCGCACCCCCGGACGTCCCTCGGTGTCACCGGCGGCCACCAGGGCTCCGCCGACGGCGCTGAGCACCTGCACCAGCCGGGCACGACGGGCCCGCCCGTCCTCGGTCGGTTCCGCTGACCGCGGCGGGGGCAAGGTGCGAATCACCATGGGCACGGTGAGCGCAGCCAGGACCGTCGCCGACGTCCGCGGGGCTTTGCTCGCCCCCAGCGCCACAGCAGCCACGGTCATGGCCGCCCCGTGCGCGCGGACCGCCATGGCGAGGTGGTCGTCGCTGAGCTTGTCCAGCGCGTCGCCGCCTGGCACCCGTGCTGCGGTCTGGCGGATCGCTGTGACGTGGTCGGCGGGGCGCAGCGCGGCGCCCAGGCCCTCGACGACGAACCAGGTGGCGAACAACGGTCGGGCGATACGACGCAGCATGACGGTCTCCTTGGCCTGGGTTCTCGGCTGTGTCCACCGTAACGCGGCCCAGCGTGGGAATGCAGCAGGGTCGTGCTGGTGTTGGTCCACACGTGAGCTGCGTCACGGGCCCGACGGGCCGATCAGCCGCCCGGTGCGCCCCGGTAGGCTCGTGGTCGATGACCGACGAGATCCGCCGTTCCCCCCACGACGAAGACGCCGCCGCGCGCGCCCAGCGCTTCGAGGACGAGGCCCTGGTCTTCCTCGACCAGCTCTACGGCGCTGCGATGCGTATGACCCGCAACCCGGCCGACGCAGACGACCTCGTCCAAGAGACGTACGCCAAAGCGATCGCATCGTTCCACCAGTACAGCCCTGGTACGAACCTCAAGGCGTGGCTGTACCGGATCTTGACGAACACGTACATCAACTCCTACCGCAAGAAACAGCGCGAACCGCAGCCGGTGACCGACGAGGTCGAGGACTGGCAGCTGGCCCGGGCCGGGTCGCACATGTCCGCGGGGCTGCGCTCAGCCGAGGCCGAGGTCCTGGACCGCCTGACCGACGACGACATCAAAGACGCCCTGGCGAAGCTCCCCGACGCTTTCCGCATGGCCGTGTACCTGGCCGACGTCGAAGGTTTCGCCTACAAGGAGATCGCCGAGATCATGGGCACCCCTATCGGCACGGTCATGTCACGTCTGCACCGCGGGCGCGCTCTGCTGCGCGAGCAGCTCCACGACTACGCCGTCCAGCGCGGGCTGGTCCCGGCAGGTGGTGCCTCATGAGCAACCCCGACCCTTGTGGCTGCTCCGACGCTCTCGCCCGCCTGTGGGCCTACCTCGACTCCGAGCTCGAAGAGCTCGACGCCGCACAGGTCCAGGCCCACCTCGACGACTGCGAAGGCTGCCTCAGCGAGTACGAGGTCGAGCTCGTCATCAAACGCGTCCTGCGCCGCGGCTGCGCCGAACACGCCCCCGAAACCCTGCGTCTGCGCATCTGGCAGCAGATCACCCAGCAAGGCTAGGGCGTGTCTCTTAACCCCCCGTGCGAGCGCGGCGTGTCCGGTGCGTGCGCTGGCAAGGCGACGGAGGAGAGCAGCACTGGAGGTGCTGCCGACGACGACGACGCCGCCAGCGTGCGTG
>Ga0123353_10000831_pt1 | contig 37538 bp, 36 predicted proteins | sample TergutLab28metaG_3_FD_92763 | JGI IMG/M metagenome (GOLD analysis project Ga0123353, IMG submission 92763) | Labiotermes labralis P3 segment gut microbial communities from Petit-Saut dam, French Guiana - Lab288 P3 | ecosystem: Host-associated > Arthropoda: Insects > Digestive system > Gut ... | reverse complement strand
TATCATAGCTTTGGCAGACGGCGCAATACAGTTGGATTAGATATAGTGTTTTCATCACCACTATTCTACCATATATTGGGCCGTTTGTCATGCGCTCTTTTTAACCCGTGATTCGCATTAGTATTCTTGTTGTAAAGATTCTTAAATGCCTCCGAAAATCCGGAATGGTCGTGGGTATTCATGTTGGAATTCACGCGCCCTATATTAATGTTGCTATACCATTCCTTGCCAACTGTACCTCGGATAATGACAGCAAAAAGATTATATCGTTTGCCATTGCACGTAACTTGCTTCACTCCGAAAGAGTAAGCAACTTGGTCTCTTGAGCCATAAGGGTCATAGTTGGCTTGCTCAATATGTTTAAATTCGAGTGTGCTTAATCCCTCATTTATTTGCTCCTTGATATAGGCTGAAGCAGATAATACTGAACCTACTAATGCTAAATCGTGATTGTAGGTGCTTGCGCCATTAATAAATTGATAGTCACTAAAGTCGATAGGAACACTCGCCACTTTGTTGTTAGTTTCTGTGCTAAAGAAAATCGGCTTATTTTGCAGTATTGCAGGAGGTGGGATTTTGGGCTCATCGTCACCAATGCTAATCGGAACTCCCCTCAAAAACGGATAGCCATTATTTTTAGTTGGGTTGATGTCCCAAAATACTGTAAAATTGAAACCAACAAAGCTAGTCTTGTCTTTCATTTTATCATCGTTTAGATAAGTTCCGACAGTGCTAGGGAATGTGCAATAAGTGTTTGTGACTGTACCGTCATTCCTTGAACAAATTCCGTCAAAATATGCGTAAAGAGCAAAAGAAAATACCGTACCTGTACTATAACAATTGCTGATACTTGCCTTCTCGTATAAATTAGAGGCACAAATTCCTCCTGCTCGAGCATTCTGAGGGGCGGTTGTAAAACCGCCATTAGTGACTTCACCTAAATTATAACAGTCTTTAATGACAGCATAATAGTTCTCTCCGCAAATCCCGCCGAAGACAACTACGGTGCTATCAACAGGATAGATTTTTCCAAGATTGTAACAACTGAAAATCTCCGCAGTACTGTTTTGTCCACTTATTCCGCCAATATAGAGAGTATAGCCTTTAGCAGATACTAATGCATCGTTAAAGCAATTACTTATTGAAGATCCACTCCAATAATTGCTTCCACAGATACCCCCTGCCTTTATTTCGCATCCTGTCCCTGTTGATTCGCCGAAAACATTTCCTGTGTTATAGCATTTATCAATTTTACTTCCTGTGTTCCAACCGACAATCCCACCAATTTCGATAGTTCCTTTGTTACTAATCCGAGAAGTTACTGCGCCTGTATTATAACTGCTTAATATCCAGTCAGCACCTTCGCCCCAAGTTCCTGAACCGATTGTTCCGCAAATCCCGCCCGCATAAGCAATGTTATTATTTGACGTGTTTGGGATAGAAGTGGCCTGCACCTTGCCACTGTTGTAACAATTTGAAACTTTAGCAGATGACCCCGAAATCCCGCCTGCAATAGCATAATTATTCCCGCAATCGGAACTATATACTACTTCATAAGTAGATGTGTTATTGTTGACAGAAGATATATCGCCTGTGTTGTAGCAATCGGTCAAAGTCCCACCAAGCCCGACAATCCCTCCAACGTAGACACTACTTCCCTTATATCCGTCAGAGCTAGTAGTGGTACGATTATCAGTTGCTCTTACATCCCCTGTATTATAGCAATTACGAATTGCCCCAACGCTACCACTAATGCTACCGGCACTGACATCAGTGAAATTTGTATTAGATATTATGTTTATGTTTGTGCCTTCCATGCCAAGGTTTTGCACCAAGCCCGATGAATTAAGAGAAGAAAATAAACCTGCTGATCGATGAGAACCCGTAATTCGCATGTTCTTAATAACAAAGCCTTGTCCATCAAGAACGCCATTAAAACCCCAATCACCCCCGATTGGCACCCATTCTGCACCTGAAAGGTCTATGTCTTTCGACAAATGATATTTGCCATTTAAGTTGTTCTTGATAGCTTCCAGTTGCGCTCTAGTGGAAATTGCAACTGACCCTGCGACTGGCGAGTTAATCGGCGCGAGAAATTTTCCGTTTGAACCGTAGCCCGCACCAGATGCCACAAGTGGCACCGATCCCCCAACCAACACACACGCCAACAATGCCGACAGAACCCGCTTCGCCCACTTGCTCATGATGTTTACTCCTCTTGATGTTATTTAGCCTGCGTTCACGGGCAACCCCCTGATAATACGGCGTTCCACCTCCTGTGGCGATTATCAAAAAGTATACCTTTTGACAATCCTGCCAAACTTGCCTAAAATGAATCGAAAGCAGGCATTTTCCTTAAAAAATGCTTGCTTTTCGCCATGTTTTACTCTAAAATAGACCTTGTAAGCCATCGTTCAAAAGGTATACTTTTTGAACGATTATTTTTGTTTATTCTGCCCGTTTCGCAAGATGAGGTTCATCTCGCGCCTGCGCCTGTAAAAGGTGGAAATGCTCATGTCCAGCAGGGCAAGTGCCTCATCCATGGAGAGCCTGCCATTTTCCCACTGCTTAACTATCTTGGGAAAGTCTTTCGGAGGCTCCTTTGTCGGTCTGCCAAACGCTACGCCTTTAGCTTTTGCTACTGCGATGCCCTCGGCCTGCCTCTTGCGAATATTGTCCCGTTCGCTGTGGGCTACGAAAGATAAAATTTGCAGTACCACATCAGCAATGAACGTCCCCATTAAATCCTTGTTTAATCTCGTATCCAAAAGGGGCATATCAAGCACGGCAATATCAATGCCTTTTTCTTTGGTAAGGATGCGCCATTGATTTTGGATTTCGTCATAGTTACGCCCCAAACGGTCGATGCTCTTGATAAGAAGCAAATCACCTGTTTTAAGCCGTTCGGCCAGTTTTTTATAAGCAGGTCGCTCAAAATCTTTGCCAGAAACTTTATCTATGTATATTTGCGATAAGGGAATTTTCTGCTCCTGCATAGACAAGAGTTGCCTGTCCTCGTTCTGGTCGGTACTGGAAACCCTTATGTAACCGTATTCTTTCATGAATTTTGTCCTTTCTATAATATAGTAGACTTATCATGACGGAAGCGTTTGCGTTTGACAATGATTTTCTAAAATAAAAACGGCAAGCGAGGATTAACCCATGCTTACCGTTTAGCCATGATGTTAAGCTCCTTATGTATGTTATTTTTTAGTGATACAAGGCTTCTTCCAGCCGTTCAATCCTCAGCGTTATATCAGGGTGCGTACTTTTTAACTGCTCCTTGACGCTCTGGGGCTTGCTGATCGACATGCTGTATATCTCGATTAGGACTTTGGTTAAATCCTCGCCAAAGCCACTTTTAAGAGCAAATCCATCTGCGAGGAACTCATTTCGCCGACTGGTGCGTTTTAGAATGACCTCGCCTATAAAATCTATGGCCTTAAAAATTCGATAAATCGCCTTAACGATACCGACAATAATACCTCTTTCGTTTTCGTGTTCATAATGATTTACCTTGTCGGTTAATCCAAGAATAATCCTTGACATGAAATAATTGCTGACGGTCGCAAGCAGAATAGCTTTGGTATCGCCATGGGAAAAATGCCCTAGCTCATGGGCGATAAAACCCTTTAAGCATTCATCGTTTAGTAGCTCCAAACTGCCCCTTGTTAAAACAAGGGTACTCTGACCAAATGCAAAGGCGTTGATGCTCATATCTTCCTTGATGTAAAGCTTAACTGCTTTAGATAAATCTGCATCGGCTTCTACGGCCTTTGTATAAACTTCTTTGAACAAGGGGAGCAAGCGCTCTTTCTCTGAGCGGAGCCGAAGCGGGCGAACGCCTGAAACCTTGCGCCATAGATTTTCTGCCCTTTTAGAAAAGGCAATAATCACGGTAATAATAAAGACAGGGATAGCAAGGCCTGCGGTGATAATCGAAAAGAAAACGAAATAGAAAAGGAACCACGCAACATAAACCCAATTGCTTTTGATTCGCTCTATAACAGGATTATCCTGCGCTTGCCCCTCGCCACAGGAATGACAAAATTTTGCTGTATCATTCAGTGATGCCCCACAGTTTTCACAGAACCTAGCCATAGATAGAAAATCCTCCTAAAATGGTTTGTGTATGCTTATGCGCGTATGCTCCATTTTATCCCTCGAAACAAAAATTGCTTGGCCTGTGCCTAGATGCTTGATCATGGTAGGATGGTAAATAAACTCTTGCACCTTTCGCAGTGACCCCAAGTCGGTGCTTTTAACGTCACCACCCTCGCCACTGATTTGATAGGTCGGCTTTAAAGTCGGCTGGGTGCCAATGACTTCGCTCCAATAGTTGGCGTTATCGGGATTGTTTTGCCGAAGCACAATATAATTATTGCAATTTTCAATCACTTGCCCTTTAAATTGCTCGGATACTTGGCCGAGGTCGGATAAGCTCTGCGTTGCCAGAACGCACGTTATATTTGCCGAACGAGATTTATTTACGAGGTCAAGCAAAGAGGCATTAGCATAGGTGTTGATCTCGTCCATGATGTAAAAGATTCGTTTTTTCTTTTCTTTGAAGAAATGGCTGACGGCCTTTTTGCTGTCGATGATAATCAAGTTGCCGATCAGCGGGGACGTTTCAGGATAAAGCAACGGATTTAAGATAAAGAGGATTATTGCGTTCTCCTGCAAGGCCGTATAAATATCAATGCCCGACACATCGAATATCTGCCCCAGGTCGCTATCCCTGATCGTGGCAAAGCGGGCTGATGCGCTCTTGGCTATTTCGCCGCTGGTCTTGGTTAGTTCAACATCCGCCAAATGCTCGGCCTTGGTCATTAGTCCTGCTTCCGTTGCATCCTTGCTCAAGCTGATAAATTCCTTCTTAGGTAGATACTGTGTTAGAGCATCAAGCGAAATCGGAATGCCCTGCATAAATAAAAGCTTGCAAAGCCTGCCGATATAACGCTCGGTATTGTACTTGTAATGCTCCTCGCTCCAATTGGTCATGTTGATTAGCATATCCTTAATTACATCCGTACTGGTGTTCTTGAAGGGGTTATATTTGTCGCTCTTGCTTGGCTCGTTCAGATTGATTACATAAAGTTTTCTATCAGGACAGAGCTTCCTTGTCATTTCAAGCAATGAGCCTGCATCGGTGTCACCCTTGCCGTCAATGATGAGCATGGGATAATTATACTTTGCGCCACTGGCTAAAAAATTGGAGAGGGCAACCGTCTTGCCACTGCCTGTCGTACCGCAAATAAAAACGTGTTTGGCATCGCCTGGGGATGAACACGTTCTTTTTACCTGATGAAATGCCGATAAATATGGCTTCCTCGGCCTATTTCTCGCCCCTGTATACGGGCTTGGTGATTGCCCCGGCATAGTCACTCTCAAAGTCAAAGACACCATCGTCCGATTTTCGCCCCCTGATGAAGCCAAACACGCCCATGAAAATTCCTCCTGTTGCTATTATGGCAACGACAATAGCTATATCAAGCCCCGGCATACGTCAATATGTCCTCTAACCGCAAGACCTCAATATTCGAGTATTCGCCGCCAAACATTTGCAATAGAGATTTTACCTTGCTGTTGTTAGTAATCCATATCTGCCTATCGTATTTCATGTAATTTTCCCGGATATTTTCCTCCATACGGTCTTTCGGCTTTGGGTTAAGCTCCACCTCAACGGCGATGCGTTCACCAGAAGCAGAAAGCCAAAATCGGGTTGGTGCTTCCTAATGCCGAAGCCGTCTTTAATATGAAGCTCCTTTTCGCTTTCAACGTCTGCGATTGAAACGCCATATTTGAGGACGAAATATGCAATGGCCTCTAAGATATAAATATCATGGGCGATACGGTCAACGCGAATTCTATCCTCCCGCTTATTCGCGCCGAGCAGGATTCGCCCCTTATGGCTCAACGTATACATGTACGGGATGCCATACAGATATTTTTGTCTCTTAAGATACCCTGCATCAATCAATGCCTTTAACCGCCTGTCCGATGCCCTCGCTCCCGAAAAGCCACACAAAACTTGAACATGCCTCCCTAGGCAAAATCTAAACCGATGCACCAACCTTAAAATTTCAAAATCCCTCTCCTGCAATTCTAAACCTTTCTCACTCAAAAAAATACCCCCTCCTTACCCTCATCAAACAAAACCCTCGTCAAAAACCATAAGATAAACTTGATTACCAAAACCAACCCTCAACCCAACCACAACCCCTTAACTCTCTCTTACTCTCTCACCACCGCCCACCTTATACACAACACAAAAAAACAGAATAATATTACGTTGTGATAGAGGGGTCACGGGTGTTTTTACGCAGGAAAAGGAGCCGTGACCCCTCTATCTCATAAACAACAATTCTGCTTTTAAGGTGCTGTGTATAAGGTTTTCATGGGCGGTAGTGGCTTCTTGCTTCCATTTATATGCCCTGTCTTATGTGGGTAGAACCCAGTTGCACAGGGCGGGAAAGACAAAAATATCGGGTTCTTTCGGCCCTGTATTTGTCAAGCGAAAAGTGGTCCACCATCGTCATCGAAAAGTGGTCCACTTTTTGATGACGATTTGTCATTTTTTGGTCCACTTTTAGTTTACTAAATACAGACCCGATACACCTTTTTGGGGACAGCCTTATTCATCATAGAACTTAACCTTCAAAACCTTGACCATGCCATGAACCTTGCCTTCTTCGACATGCGACACCGCCGTGATCCGCTCGATGTAGTCCTGCAAAAATTGTAACTTCTCGGCATTGGTCAAGATCGTCCAGTTGTCCCGGAAGCTCGTCATGATCTCTTCTCTAGTGAGGATAATATCTTCGTCCGGCTCGGTCGGGATATTTTCTAACCGCTCCAGGTATTCGGCCTTTTCGCCTGCCAAGACCTGAAGCATTCTCTCGTAGTCTTCAAAAGAAATTCTGTCCTTTAGATACAGCGCCATAACGTCTTTTTCTTTCTTCTCTAACTTGGCTATGGCGCTTTCGTATTCTTCCCTGATCATGCTGTTGATGCTATCCTGCTTGCTTCTTTCCTCTGGGCTAATTTCACCCTCTACCGCAAGATCGGGAATGTTCGCCATGTACTCCACAAAGGCGCTTTCTACTTTCGGATGGGCGAATCTTACAGTAGAGCATAGCCCCCTTGCTTTGTTCGGGCAACGATAACCAGCGTTGACATGTCTTTCGCCAGTTTCACTCGTCTTATAATCGCCATGGGTACATAATTTTTTTCCGCATTCGCCACAGTAAAGCGTACCGCTGAAATAGTGGTCTTCTTTCGGCCATTTGGTAAGCTGCTTCTTTTTGATCCTCTCCAATTTCTTTTGCGCTGCGTAAAATAATTCTTCGGATATGATTGCCTCATGCTTGCCCTCGGCCTCGAAATAGCGGTCTTTATCCTCCATGCCATATCTGACCTTGCCGATATAGTTGGGATTCCTGAATATCTGCCCGATTGTGGTCTGCGACCAAGTCGCACCAAGTTTGGTCTGTACATTCCTATGGTTCAAGTTTCGAGCAATCTGATTAAATGACATATTGCCCTCTAAGTACATAGCGTATATCTCTTTGACGATCTCCGCTTCCGCAGGGTTAATCTGTTGCACCTTCTCGCCCGGCACTCGGTCATAGCCATAAGATGTCGTGAAGGTGCCAAGCGTATAGCCCTCCTTGACTTTTTTCTCGCAAGCCAAAGATATTCTTTCAATGATGTTCTCCCGCTCGAACTCCGCGAAGATACCAATGATCTTCAAAAACATCCTGCCCGAGGCCGTTTGGGTATCGATGCTCTCCATAAGCGAATTAAAGTTGCACTTGTACTCTCTGAATATATCCGTGAGGTCAATTAAATCTCTGGTGCTTCTGGTGAGCCGGTCGATTTTATAGACCAAGACGTTATTGACGCGCCCCGCCTTAATGTCTGCAATAAGCTCATTCATCGCGGGGCGGTCAGTGATATTCTTTCCGCTGATACCCTCATCAGCGTACACTTTATAGAAAGACCAATCTTTAATCTCGATGTAGCTTTTTAGCTTATCTATCTGCAACCGGATTGAATAACCTTCTTTGGCCTGCTCCTCGGTCGAAACCCGGACATATATCGCCGTCTTCAAGATTGCTCCTGCCTTTCCGTTTCAAGCAGGGCTTTCTTTAGCCGTTCCTCTTTTGCTTTCCGTGGAATTGAAGTCTTTAGAAAAAACTTCATGATGCTCCTTTGGAGTTCTGGCGATAAGCTGATTGGTTCTTTGTTTTCTTCGTTTTCCATGTATAAAAACCCCCTTTTGGTCATGCTTATGGGGCTTTCAGAGGCGTTATGCACGCCACGAAAAAAGGACAAACCCTTATGTATCAAGGGTTTGTCCATGTGGTCTATCGGATTGAACACTGTAGCCACCGCCCTGACCCTCGGCGGCCCCGGCGCGGTGTTCTGGATGTGGGTCTCGGCGGCGCTGGGTCTGATGACCTGCTGCGCGGAGAACATCCTGGGTGTGAAATACCGCTGGCGCACCGAAACCGGCGGTTGGATGGGCGGCCCCATGGCCTACCTGGAGCGGGGCCTGGGCTCGAAAGGGCTGGCGGGGGCCTACGCCGTGCTGCTTGCCCTCGCGTCTTTTGGAATAGGCAACATGACCCAGGCCAACGCCATCGCCGAGGCGGCGCGGCACTCCTTTCAATTTAGCGCAACAAGTTGGATGCCGGGTATAGTGGCGGGGATCGTGCTGGCCGCTCTCATCGCGCTGGTGATCTTCGGCGGGGTGGGGCGCATCGCCCGCGTGACGGAAAAAATCGTGCCCGCCATGGCAGGGCTCTTTCTGCTGGCGAGCGCTGTTGTGCTCGCAAAGAACTACCGGGCTTTGCCCAGTGCCCTATGGCTGATCATGCGCGGAGCGTTTAAAGTGCCTTCGGCGCTAGGGGGAGGGATCGGGTATGGCATAGGCAAAGCCATGCGCTTCGGCGTGGCGCGCGGCGTGTTCTCCAACGAGGCGGGCCTGGGCTCCTCGGCCGTTATACACGCGGCGGCGGACGTGAGCGAACCGGCCGTGCAGGGCCTGTGGGGCATCTGCGAGGTGTTCATCGATACCCTGCTCATGTGCACGGTGACGGCCCTGGTGTTCCTGTGCTCGGGGGCCTGGCAGGGCTACGAGGGCGTGGCCATGGCGGGCGCGGCCTTCGCCGGTACCTTCGGGCGCACCGGGGAAGTTTTCGTGTCGCTGTCCATCGCGCTGTTCGCCTTCGCCACGCTCACGGGCTGGTCGTTCTACGGGGAGCAGGGCACGCGCTACCTCCTGGGCGAGCGCGGCGTAAAGGCCTATCGGGCAATCTACATCCTCGCGGTTGTCATTGGCTGCGTGATGAAGCTCGAAACAGTATGGGGCGTCGCCGACGTCCTCAACGGCCTGATGGCGATCCCCAATTTACTTGGGGTTGTGGTTTTGAGCGGGCAGGCCCTCAGGGAGCTGCGGAGTTGGGAGCGGGGTGTGTCCGCGCTGCGCAAGGTATGAAACCCCCGCGCCCCCGCGTGGCCCCCCCTCGCAGGCGAGGGGGGCTTGGGGTGGTGCTATATCAAAAAGCTGTGTGCAAAGCAGAGGTTTAAAGCCCCCCTCGCCTGCGAGGGAGGGAGGCGCGCGCCCCCGCAGGAGCCGCGCGCCGGGGGGTGTCCACGCGAGGGGGGCGCGCACAACCAAATTCCGCATGATTTCCAGAAAATCAATTGCATTTCCCTAAAATTCCTGCTATAATAGACCTAAGCCTTGCGCGCAAGGCTTTACTAAATTTGGGAGGTCTGCAAATGACACCGGTCCTCAACATAGCGCCGATCCTCGCAGCGGTCTTCACCCTGCTGGGCGCGGGGGTGCTTGCGCCCTACATCTATCTGCGCATCAAAAAGCGGCTCGTGCCCGCCATCTTCTTCAAGATTGCCGCCAGCGTGCTGTTTTTGCTCGTCACCGGCGTGAGCGCCGCCGCGAGCACAGCCGCGCAGTGGGAGCGGTACAAATTCTTGTTTCTCGGCGTGCTCTTCGGGCAGATCCTCGGCCTGCTGGGCGACTACTGGCTGGACATGAAGGACATGCACACTGCCCACCACGACGCATTCGTCTTCGCGGGCTTCAGCTCCTTTTTGATCGGGCACCTGTTCTTCATCGGGGGACTGCTCTCGGCCTACGGGCGCGGCGCGCAGACCATCCTGTCCATCCTCGGCGCGGGCTTCCTGCTGTGCGCCTTCGTGCTGGCGACAGAAAAGCCCATGAAGCTGCGCTACGGCAGGTTCAAGTGGATCACGGCGAGCTACACCATGGTGTTCGGCATGAGCGTGGCGGCGGCGCTGTTCAGCTGGCTCTACGGCGGGCGCAGCCCCCAGCCCCTGGTGATGGCCATAGGCCTCGCCCTCTTCCTGCTCTCCGACCTCGTGCTCAGCGGCACCTACTTCGGCGAGGGCAAGGATAGGCCCATCGACATCGCCCTCAACTACGCGCTCTACTACGGCGGGCAGTTCACCATCGCGCTGTCGCTGCTGTGGATTGTCTAAAAAAATTCTCTTGACAAATCCCATTTCACCCGCTATAATGTATCAACAACCAAATACCCCCAAAGACGATGAAGGAAAGAAAGACGCCTGCGTTTGGGTTACGGGGCAATGCTGAATGCTGAATTGTCCCGGTCAGAGAGTCGGCGGTTGCTGCGAGCCGATGCCTTGCCTTGCGTGTATAGCTCGTTCCGGAGTCGCCCCGGTGAACAATGTCTCGCTATGCGAGCCTTGTAAGTAGTCGGGGCCGCGTTGGCTGCGTAAAAAGTCAGGGCTTTGTTTGAAGCCTGTTGAGGGCAGAATTATTCTGTCGAATTAGGGTGGTACCGCGTGGAGATTTCCTCGCCCCTAAATTACGTTTTGCGTAATTTGGGGGTGTTTTGTTATTCCCCTCCTGGGAGGGGTGGCCCCGCAGGGCCGGGGTGGCAAACCAAATAACAAGGAGGAACACATCATGAAACTGGCATTCTCATCCATCGGCTGCCCGGGGGCGCCCTGGCAGGAGATGACCGCGATGGCCAAGGACTTCGGCTTCCAGGGCATTGAGCTGCGGGAGAACGAGGACAAACCCATCAACGAGCTGCTGCGCGCCTTGGGCAATCTCAAAACCGGCAGGCTGGAGGTCGCCTGCATCTCCACCGGCAAGTGTATGCAGTGCTCGCGGCAGCGGGAGGTTTCGATTGAGGAGTCCCAACAGATGGTTGAATTGGCGGGCAGGCTGGGGGCGAAGTTTATTCGCGTTTTGGCCGACCGCGCGGCCTGCGGCTGCAACCCCCTGAAGGACGACCAGGTCTTCACGGCCATCCGCGCGCTGCTGCCCGCCGCCGAGGCCGCCGGCATCACCCTGCTGGTGGAGACCAACGGCGTGTTCAGCGACACAAAGCGCCTGGCGGAGTACCTCACGCGCCTGGCAAGCGACAACGTGGGCGCATTGTGGGATTTCCACCACCCCTACCGCTGCGCGGGCGAATCCCCCGCCCAAACTGTGGAAAATCTGGGGGCATATATCAAATACGTGCACGTGAAAGACTCGATCATGCAGGACGGCAGGGCTGTTTACAAGATGATGGGCGAGGGCGATATGCCCTTCGAGCAGTTCTTCATGGCCCTGCGCTCCATCAACTACGAGGGCTGGCTGACCCTGGAGTGGGCGCGGGGCTACAACCCGGACATGGAGGACGCCGGGGTGGTCTTCCCGCAGTTCGTGGACTTCATGCGCGCGTTTTTGCCTGCCGGGGAGGCGGGGAACCATAGGCTCTACGACAACGCCCGCAAGACCGGCCAGTATTTATGGCCCAAGGAGCAGCTCATCGACCTGACCTTTTCGCAGCTGCTCGACAGAGTCGCCGAGGAATTCCCGGACCAGTACGCTTTTAAATATACAGTTCTGGATTACGTTCGCACGTACAGGGAGTTCCGCGACGAGGTCGATCAATTCGCCAGGGCCCTGATCGCCATGGGCGTGCGGCCCGGAGATCACGTCGCCATCTGGGCGACGAACGTGCCCGAGTGGTTCATCACGTTTTGGGCGAGCGTAAAAATCGGCGCGGTGCTGGTGACGGTCAACACGGCCTATAAAATCCATGAGGCCGAATACCTGCTGCGCCAGAGCGACACCCACACCCTGGTGATGATCGAAAATCATAAAGACAGCAATTATTCCGGCATTATTCAAAAGCTCTGCCCCGAGCTGCAAGCCCTGGAGAAGGGCAAGCGCCTGCACAGCCGCAAGCTGCCGTTTTTGCGCAATGTTGTCACCTGCGGCTTCGAGCTCCCCGGCTGCCAAAACTGGGAAGAGGCCATGGCCCGCGCCAGTGAAGTCGGCATCGAGGAGGTCTATCGCCGCGCGGCGGCGTGCAATAAAGACGACGTGTGCAACATGCAGTACACCTCCGGCACCACCGGCTTCCCCAAGGGCGTGATGCTCACGCACTACAACATCGTCAACAACGGCAAGGCCATAGGCGACTGCATGGACTTCTCCACCGCCGACAGGCTGCTCGTCCACGTGCCCATGTTCCACTGCTTCGGCATGGTCTTGGCCATGACCGCCAGCGTCACCCACGGCGCGACGATGGTTCCCATTCCGGCTTTCTCGCCGCGCTTGGCGCTGGAGGCAATCAATAAAGAGCAAATTACGGCCTGCCACGGCGTGCCAACCATGTTTATCGCCATGCTGGGCCACGAGAACTTCGACAAGACAGACTTTTCGCACATGCGCACGGGCATCATGGCGGGCTCCCCCTGCCCGGTGAAGGTCATGCAGGACGTCCTGGACAAAATGCATATGGACGAGATCACGATCGTCTTCGGCCAGACGGAGAGCTCCCCCGGCTGCACCCAGAGCCGCACCACGGACAGCATGGAGGTGCGCACGGGCACGGTGGGCCGCGCCCTCTTCGGCGTGGCGTGCAAGATCGTTGACCCCGAGACGAATGAAGACCTGCCCGACGGCGCGGACGGCGAGTTCGTGGCCCGGGGCTACAACATCATGAAGGGCTACTACAAAATGCCCGAGGCCACGGCGGCGGCGATTGACGGCGGCGGCTGGCTCCACACCGGCGACCTCGCCCGCCGCGACGCCGACGGCAACTACAAGATCACCGGGCGCATCAAGGACATGATCATCCGGGGCGGGGAGAATATCTACCCCAAGGAGATCGAGGATTTTCTCTACACCCACCCCAAGGTGAGCGACGTGCAGGTGATCGGCGTGCCCAGCCGGGCCTACGGCGAGGAGATCATGGCCTGGGTGATTTTGAAGGCCGGGGAGACGTCCTCCGAAGACGAGATGAAGCAGTTCGTGCTGGACCACATGGCCAAGCACAAAGTGCCGAGCTACGTGTATTTCACGGATAGCTTCCCCATGAACGCGGCGGGGAAGATCATGAAATACAAAATGCGCGAGGCGGCGGTAGAGCTGCTGAACCTGCACGGCGAGAGCGGCATTGTGACGGCGTAGGGTAGAGACGCACGGCAGTGCGTCTCCGTGTGATAAACCGCAACCGCCATCGACGTCCGCAAAGACAGCACTTCGCGCGTGCCCTGCACTTCCCCCTCGCTGCGCGGCCTCCCAAGGGGAGCATCCTGACGAAGCGGTTAAGATTGTCTGACCACGAGAGCGATAGTTTCCGATCTGTCAAGATGCTCCCCTTGGGGGGCCGGTGCGGAGCACCGAGAGGGAAGTGCAGGGCACTGCCGCCGCAGGCGGCACGTCTGTGCGCCCGTCCATGACGCTTAGTGAATCAGGAGAAAGCACACAGCATTTTTTCGCATTCCCCCTTGCAAATCCCACCGCGATCCTGTATAATAATTATGCCGACAAAGCAAAAAAGGGTGATTTACATGAACATTCTCGTCATCAACGCGGGCAGCTCCTCGCTGAAATTCCAGCTGATCGATATGGAGACCGAGCGGGCGCGCATCGCGGGGGGCTGTATGCGCATCGGGCTGGAGGGCAGCCATTTGGAGGCCAGGCGCCCCGGCGGGGAGGAGATGCGCTTCGAGCTGCCCATGGAAGACCACGCCGAGGCTTTCCTGGCGGTGAAAAAAGCCCTGGTTTCGGGGGAAACCCGCGTGATTGACACCCTCGGGGAGATCAACGCCGTGGGGCACCGGGTGGTGCAGGGCGGCGCGCGGCTCAAGCAAAGCGTGCTGATAGACGAGGACGTGCTGCGCGACATCGAGGACGCCGCGGAGCTCGCGCCGCTGCACAACCCGCCGATCCTCTCGGCCATACGGGCCTGCATCGCGGTGTTCGGGCAGGAATTGCCCCAGGCGGCGGTGTTCGACACGGCCTTCCACGCCGCCATGCCCCCCGAGGCCTACGTCTTCCCCCTGCCCTACGAATACTACGAAAAATACAAGATTCGCCGCTACGGCTTTCACGGCACCTCACACAAGTTTGTCAGCGATAGATGTGCCGAGGTGATGGGCAGGCCCGTCACTGAGCTCAAAATTATCACCTGCCACTTGGGCAACGGCTCGTCCATCGCGGCTGTGAAGCATGGCAAGTCCATAGACACCAGCATGGGACTGACCCCCCTGGACGGCTTCATGATGGGCACGCGCTGCGGCGCGGTTGACCCCTCGGCGGTGCTGTATCTCATGCAAAAGGAGCACTGGAGCCCCGAACTGGCCGGCGAGGCGCTCAACAAGCAGTCCGGCGCGCTGGGGGTCTCCGGGGTGTCCAGCGACGACCGGGACATCAAGGCGGCGGCCCTGGCGGGCGACGAACGCGCCCTGCTCTCCCGGGCGATCCAGCGCTACCAGGTGCGCAAGTGCATCGGGGCCTACGCGGCCGCGATGGACGGCGTGGACGCCATCGTGTTCACCGGCGGCATAGGCGAGAATACCTTCGACCTGCGCGAGGACGTGTGCCGCAATCTCACCTACCTGGGCGTCACCTTTGACGAGCAGGCCAACCTGCGCTGCGTGCGCGGCGTGGAGGGCGAACTCTCCGGCCCGGGCTCGAAAGTGAAAGTCTTCGTCCTGCCCACCAACGAGGAGCTGCTCATCGCGCGGGAGACGAAAGCGCTGTGCTGAAGGCGCCTTGCGAGGACCCCCCGGCCTGACGTCCTCCCCCCTCGCTTGCGAGGGGGGAGGTTCAGCGTCCCACAGGGACGTTGAACCGGGGGGTCCTCGCCTGCGGGGGGGAAGCGTCAATGCTCCGCAGGAGCGTTGACGCAGGGGGGTGTCCTTTCCAAAAAATAAATTCCCCAATAAGTTGGAAATGGGCTTGCTTTTTGCTTTTGTTTGTGCTATAATCACCTTGTCCAAGTGTCTCTATTAATTTATGTAAGGAGGAAATGTTTGCATGAGGACAAAGAGAGTTCTTAGCATAATTATGGCAACACTCCTAACCCTGGGCATGTTCGCAATAGCGGCCTCCGCCGTTGACTACGGCTGGCAGGGCAACGTATCCATCATTGAAGACACCAGCCTGGCAGGCAACATGGGCGAGGCGGTGGTCATCTGGGAGCCCTTCCGCCACACAGACGGCACCGTGAGCGGGGCCAACAGCTTCAACACGCTGTACAACAATGGCAAAAAGGCGAACTTCACATGGTCTGCCTGGAAAGTGGACGGCGATGGGCTGAATGTCTACACGGATCCCGTCACCAATGCTACCGCAAGCGTGATAGGCACAAAAGGGCTGACGATTGTAAGCAACTGGCTGCTGGCCAGCGTCGGCGACGGCGTCTATTGGAACCTCACCAATACGCAGCTGCAGCTCATCATGAAGCAGCCGAGCGTCAATTACTTCGGCTGGGTCAAGGTGGAGCTGAAAATCACGCTGGATGGCACGGTGTACAACGACGCGATTCAAGGCGACGACAAGAAGATAGAGGTGACCAGCGCCGCCATCTGGGTGGAGCTGAAGAACCCCTCCAAGCTTGCCGAAGCGATCAAAAAGGCCGAGGCGGAGCTCGCCAAGACGGACCGCTACACATCATCGTACCTGGATAACCTCAAGAACGTCATCAATGCGGCAAAATCCATAGTCAACTCAAAGCCTGATGCAGAGATAACCCAAGACTATATTAACTATCTTGAAGATGCCATCAATGGAAAAAGGCCAAACGGCTCTTCCGTAGGCTACAGGTGGAAGCTCGCCAGCAATGACGGCAAGGGCTTCATCGACGAAACGATCCTGAACCAGACCCTCATCGAGAACCTCTGGACGATCATCGACACTGTCATGATTCTCGTGGACGCGGTGAAGAACTTCTTCGATTTCTTCTCCCAGGTTCTCAAGGCGGTCATGTTCGTGGTCAACCCGATCATCAATGTCGTCAAGTTCATCGTGAACGTGCTCTCGCCGTTCATCCCCTTCGCCCCCGCGGAGGCGTAACCACCAACTGAACCGCAAGGCCGCCTGCCCGGCGACGGGCGGGCGGCTTGGTCTGCCCCTCGCGAGGACACCCCCCGGCCTGACGGCCTCCCCCCTCGCAGGCGAGGGGGGCTCTTTTTGCGGGGGGCTCGTAAGCGCATTCCCTATAACCCCCAACCACCTTTTTCCGCTATAGCGCACAATTCCAAACATAATTTTACATATCACAGCTTTGGCGCGCAGAAACATGTTGTTTTTGCGCGCCGATGTGTTGACTTTGCCCCGCCGCGCACGATATGATACTTTCAGTAAATGAAAGGAAGTATGCAGCAATGGCCGTCAAAGAGCTGGAAGTGGTGGAAACCACGCACAGCGTGTATTTTCTCGGCTGCGGCGGGCAGTTAATCGGCCCGCCCGTACGCGTGCCCCACGGCAGGGGCGTGCGGCCCCCGGCCTACGCCCCGGAGGACCCCTCCCTGGAATTGGTCGGCTGGAGCCGCTCCACCGCCCGCGTGACGCAGGACATCTACTGCGCGGCCCTCACCCGCGCGAAGCCGCAGGAGGAGAAGCCGCAGGCCTGCCGCGTGCTCGTGCTGGAGCTGCGCGGGCAGCGCCGCGCCGCTATGTTTCCCCTGGGCAACTGGGCGAAGGGCGAAACCCTCACCCGGGAGGATCTGGACTGCCTGCACTTGCGCCGCGTGGAGCGCCTGCGCCCCTTCCGATGCCCTGTGGTGGGGGACACCATCCTGGCCGTCACCGATTTCGGCGTGCGCGCCTTCGACGCCGCCCTGCGCCCCCTGGAGGGCCTGTTGGAACTCATGCCAACGCCTGTGCCTGTCGGGAGCGCCCCGGCCCGGGCCGCCCTGCCCACCCTGCCCACCGTGTATGACGACGCCCTGCTGGCGAAGGAGGCGTGAGGCATGATGACATATAGGGTCGAGTTTTTTGACGCGGACGGCGCCTTCCTCGGCGAGCGCCGCGTGCCGCCGGGCCGCAACGCCCTGCCCATGGCCCCCCAGCCCCGGCCCCCCAAGGGCTGGCGCTTCGACCGCTGGGAGCCCCAGGTGTCCTACGTCTACGCCAACGTGCGCGCCGTGGCCGTCTATAGCCCCAGGGAGTACCTGGTCACCTTCCTGAGCGAGACCGGCGCGGTGCTCAAGCGCGAATACGTCCCCCACGGCCAGGACGCCGTCCCGCCGCGCTACAGCCCCGGCGGCAGCCCCGCCCGCTGGAGCGGCCGCACGCAGAACATCCAGCGCCCCCAGGCCTTCAGCGCGGTGATTGAGGAGCATGTGGCGTAAATTATTGCAGCCTTTGTGCACATTGCCATGCAAAATTCACCCAGCGGAAATCACCCGCACCGTCGCCGCCTCCAGCGTGGAATAGCCCACTGTCACTCGTCGCTTTGCGATGGGTTGCAGGTGGTAATCCTTAGGGGAATGGCGTCCGGCAGGCCCCGCGCGCCGGCCAGGAGCAGCCAGCCGCCGCCGCCGCAGCCGGTGAATTTCCAGGCGCGCATGTGACCGCCCGCCTCCAGGCGGCCGGTCTCCTCCAGCACATGCGCCGGGTACATCGCGGGGAACATCGCCCCCTGGGCCTGGCGGCACAGCGCAAAGCTCTCCGCCAGGGCCTGGGGGTCTTGGGTCTCTATGGCATGTTTGCATAGTTGCGACGACAGCGCCAGGGCCTCTACGGCGTCCTCCCGGCACTCGTGCCCGCGCAGGGGGTCGAAGCCGGGCTGCCGGGGGCTGCGCAGCGCGTACAGGGAGAGCTGCCCCTCCAGCCAGCGCAGGGACTCCTCCTCCACCACCGAGCGCGTCTCCACGGGCCAGTAACCATTGTCGTAGTATTGGAACGACAGCCCCGGCACGCACAGGCCCAGGGCGTCCTGCGCGCCGGAGACGGGGTGGCCCACGCGGTCGATGCCGTTTTCCAGCCGGAACACCATGCGCGCCAGGGCCTCCGGCTCCATGCGGCGCAGCCCCGCCGCCCGGATCTGCGCCAAATACGCCCGCGTGGAGGTGGCAAGGCCCCCGCCGCTGTCCCGCACGAAGGCGGGGTGGGACGCCAGCTGCGCGCAGATCACGTAGCCGGGCCTGACGCGGTTGACGAAGGGCTGGTCCAGCCAGCCGCCCGCGAGTTCGGCGCGGTAGGGCAGATCGCCGCCGCCCGCACGCAGCCCGCTGGTGGAACGCGGCGGCAGGCCCGGCTCCGGCTCCCGCTTGAGGATGAGATATTCTATGCCCAGCCTGGCGCACAGGGCCTGCTTTTCGGGCGAATGCCCGTCCTCGTTCACCACGAAGACGTCCGGCCCCAGGCGCTCCAGGTCCTCCTCGAAGTCGAACACGCCCATCCCGTGGTTGATCCAGGCGTCCTTGACATAGCGCAGGCTCTTCACCATGAACAGCCGCTCCGCCTCCGTATTTGCGGGGGGCTTGCGCTTGAGCAGCATGATGGTCTCGTCGCGCCCCAGGCCCACGTAGACCTCGCCGAAGGAAGCGGCCGCCTTCAAAAACGCCGCGTGGCCGCTGTGCAGCAGATCGAAGCAGCCCGAAACAAACACCTTTTTCGCCATAGTCAAACCCCGTTATGATTCATTTTCAATGGCAATTTTAGCACGTTTTGCCGTGGGTGTCAAGGGATGGAAATTCTAAGCGCGGCTCTCGGCCGAGCAAAGCTCGGCCGAAAATTTTGGGTGTCCACTTTAAATCATCATACTTTTTTCACCGCCGGCCGCTACCAGGCCTTTTTGGACAGCGACCTGCTGGAGGTGAAGCCGCAGGTGATACGCAGCTTTTTAGATAAAGCTGAGCGCCTGGCGCAGCAGCTCCAGCGGGGTGTAGATCGTCAGCCAGTAGCCCAGGTAATCCACCAGAGCGCGCAGGAAGATGACCACCTGCCGCAGGAAGCCGGGGTCTGGGCCCGGCACCGGCTCCAGGCCGGGCTCCGTATCGTCTATCGCGGCCGTGACGAGCCTGGCAATCAGCGCGTGGCCCGCGTCGGAGGGGTGCACCTTGTCGGGGAAAACGTGACCCTGGCCGCCCCGGTCCTCGGCCTTGAACGCGCCGTAGACGTCCGCCAGAACATAGGCGCCGGGGTTCGCCTCCAGATAGTCCCTGTAGACCCGGTTGAGCCTGACGACCACGACCTCGTAGGCGCCCGCCACCAACGGCACGCCCTCCATGGAGTTGTAGAGGGTCTGCACGACGAACAGCGCGTCCGGGTTGAGCGCCTGTATGCGCTCCACGATCACCGCGAAGTTTGCCGCGAAGCTCTCGATGTGCTCGTCCGCGGCGTCCTCCTCCCCGAGGAGCACGCGCAGCACCAGCGTGATCACGTTGGTATGCAGCAGGTCGTTGCCGCCGATGGACAGATTGATGATGTCCGCGTCCCTGATGGCCTGCACGGCGTCCCCGTTTTCGTCCAGGAGTGCCAGCAGGTCGTCGGAATCGTGCCCGCCCACGGCGAAATTCTCCAGGCCGAAGCCCTTTTCGGCGGCGATTAGCGCAGCATAGCTCTTCGTCGCCCGGTCGCTGGCCCCCTCCCCCGCCGCGATGGAGTCGCCCAGAACCACGAATTTCGTGCCCCCGCCGTATTCGGCCGACGCAGCCGCGGCCCCCAGGGCGCAAACCAGCGCCAGCGCCAACAGGATGGATATGGCTTTCTTTGCGGTGTTCATAGTAAGGCCTCCCATATTTTTTATTGCATTTATTGTAGCAGAAAATATGGATGGATGCAAGAATTTTTATTTACTATCAGTTCATCTTATCCATATCATTAAAAAGATTAACTTTACTTATGGCTGCGTTTGTATTATACTCTACTTACAGGCAACTACACGGGGAGGTAAGACAGATGCAGACCATCTACAGCGGCAAAACCAAGGACGTCCTGCGTGAGGGGGAGGATTTCTACCTCCTGTTCAAGGACGCCGCTACGGGAGAAAACGGCGTGTTCGACCCGGGGTTCAACACCGTGGGCGGCAGCGTGGCGGGCAAGGGGAGGACCGGTCTGGCCATCGCCGCATACTTCTTCGGGCGCATGGAGGCCGCGGGCATCCCCACGCACTGCCTCGGCGCGGACATGGAAGCCTGCCTGATGAAGGTGCGCCCGGTGGAGGTGCCGAAGCTCGAGTTCGTGCTGCGCTATTTCACGGCGGGCAGCATGTGCCGCCGCTTCTCCATCGAGCCGGGACTCCCCTTCGACCCGCCCTACCTGGAGGTCACGCTGAAGGAGGACGCCCAGGGAGACCCCCTCATCAGCGAGCGGCTGTGCCTGATGAAGGGCCTGCTGCGCCCGGGCGAATACGAACAGGCCCTGGACCTGCTGGTTCGGGCCGGGGAAGTGCTGCGCGAAGAGCTGTCTGCATTGGGCCTGAAGCTCATCGACTTCAAGCTGGAGTTCGGCTTCGACGAGAACCGGAACATCTGCGTCGCCGACGAGATCACCCCGGACATCTGGCGCGCGCAAACAGGGGCGGGTGACATCCCCGACCAGATCGAATGCGCGAGGCTGCTGCTGGCCCGGATTACCGAGAAAGGCGCGTGAGTGTATGAACATGGCGCTCCCAACCAAAGAGCAACAGCTTTGGGCCGATCTGGAGATCGGCGTAATCATTCATCTTGACATGGTCACTTTCGAGCCGAAGTACAAATTCCGGCGGCAGTGGGGCTATGTGCCCCCGGCGGAGAAATTCACGCCGATGGGACTGGATACCGACCAGTGGATCCGCTGCGCGGCTTCCGCCGGGGCGAAATACGCCGTGTTGGTGGCCAAGCACTGTTCGGGATTTAGCCTGTGGCCCACGGATGTGCACGACTATTCCGTCAAAAGGTCGCCCTGGAAAGATGGCCGGGGCGATGTTGTGGGTAATTTTTTCGCCTCCTGCGAGAAGTACGGCGTGAAGCCGGGGCTGTACTACAGCGCGTCCTGCAACGCATATTGCAACATCGACAATCCCGGCAAAGTACGCAATGGGGGCCGGGAAGCGCAGGAACAATACAACGAGCTCGTACTGGCGCAGTTGACAGAGCTGTGGACGCGCTACGGCCCGGTGTTCGAGGTCTGGTTCGACGGCGGGTGCATGCCGGTGGAACAGGGCGGGCCGGACATCGCCGCGCTGCTGCGCGAATTGCAGCCGGACGCCGTAGTGTTCCAGGGGCCGCCGGGCGTAAAATCCCTGCTGCGCTGGGTGGGCAACGAGAAAGGTATCGCCCCGGAGGACTGCCCCGCCGTTGAGGACGGCGTCTGGGCTCCCGCGGAATCCGATTTCCCGAACCGGAAGAACTGCTCTTTCCAGGGCGGCTGGTTCTGGCACGCGGGGGAGGAATGCGCTGTATTATCCGCCGACACCCTGTTCGAGAAATATCTGACTTCCGCAGGGCGCAACACCAACATGCTCATCGGCATGGTGATCGACGACAGGGGCCTATTCCCCGAGACCGATGCGGCGGCGTTCTCTGCCTTCGGCGTAAAGCTGGAGCGGGCCTTTGGTACGCCGATGGCCTGCCTGGAACAGGTGCGCGGACACCGTCATCACCTGGTCCTGCCGGAGGGCGCGCAGGCGACCTATCTGGTCATGATGGAGGACATTTCGCAGGGCGAGCGGGTGCAGGGTTTTACGGTCAACGGCAAGATCAACGGCAAATGCATCGGGCACAAGCGAATTATTGCCCTGCCGCCCAATATGAAAGAAATCGCGCTGGAAATCACGCAGGCGCGGGACGAGCCGGTATTGCGAAAAATTGCGGTATACTGACCCCTCCGGTGTTGCTAGCGTATCCCCTCTATCCCCGCGCGCAGCTCCGCCTCGCTGATTGCTCCCCGCGCGTTGGAGACGATGTTCCCCTGCGCATCGATAAAAAACGTGGCGGGGATGCCCGACATGCCGTAGGCCGCCGCGGCCTGGTTTTTCGTGTCAAAATACACGGGGAAACCGTAACCCTGATCCTGCACGAAATTTGCGCCGTCCGAGACCGTCTCGCCGCTCCAGAGCGTGTCCACCATCAGGAATGCGACCTCGCCGCCCAACTCCCCGTGGACCTTGTCGAACTCGGGCATCTCCTGGCGGCAGGGCGGGCACCAGCTGGCCCAGAAATTCAGCACCACCGGCCTGCCGCGGAAATCGGAGAGCCGGCACGTGTTGCCCTGCTCGTCCGTCACGGTGAAATCGGGGGCCTGCCGCAGGCTGGCCTGGCTCCCCTGTAACGGGGGCTCCGCATCCGGCGGCACCCGGTCGCGCAGCGCGTTATAGCCCAGCAACGCGCAGGCCAGCAGCGCCGCGAAGCCCGCGATCCCCAGGAATGCTTTTGTTTTTTGTGACATATGATCGCTCCTCCTGCTGTAGGAGCGGCACCTTTGCGAACCTTAATTGCGCAAAAATAGTTGCCGCCCGGGCAATTTATTGTAGGGTTCGGGTGGCAAGAATGCCACCCCTACAGGCTATTCCTCCCACGGAAATACATATTTCAAATTCAGATCGTCCCGCACCTCGCACAGCTCCGCCTGCACCGCCGGGTTGATTGCCACGCCGCTGCCCCTGCGCGCCTGCCAGGCCAGCCACTCCTTTTCCCCGGCGGTGAAGATGCGTTCCTGCCCCGGCGCCTTGCGCGAGGCCCGCAGCGCCCGCATGATGTCCCCCGCAGTCTTTTTGAAGGCCTCCAGGCCCATGAAGGCTTCCGTATCGATTGCTATAAAGAAGTGCCCTAAATGGTAGGGCGCTTTTTTGCCCTCCTCGAACCCCGAGAGTGCCTTCAGGTACGCCCCCTGCTGCAGCGCGGCGGAGAGCACCTCGGTCACCGTGGCGTAGCCGTAGCCCTTGTAGCCCGCCAGCTCCTCCCCAATGCCCCCCAGGGGGGTCAGGGCGGCCTCGCCGGTGTTCAGCTGCCCAAGAATCGCGTGGGTGTCGGTCTTCGCCTGCCCATCCGCGCCTATGACCTGCCCGGCGGGGGTGTCCTTGCCTATGCGCTCGTAGTACTCCAGCTTGCCCCGCTGGGTGATGGAGGTGGCGCAGTCCAATATGAAATTAAACTCTTCGTCCGTGGGGAAGCCTATGGTCAACGGGTTTGTGCCGAGCATCCCCTCGGTGCCGAAGGTGGGCGCGATGGAGGGCCGCGCGTTGGTGCCGGTGATACCTATCATGCCCGCCCCGGCCGCCATGGAGGCGTAATATCCCGCGATGCCGTAGTGGCAGGAGTTGCGCGCCGCCGCCATGCCCATGCCGTACGCCCGGGCCTTGTCTATGGCCATCTGCATGGACCTGACCCCGATGACCTGGCCCATGCCGTCGTGCCCGTCGACGACAGCCGTCGTCTTCGTCTCGCGGATGACCTCGAACTGCGTCACGGGGTTCTGTATGCCGTCTTTGATTCTATCAATATAGATGGGCTTGAAGCGGTTCACCCCGTGGGATTCGATCCCCCGCCGGTCGGACTCCAGCAGCACGTCGGCGCACACGGCGGCGTCCGCAGGAGGCACGCCCACGCCGATGAAGGCCTGCGTCACGAAGCTTGTAATTTCATCCCAGGGGACGATGTTATTTGGCATTGGCGGCCTCCTTTTATATACACAGTGTGATCGCATCGAGAATTTTAACAATATAGGGCACGTCTTCCATGGCGACGCACGATTCCCACGTCAACGCGCCCCACCAGTTTCCGCACAGTTTGTTCGGGCTGCCGCAGATGCTCACGGGGACGGCGCAGTCGGCGCTGCTTTCGCCCTTGCAGTTGCGGCAGCGGCGGATTCGCCTCGAAAAGTATTTCAGGAGCGCCGGCGATTTGTCTTTCAGCGCCCGGAAGAAGGCCTCCAGCGGTGCCATGTTGTCTCTCTCATACGGAATCCAGAGGTGCAGCGCAATCTGATTGCCCAAACAGCCGAGACACATGATCCGGTTCTTCCTGTGTTTGTAGATGGCTTCGTACCCGGCGCAAATGCCGCTTTTGATGGAGCGGCTCAGTTTGTGCTTGCGGGCAGCCCGGTCCAGCGCGAGCGCCGCTTCCCGCTGCCCGTCGCTCAAAAACACGAGCGCGTTCTCAAACTTGTCGTACTTATATGACGGGCACAGCACCCTGAAATCGCAGTTCATGAAGCTGTTGTCGCCCGACACCTTCTCCTTCCTCGCCGTGATTGCCTGCGCCATCGCCCGTATGGAGGGGAACATGCTCGGGAAAAGCCCGTTTGTCAATACAACGCGATCACTCCTATATTCGACCTTCAGGCCGGCGCGACCCATCATCTGCAGGCGATCCTTAAAAGTGATGCCCTTGTCATTTTCGCTCCCATAGCCGTTCTTTGGCTTATATCTGATAAATTCAGTCTCCCCAAACAGGGCAAAATCGATCAGCGGCCTGAAAAATCTATACTGTATGCCAAGCCTGCGGTTGTCGCTGATCGGCAGGTAAAGCGCCGTATTCTCATACAGATCGCCGAGCACCAACAGCATGAATTCCCGCAGCTGCCCGCAGCTTTCGGCCATCTCCGGCCCCAGAAAATCGGCGACCTCCTGCGGGAGCGTCATTTCAACAGGGAGTATATGGATGCCGCAGTCCCATATCGCTTTGTGCAGTTCCGAGGGGAATGCCGTCTGGTTTTTGTCGAATAGCATGGATGTCTCCCTAATTTAAGATGATAGCCAGGTCAGCAGCCGCCCCATCACCCCCATGGCCATCAGCACGCCCATGACCACCAGCAGCACCCCCGAGGCGATGTTGATCCCCCGGCTGTGCCGCCGCAGGAAGCCCAGCGCGCCCTTGAGCTGGTCAATCAGCACCGCGCAAATGATGAAAGACAGCCCCAGCCCCGCGGCGTAAATGAGCAGCATCAGCATCCCTACCAGAACGCTGCCGCGCTCCGAGGCCAACGACAGCGCGGAGCCAAGGAAGGCCCCCACGCAGGGCGTCCAGCCGATGGAGAACACCAGCCCGAGCAGCAGCGAGGAGGAAAAACGCAGGTCCTTCGTCTCCACGCTTTTTCGGCTCGTGCGGTTGAGAAAGCCTATTTTCAGCACGCCCAAGAAATTGAGCCCCAGAACAACCACCGCCAGGCCCGTGGCCAGGTTCACCCACAGCGAATATTGCCGCAGCAGGCCCCCTATGATCCCCGCGAAGGCCCCCAGAACCACGAACACCAATGTGAAGCCCAACACGAAGCCCAGCGCATTGACGAGCACCCGCTTTTTTTTGCCGCCGTCAAGGCCGTCGGCGGCGACGGTCTTACCCGCCGCGAAGTACGTCACGTACACCGGCAGCATGGGCAGCAGGCAGGGGGAGACGAAGGTCAACATGCCTTCGAGGAAGAGCAGCAGGTATTGCATGGGGGCTCCTTTCCCAAAAATACTTGTTGCATTCCTAAAGATATTCTGGTATAATATCTTTAGAAGGAGGTGCATATCAATGCCGAATATCAGATCCAGCACCGATCTGCGCAACAACTACAACGAAATATCCACGTTTTGCCGCGAAACCCGCGAGCCCGTCTTCATCACCAGGAACGGCCAGGGCGACCTGGCTGTGATGAGCATGGAGGCCTACGACGAGGTCACCGGCTTGGGGGAATTATATCGTCTGCTGGACGAGGGCCATGCAGATGTATTGGCCGGACGGGGAAGCCCGCTCGAAGAGGTTTTTGACGACATCCTTCGCAAGCATGAGGAAGAATATGGAGTATAATGAATATCGCGTCATTATCACAGAAGCAGCGAAGGCTGACTTAAAGGGCATTCGCAACTACATTGCCAAGGAGCTGGGTGCTCCAGTTTCAGCGAAAAATCTCATTCTGGACATCCGCAAAACGCTTCGAACGCTCTCGTTTTCACCGCAGGGGCTTCCGAGGGTGCGCAACGACCGTCTTGCCGCGATGGGATACCGCTGGATAGGCATCAAAAATTACATGGCGTTTTTCACCATTGTCGAGCGAGAAAAAGAGGTGTGGGTGGAGCGCATTTTCTACGGGGGACGGGACTGGCAGCGGCTTTTGTAGCATAGCCCCGCAATAACACCAAGCGGGCGCGGCCCCTTCGAAGCCACGCCCGCGCAGGTCGCGTATTTACTTGTATTTGCGCTTGCGGGCCGCCTCCGACTTCTTCTTCCTCTTCACGGACGGCTTCTCGTAGTGTTCGCGCTTGCGAACCTCTTGAATGATCCCGTCACGGGAGGCTTGCTTTTTGAACCGGCGCAGCGCGCTGTCCAGGGACTCGTTCTCCTTAACCCTGACCTGACTCATGTCTTTCCCTCCCCTCGTTCGATTGACACCGGAATTTGAAACAACTGCATTGTATTATAGCGCCTGCGGTGGCCGTTGTCAACCTTTTTTCGCGAAAGTTACAAAAACTTCATTTTGTGGTTGCCCCCTCACCGCTGCGGCGGAGCTCCCCCAAGGGGTAGCCGGGGGATGGCCCTAGTTCTTGCCCGCGGTGGTGATGTCCAGCGCTATGCCGCGCCGGTAGTCCCGGAAGACGACCCGCCTGCCCTCCAGGGCCGCGCGCACGCCGCCGAGCGCCATGGCCTTCTCGAACACGGCGTCCTCCCGCTCGCCGCGCGTCACGGCGATTTGATCTGCCCGTTTGCCGTCCACGAGGACGCCGAGCGTCACCTCGGCGCGCCAATACGCCGCCCAGGGCTTGGCGAGAAAGGCCTCCCATGCGGCAATGCAGAAGCCCGCGATTGCCAACACAAGCATCAGTGCGGGCATCCCGGTTTCGGCGATGACGCCGGCCATCCCCGCGCAAAACAGCGCGATGCCAAAGATAAATCTTTTCATGCGATTTCACCTCACCACAATATTGACCAGCCTGCCGGGCACATACAGCTGCTTGACGATGCTCATGCCCTCCAGGTGCTCGGCCACGGCCTGCCGGGCCAGGGCCAGGGCCTCCTCCTCGGGGAGCGACGGGGCGATTTGCAGCCGCGCGCGGCCCTTGCCGTTCACCTGCACCAGGATTTCAACTGTCGCTTCCACGCATTTGGCTTCAATCCAGGCGGGCCATTGCTGATCTGTGATGCGCCCGCCGAAGGCTTGCAGCTCCCAGAGCTCTTCTGCGATGTGCGGCGCGAAAACGCTCAACAGCAATAAGAAAATTTTGTATTCACTCTGCGTGATTTTGCCCGTATCAGTGATGAGATTGAGCAATGTCATCAGGGCCGCGATGGCCGTGTTGTGCTTGAGATTTTCCGTGTCCTGGGATACTTTGCGTATGGTGCGATGAAACTCTCCCTCGAGCTCGGCGCGGATGCCGCCTGCAATCACATTGTCCTGCAAGGCCCAGATGCGCTCCAAGAACCTGCGGCAGCCCTTGATGCTCGCCGAGTTCCAGGGGGCGGTCTTCTCAAAGTCGCCGATGAACATCTCGTAGAGCCGCAGGGTGTCTGCGCCGTACTGCGCGATGATCTCGTCCGGGTTCACCACGTTGCCCCTGGATTTGCTCATCTTTTCGCCGTTTTCCGCGAGGATCATCCCGTGGCTGGTGCGCTTGCGGTAGGGCTCGGGGCCGGGCACGGCGCCGATGTCGTACAAAAACTTGTGCCAAAACCTGCTGTAGAGCAGGTGCAGCGTGGTGTGCTCCATCCCGCCGTTGTACCAGTCCACCGGCATCCAGTAGTCCAGGGCCTCCCTGGAGGCCAGCGCGTTTTGATTTCCGGGGTCGCAGTAGCGCAAAAAATACCAGCTGGAGCCCGCCCACTGCGGCATGATGTCGGTCTCGCGCTTGGCGGGCCCGCCGCAGGCCGGGCAGGTGGTGTTCACCCAGTCGGTCAGCAGGGCCAGGGGGCTTTCGCCGTCGTCGGTCTGCTGGTATTTCTCCACATAGGGCAGCGTGAGAGGCAGCTGGTCCTCGGGCAAGGGCACGATGCCGCACTTCGGGCAGTGCACGATGGGCACGGGCTCCCCCCAGTAGCGCTGCCGGGCGAAGACCCAGTCCCGCAGCTTGAAATTGACTTTTTCATGGCCTATGCCCTGCTGCGTCAGCCATTCGATAATCTTGATTTTGCCCTCTTCCACAGGCAGCCCCGTGATAAAGCCGGAGTTGACCATCACGCCGGTCTCGCAGTCCGTGAAGGCCTCTTTCTCAATGTCCCCGCCGGCGACGACTTCTATGATGGGCAGTTCAAACGCGCGGGCGAACTCCCAGTCGCGGGTGTCGTGCCCCGGCACGGCCATGATGGCCCCCGTGCCGTAGGAGATCAATACGTAATCTGAGATAAAAATGGGTATCTCCTGCCCATTCACGGGATTGACAGCGCGCACACCCTGCAAACAGACGCCGGTCTTGTCTTTGTTGAGCTCCGTGCGCTCAAATTCGGACTTTTTCGCCGCTTCGCTTCTGTAGACGCGAATCTCTGCGAAATTTGTCAGGCGGTCCCTCCAGGCGTCGATGAGCGGGTGCTCCGGGCTCATGACCATGTAGGTCGCCCCCCAGAGGGTGTCCGGCCTGGTTGTATAAATCTCAATAACATCTCCGGCTGTAGAGGCGAAGCTCACCTGCGCCCCCGTGCTGCGGCCAATCCAGTTGCGCTGCTGGGTCTTCACCCGCTCGATGTAGTCCAGGCCGTCCAGATCGTCGTTCAGGCGCTGGGCATATTCTGTTATTTTCAGCATCCACTGGCTCTTCTTTTTTTGCTCCACGCCGCTGCCGCAGCGCTCGCACACCCCGCCCACGACCTCCTCATTCGCCAGCACGCATTTGCAGCTTGTGCACCAGTTCACGGGCATGTCCTTTTTATAGGCCAAGCCTTTCTTAAGCATTTGCAGGAAAATCCACTGCGTCCATCTATAATATTCCGGGTCTGTCGTGTCGACTTCCCGCGACCAATCGAAGCTGAAGCCCAGGGAGATGGCCTGCCGCTTGAAGTTCGCGATGTTCCTGCGGCTGGCCTCCCCCGGATGAATGTGATTCTTGAGGGCATAGTTCTCCATGGGCAGGCCGAAGGCGTCCCAGCCGAAGGGGTACAGTACGTTGTAGCCCTGGAGCCGCCGCTTGCGGGCGATGATGTCCAGCCCCGTGTAGGGCCGGGGATGCCCGGCGTGCAGGCCCTCCCCGGAGGGATAGGGGAACTCCACCAGGGCGAAGTACTTCGGCAGGCTAAAATCCTGCTTGGCGTGGAACACGCCGGATTCCTCCCAGATGCGCTGCCATTTGGGTTCGATGGTTTTGGGGGTGTAGGGGGTAGACATAGGGGTCAGCTCCTGTTGGAAAAAATTTTTTCGGGAATTTTCAAAAAACAGTTGCATTTTCTGAAAAGTATGATATAATATAAGTGCCGGTGAAAGCGCGAATGCGTCGTAGCTGGTTTTTTTGCCCTACTTTGGGATTACCACATGCTGAAAAACATTGCCGCTGTCCCCAAGCCTGTTCATGACATCCAGGATGAGCTCTTTGTCTATCTGCTTGCTCTTTAGCCATTGTGGGATTTCATTTCCGCAAATGATGTATCTATAGTGGAGCCTCGTGAAAGTGGCAATATAATCGCTGAGCTGTATGAAATAGCTGTGCTTTGAATCCTTTTCAAACACCTCCTCAATCATGTATTGGTTGGGGATTTTTCTGACCGCCTTACGCATAGCGCTTAGTCGGCCTTCATCGCTGATTAAGAAATAATTCCAATCCTCGCCAAAGCGGCACAGTTTTTCAAGCTCATCGATGCATTTCTTCAAAACGGTTTCCAACACACGACCCAAAACTCCCTGCGAATCAGCCTTCAGCTTATCGTAAATAATGGTGACAATCGGAAGCTCTAGCGAACATATGAAATCGCACATGCCTCTTAAGATTTTGAGCCTCTCTTCCACCGGCCAAGTACGAAAGGATTCAGACGGCTCCTTACACTTTATAAACTCATATGTATGGAATTCCATGGAAACAGGAAAGTCGTGCTCTTTTTTTAGCTCATTCCTATACGCCTTGATTTTCGCAAGGGAATTCCGCCAATCCGCCGACGAAACGCAGATACCCGAAAGAACAAAGAAGTCGCTGGAATTCCCTGGAATCTTTATCCCGTCGTCTCCGCTTTCGTCGAAATACAAAAGTTTTGTTTGCATTGTCTATCCCTCCAACTCATGTATAAATAAACCAGACAATAATTTCGGCTCGAACCATGTGCTCTTTGGCGGCATAATGTTGCCGCTGTCGGCGATGGCCATGAGCTCATCGGGGGTGGTGGGGTACATCGCGAAGGCCACACGCATGTCGCCGGGGGCAGAACAACGCCGCTCAAGCTCCTCCGGGCCGCGTATGCCGCCGATGAACTCGATGCGGTGGTCGCGGCGGGAGTCCTTGATGCCCAGCACGGGGGCGAGCAGGTTCTTTTGCAGGATTTCCACATCCAGGCAGGCCACGGGGTCGCGGGCGTCAAAACTGCCGCGCCGGGCGCGCAGCCTGTACCAGCTGCCGTCCAGGAACATCCCGAAATAGTGCGCCCCCGCCGGGCGGTAGGGCGTGCCCGCCGGGGCGTGGTACTCAACATCGAACAGGGCCTCCAGCCGGGAAAGATATGCCTGGTTGCTCAGGCCGTTGAGATCACGTACAACGCGATTATAGTCCATAATCGCCAGCTGCCGCGCCGGGAAGGCCACGGCCAGGAAAAAATTAAATTCCTCCTCCCCGGTGAAGCCCGGGTTCGCTTCGCGCTTGGCAATGCCCACATGGTAGGCCGAGGCGCATCTGTGATGCCCGTCGGCGATGTAGAGGCTCTCTGTCGCGGCAAACGCATTTTGCAATTCCTGGGTGAGCGCCTCTTCCGTGACGGGCCAAATCTCTTGTATCGCGCCGCCGGGGCCCTCGAAGGCGCACTCGCATACGTGCGAATCGCACCAGGTATTCAGCATGTCGGCCACGCCCTGTGAATCTCTATGCAGCAAAAAAATTGGCCCTGTGTTGGCGTTGCAGGCTGTCACATGAGAAATTCGATCGATTTCTTTATCGGGATGGGTCAGCTCGTGCTTTTTAATGACGTTGTCCCTGTAGTCGTCGATGGCGGCGCAGCCCGCGAGGCCGGTCTGCGTGCGCCCGCGCCAGGTCTGCCGATAGACATAAAACCGCGCCTGTTCGTCCTGGAGGAAGACGCCCTCGTCCCGCAATTTTTGTAAATTCGCGGCGGCCGTTCGATAGACCAACTCGTCGTAGAGCCCCGTGCCCTCCGGCAGGTCAATCTCCGCCTTGTCTATGTGCAGGAAGCTCAATGGATTCCCCCGCACGCGCTGCCTGGCCTCCCCGCTGGACATGGTGTCGTAGGGCAGGGCGGCCACCCCGGCGGCCAGCGCGGGCCGGGGGCGGATGGCGCGGAAGGGGCGGAAGACGGCCATGGGGCACTCCTTTGTTTTGCATGAAGAAAATAACAATTCCCATTGTATAGTATAGCACGCAAATGGGGTTTTGTCAAACAAAAAACGGCCCGCAGGGGTGTTCTCCCTGCGAGCGCTTTTGGCATAGAAAACAGTTCAGCTCAACAGCCTGAGGACCCATTCGTATGGCAGCAGGAGCGTCGCGAGAAACATGAAGACATAGTAGGCGAAATCGAACATCCTGCCGAAGAGTGTCGGCCGCTGGGTGACCTCTATGCGCGCGGCCTCGCTTGTCACTTTGAGCTCGGGGTGGTTGCGGTTGTAGACCTCCACGGAATAGCTCGCCACGCCGGCGTAAACGCCACGGATGCTGAACTCGGCCCCCTCGTGCGCGTCGATGTGGGGCGTATCCCTGTACCACCGGTAACCAATCGGGTCGCCGTTGGGGATGTGCGCCTCCACGCGCAGGGTGATCTTTTGCCCGCTCTTCATGCTCCCCCCCACCGGCTGCACGGTAATGACAGGCATAGCGGGATTTGGCTCGTCGGGCGGGTCGGTTTCGGCGAAGGCGGACAGGGCCAGGGTTAGAGCCAGCGCGAGGGTGAGCGCCAGGGCGAGCAGGGTTTTTGCGGTTTTCATGGGGTGTGCTCCTTTCTAATATTAGGCACCAGCGTAAGGCTGCGTAAAGAGCCCAATAGCCCACCCAATCAAGAAAAGAATCGGGGCAATAGGCAAAAGCAGGCCAAAAGTCCAAACGACGCTAACAAGCGCATACCCAAACCCATGCATAATTGGCCCAGCGATGTAATTGCGCCATATCGTTTCCCAGAAGCTTTTCGCCTGTTCCGGCGCATCGGAATTGTCTTGGATGGTGATTTCAATTATAGCCGGGCCCGGCTCGTCGGGCGGGTCGGTTTCGGCGAAGGCGGGCAGGGCCAGGGTGGCAAGCGCGAGGGTGAGCGCCAGGGCGAGCAGGGTTTTTGCGGTTTTCATGGGGTTTTCCTCCTTTTAAATGATATATTTTAGAACTTAGTCGCCGCTCGGCTGGAAAATCCTCACTGATTTTGAAATTTTTTTGAAAAAATTTTTTTCATTCTTTTGGGCGGCGGCATTTGTGGGGCTACGGGCTTTTTATTATGCTTCTCGTAATACTTCCCGCGCGCTCCTCGGGCAAATTCTATAACAAGCCGTTTGCGCTATTCCCGCACTAAAACGACTTGACAAAGAGGAAAAAAATGCCGAAACGCTATTGTATCAACGAAAAACAGGTTAAAGAACTCAAAGTGCGTCTTTGCCGAGCACTTTTTTCAGCTCACATCCGCCAGCTCGATCCACTTGTGCCCGTGCGCCGCGATGTGCTCCTTGCGCCCGGCCAGGTTGTCGCCCTCCATCAGGTCGAACATATCGGCTGTCGCCTGGGCGTCGGCGGGGCATACCTGCACCAGGCGGCGGGTGGCGGGGTTCATGGTGGTCAGGTGCATCATGTCGGCGTCGTTCTCGCCCAGGCCCTTGGAGCGCTGGATGGTATAGCGCCTGCTCCCCAGCGCCTCCAGGGCCTGCGCCTTCTCGCGCTCGTTGTAGGCGAACCAGGTCTCGCCGCCGCCGTTGATCTCGTAGAGGGGGGATTCCGCGATGTACACCCGCCCGGCCTGGATGAGCGTGGGCATGAGCCGGTAGATCATCGTGAGGATTAATGTGCGTATCTGGAAGCCGTCGTAGTCGGCGTCCGTGCAGATGATGACCTTGCTCCAATTGAGATTTTCCAAATCAAAAGAATGAAGCTCTTTTGCCCATTTGCCGGTCACTTCCACCCCGCAGCCCAGCACTTTAATTAAGTCAGTGATAATTTCGTTTTTGAAAATCTTCGCGTAGTCGCTCTTGAGGCAGTTGAGAATTTTCCCCCGGACGGGGATGATGGCCTGGAACTCGCTGTCCCGGGCCTGCTTGCACGCGCCGAGGGCGCTGTCACCCTCCACGATGTAGATCTCCCGGTGCTCGGGGTCGCGCGAGCGGCAGTCCACGAATTTCTGCACCCGGTTGGTCAGGGCGTTGCCCGATTGCAGGGTCTTCTTGATGTTCACACGGGTCTGCTCGGCCTTCACCCGGCTTCTCAGATTGATTAAGACTTGTTCCGCTATTTTTTCGGCGTCCGCCTTGTTTTCCAGAAAATAGACTTCGAGCTGGTGCCGCAGGAACTCCGCCATGGCCTCCTGGATGAACCGGTTGTTGATGGCCTTCTTGGTCTGGTTCTCGAAGGAGGCCTGCGTGGAAAAACTCGAAATCACCAGGAGCATACAATCTGTAATATCCTGAAATTTTACTTTCGGGTCTGTTTTGTTGTATTTGTTCGTGGATTTCAAATAGGCGTCAAAATGCCCGACAAAGGCGCTCTGCGCGGCCTTCTCCGGCGAGCCGCCGTACTCCAGCCAACTGGAATTGTGGTAATACTCCTTCAAAGAGCTATTCTTCGAGAACGCCAGCACGGCGGTAATCTTTACCTTGTAGTCCGCCTTGTCCTCCCTGTCGCGGCCCACCCGCTCCGCCTGCCAGAACTGCGTCTCCGTAAACTGGTCGCCCCCGGAAATTTCTTTGATATAGTCCACAATGCCGTTCTCATAGTAATACGCAAATTCTTCAAATTTGCCCGCAGTGATCTCGTCGCGCAGCAGAAACCGCACGCCTTGGTTGACAATGGACTGCCGCCGCATGGTCTCCTGAAAATACGCCAACGGCACGGCGACGTCCGTGAAGACCTCCAAATCGGGCTTCCAGTGGAAGCGCGAGCCGGTGTCGCGCTTCTTGTAGGGCTCCTTGAGCATATCGCCCACGATGTCGCCCTTCTCGAAGCGCAGGAAATATCGGAATCCGTCCCTGCGGATTTCGGCTTCCATCCACTGCGAGGCCATCTGCGTGGAGGCCAGCCCCAGCCCGTTGAGCCCCAAGGAGTAGGTGTAGCTGCCGCCCTCGTTGGTGTCGTATTTACCGCCGGCCCACAGCTCGCAAAAGGCAAGGTCCCAGTTGAAACGGCCCTCCTTTTCATTCCAGTCCACCGGGCAACCCCGGCCGAAGTCCTGCACCTCGTAGCTGCCGTCGAGATGCCGCGTCACGAGCACCTTGTCGCCACGGCCCTCCCGCGCCTCGTCGATTGCGTTGGAGATGATCTCGAATACGGCGTGCTGGCAACCCTCCAGCCCGTCGGAGCCGAAAATGACCCCGGGGCGCTTGCGCACCCTGTCGGCCCCTTTGAGCTGGGTCAGGCTTTCGTTGGTGTAGGCTTTGGTTTTGGACATGGATCCTCCTGCTTCAACGATACTTCAAAATCAAAACAATCCCCAGCGCCAGCAGCGCCGCCGCGAGGCCAAGAATTTCCCATGAGTCTGTCAGATAAGCAAAAAATTTTTTCTCTGATTTGCGAAATAGTATGGCAAGCACGATAAAAAGGGCCGTTCCCAGGACAGCCAGCGCAATCCCTAATATGAACATTTCATAATCCCTCGCAATACAACGAAACGCGCTCCCGCTTAACTTTTTCAGAAAACATGCGTGACGAGCGTGAATCTTTGTCCTGCTCCAGCGCCGCGACAGTCACCAAATCCAGTTCCTTGCCCAGCGCCTCCCGCAGGTCGTTATACACGGCGGCCATGCCGAACAGGCCCCGGCCGTGGATGGTGGAACCCGCACGATCAATCAGGATATCCACGTCGCTGCGCTCCGTGGCCTCTCCCCGGGCATAGGAGCCAAACAGGTACACCGCCGGCAGACTGTACTTTTTCGCTACCGGCGTGACCCGTTTTCTGATTTCGTCAACAGAGTAAATCATTGCTTACTTCACGTTCACCCCGCCGAAGATATTCAGATAACGAATCGTCAGCGGCGGGTGGGCGGGGTCGTAGGGGCGGCCGGTGATGGACTTGGCGTCGCAGCCGCCGAAGATGGACGTACCCGTGCACTCCACGCGCACGCCGGGGGGGGTCACGATGTCGATGCCGCCGAAGAGGCTGTTGGCCTCGATGGTGATGGGCTGGCAGAAGTCAGCCGCCGCCAGGTTGACCGCCACGCTGCCGAAGACGGACGAGAAGCGCCCGCCCTTGAGCGCGCGGCAGTCGCTGCGGCAGCCCTCGGCGGTGAACACGGCGAAGCGGGTGGGGAAATCCTCGCTGGTGGCGGGCCCGGCGTCCGGCCTCATGGGGGCGCTGTACGTGTAGGGTTCAGCGGACGGCACGCCGTAGGCGTCGGCGGGCGGCACGCCGTAGTTCACCACAGGCGCCTGCGGAATGGGCCTAGGCCGCACCATGCGCACAACCAGCGTAACCCCCAGCGCAATCAGCGCCAGGGCGGCCTCGGCGGCCCCGAACTGCCGCCAGGTGATGGTTGTGCGCACGCCCTCCCAGTTTTGCAGGCGGATGAACAGCAGCACCGCCGTGCCCAGCATCATGAAGTTGAAGAAGTTGGGCCTGTGCATCACCATGGAGACCACCGCCAGGGCCATGATGGGCAGCGTCCACCAGCCCGCGAACCAATGGAGCTGCCAGTTGAAGAAGTAGACGCCGATGAGCACCGCCCCGATGGCGATGAGCAGCGCCGCGAGCAGGATTGTGCCCAGGTGCATACGTTTCATGGATGATCCTCCTGTAAATGAGTTGCTGTCACTATGCCGGCCCGAAGCAGCTGGTGAGCAGCGCGGCGATACCGCCCGTCAGCAGCGCCGCGAGCAGGACAGTGCCGAGGGGACGCAGGATGCGTTTCAATATGTGGCCCCTTTTCAATGCTGAATGCTTAATTCTTAATGCTGAATGAATTGTACGAACAGACCGTTCCCAACGGCCCCAAAGGCCATAGGGGCCGTATTAAGGCATTAAGCATTCATAATTAATTACGCCTCCGCCAGCTCCGGCAGCTCCTCGCCGCGCATCACGCGCTGGAACTGCTCGCCGGTGATGGTCTCCAGCTTCACCAAAACTTTGGCCACGCGCTGGAGCTGCCCCATATTCTCCTGGAGGATCTTCTTGCAGCGGGCGTAGGCGTCATCGATAAAGCGCTTGATCTCCAGGTCGATGTTCTGCGCCATGTGCTCGGAGTAGCTGCGGGTCTGCCCGTAGTCGCGCCCCAGGAATATTTCGTCGTGCCCGGAGGTGTAGGCCACGGTGCCCAGCTCGCTCATGCCGTAGCGCGTGACCATGTCGCGGGCCATCTTCGTGGCGCGCTCGATGTCGTTGGAGGCCCCGGTGGAGATGTCGTCCAGGGTGAGGGCCTCGGCCACGCGCCCGCCCAGCAGCGAGACGATGTCCTCCTCCATGTCCTTTTTGCACACGAAGTCTTTGTCTTCTGTGGGCAAATACATGGTGAAGCCGCCCGCCAGGCCGCGTGAGATGATAGAGATGGAGTGCACGTCGTCCTGGCTCTCCAAATAGAACGAGGCGACGGCGTGGCCTGCTTCATGATATGCCGTGAGGCGCAAATCTTTTTCGGTTTTCTTGTGGGATTTCTTTTCTGTGCCTATGACGACCTTGAGCATGGCGCTCTCGATCTCCTCGTGGGTGATGGCCCGCTTGCCGAAGCGCGCGGTGAGCAGCGCCGCCTCGTTGAGCAGGTTCTCCAGGTCGGCGGGGGTGAAGCCCACGGTGGTCTGGGCGATCACTTTTAAATCGACGTCGGGGCCGAGGGGCTTATTCCGGGCGTGGATGCGCAGCACGGCCTCGCGGGCGCGCACGTCGGGTACAAGAACCGTCACCTGCCTGTCGAAGCGGCCGGGCCGCAGCAGCGCCGGGTCGAGGATGTCGGGCCGGTTGGTGGCCGCGATGATGATGACGCCCTCGTTGGTGCCGAAGCCGTCCATCTCCACCAGCAGCTGGTTGAGGGTCTGCTCGCGCTCGTCGTGGCCGCCGCCCATGCCCGCGCCGCGCTGGCG
>Ga0123353_10000830_pt1 | contig 37544 bp, 15 predicted proteins | sample TergutLab28metaG_3_FD_92763 | JGI IMG/M metagenome (GOLD analysis project Ga0123353, IMG submission 92763) | Labiotermes labralis P3 segment gut microbial communities from Petit-Saut dam, French Guiana - Lab288 P3 | ecosystem: Host-associated > Arthropoda: Insects > Digestive system > Gut ... | reverse complement strand
TAGCATAGTGGGCTGTATTCTGACTGCAGTGTTCTTACAGCAGAAGTATTGCAGTGTTGTGGAACTCTCTCCCTCTCTCTGTTGTCTGGTGCAAAATGTCGCATTCATCTGCATTCATCCATTCTTCTGTAGTTACCAGGAAGGTGTCAACCATGCAGGAACCATGCTGTTTGATCTAGCATTAGAATTTCAAACTACAACATAAAATTATTTCAGCCAACAATGAAAGATTATCCGTCTCCTCACTCATACTTTGTTGGTGTGTTTGTCTGGGGGGTGGGTGAATGAAAACTCATCAGTAACGCAAATATCATTAAGCAATTTTCGATAGAAATACCTTGATATATCTTTGGTCTGTATATTATGTTTGTTACAAGAAGGCTGTAGATGCAAATTACATTAAGTACTGTGTAATGAAGAAAGTGCTAAAGTCAAGCTTACTGTAATACCACAGACCAGAAATTTCAGAAATGATCTCAAAGTTTTGTTCAAAGGGTTACATGTAAAGCATGGATTTGATATCCCAGGGTCACTTAACCTTCCTGATTGGTTACGAACCCTCAATACAACAAGCTTCCTGTAGAGAAACAGCCATTTTAATGACTATCAATTTGGACATAAGTACACCTGAAAACAATTTGGGCCCAATTGTATATATGATGCACAGACTTTCTTGGTTGGTGTGCTCATATTCTTGTACATGAATGCAGCTGTATAGGTGACTGGATCACACTGAAAACTGAAGAATCTCCTTTTGTTTTTACAGGGCATGAGCCCATTGGCAGTATTGGGATTTGTGGCCTACATACTAATATCTCTCACCATCATTGGGATGTTGTTTGATGATTGCCCATACGCTTGTATATTTGAACTGGCCCGGTGTCTCATGTTTGTGTCCTACGTACAACACAGTGAACTGGCACTCCAAGGAGGAAGTCACTTGTCTTTGCTGCAGCCATTCTTCATACTGTCCTGCTTCTTCTGGATTCTTAAGACCTTCAGATTTATTCAGGTTAAAGTTAAATCAAAATAATTAATTAAATAACAGACATCATCAAAGTGTAAATAAACTAATGTGAAAAGTATATTTTAACCCAGCAAGGAACACAGTCAGTCTGGCTTCACATTCGGATTTAGTCTCTGCCTCACAGAGAACACAGTCTCTCACAATTACAAAGACCAACTGGTTATTCTTGTTTAGGAAATAATCTGTTTACTGTGAAAATCATACATTCGGAGCATATATAGTGCAAGTCTCCTAATGTAATAGCAGGTGATCCATACATTTACCACAAGGCTTCAGAGGGTTTCACTGTATGCTAGTCTGCTCCCTAACAATGTTTAACACTCCAGTGCTATGGTATACATTACAGTACTGTCTTCTCATGATCACAAATGGTAAGGGTCATGTGTGGATTCTTATACAAATATCTAGAATTGTTTCTTTGAAAAAGACTTGGTTATGTAAAATGTTTTGTGATGGAATGATGTTCATTCCAACAGTAAATGATCTGTGAATTTCTTACACACAGTGTTGTTGTTTTGGTTCTTGTCTGCTGATTTTCAGCACCCCAAAATTAAAATCTAAATATAATACTCATGCTCACTTAACCCTAAAACACAATACAGACTTTGTCAGCTGCTCTGAATAGGGTAAAATTTGAAAAATGGTTCTCCTGCAACTCTAAGAATCATGTCTGTTGATCCTAACTCACATCTGAACTTATAAGAGAATTCTTTCACAGAACCTGAATTAGCCATCTTTATTATACCTGTATCTTACCCCATGTTGAAGCAAGTGATGGAAATGACCTCCTTCAACTCTCAGACATGGCTGACACCTGGTGAACACTTCCTTCCCTGGAAACTGGGGATAGCACACCATACTCCAGCTCTAATTTCCTTGAATGGCACCTCACATATTAGTTTGGGATTATCTGCTGAATGGTAAAGTTAAAGGTCTCCCTGATGCATGTCAAGCAGGCACAGTGGGGTGGTACATGTATAGCTCTACCCATACTTGACTCTGGCACTAGAATGGGATGATGGTTAGGGCCATGTCCAGGTTGCTTTACTTCCATTGTAAAGGAGGCTGGGTTGGCCACTGGAGCTGCTCTGAATCCAGGAAGTCTCACCCACAGCATGGTTTGAACCCTGGACTATCTACTGAACAGTAACTGTTATTTTGAATATTAGCATGTTTAAATAAAACCATGCCGCATCTGCACCACCCCTTCTATGTGGAAACCTACTCAATACCAAAATATTCCAGGATAGTTCCAGAAGGTGGTCTGGGGTACAAGTAAATTACCTAATTCACTACAGGTTACTGTAACAATATTTGATTAAAAGAATGGAACAAATGAACAAGAGTTATTAATATATGAAATTCAAGTATTAGAAAAGATACTCATATCTACCTTGTTTCATGTTCTACTATGTTCTTTATAACCAAACAAAAGTGAAGTGCATTTTAACTTAGAAGTACATAGTATAGGGAAACAAAATACCCTTACTTACCTGACAAAGTCAGTGCAGTGACTATGGCATATGCTGAACCTGCCAGAATGGACTGTGAAGATATCAGTACAATACAGAATTTGGACATGATGTGAACAGAGTAACTTACAAACCAAGTCAGGCTGTTAGCAGACTGATCATGGGATCAGCAAGTGAACGGGTAAGGAATAAGGGAAATAGGTAATGGGCAATGCAATGCTACGTAAAGAAGTTGATCAGCAAGTCACAGACTGAATTCATGTTACAAACCTGCACTCTTACAATACAGTCAGCCCCTTAAGAATCCTAGAACTGTAAATTTGTTTTGTTTCAAGCAAAGCAGTTTTATAGCTGACATTACAGTTTACACTGATATGCTGGTTTCATGGGATTTTAAAGGTTTTCGTCGGGATGTTGCTAATTGTGCTTCTTATCACCTGTTTCTTCTGACAGAACATAAATGTGCTCTCACTTCTGTGTTTTTAGAAACTTGTTCACCAGTCAATATACTGGGTCACATCAGATGCAATGAAACACACACTGTCTATATTTCCTACAACCCTTTTTATGCGATTTCTTCCTTATATTGGTTTCCACCATTAAACCCTACCATACACCATACTTCATATTCATGAACAATAATAATGTACCTCTGTTGCATGCACCTACTGAAAATAAACTGTTTTGAAGTTTTGCTAATATTTTGAACAAGGCTTCAGATGATAGTGTGTACGGGAACATGGTGCAACCCAACAACTTGATATGAGTCACATGCCTTGATACCCTAGCCTATGAAGTGGATTCTGCTCTGAAACAGATGCTGTATTTTCATGCAAGTAAATATGTTAGTTGGGCCTTAACATATTTCACTGACACATTTTACTAATAAGGGCACAAAAGTCTCATCTGTGAAAGTACAGGAAGTTTTTGTCTGTAGAGGGCCCTTTTATATAAATCCAGACTGATCTTTGACAAGAACTCAGTTTAAGAAATCATTTGTTCTTTTATGTATAACTTTCTCCCAAGTGGCTTACAGCCTGATTTACAAGGGTTTTCATCATTTTTATACAAAGGTTTCACTTGTGAATATGTTTAGTCATTTTAGGATATATGTCCATACATTCAGTGAAACAAACATATCTTCTGGTGAGAAGAGAAATTATATTTCAAAAGGTGATGATTACTGTTTTCTGGGCAGTGTATTCCTCTGATGAGTTCTGTCACAAACAGGTCCTCTAGGGCCGACTCTTTATCTGGAAAATTAAATACTACTGTGAAATCATGTTAAAATGAACACAGGAATCAATACTTACACCAGTGATCAGCTTTTTCCCAAACTGGTTTGTTTCTCAGGTGCAGAGAACGTTACGTTTACTTACATACTTACTTGTTCCATGGAGTCTTTCTTGAGAATCTAACCAGTTTTCAGCTACTCAAAAAATTCCACACATTTTTGTGAAACCCGAACGTTCATTATTGCACAAATGTAATTAGTCATCATTCCCATAAAAAAAAAGTAATGAGAATACAAAATATAGGAGGCATTACTTGCTCTATGCCACTCGGTGAAATGTATCCAACAAGACATATGAAGATGATGTGTTATGAAAGATAACACAGCAATATGGAAACTCTCATAACTCATCACTTTATGGTCCCCTTTCTGAAGTAACATATACAATGAACTCTTTCAAAGTTAAAAATTGTAAGAGTGAAATTTCCTCAGGATAAGGAGTTTATGTATCTTTGAAGGAAAATGGGAATACTCTAAGTCTGGACATTCTGAAGGTAAAAGAACCCTAAACAAATGCCGCATGCATACCCAAGACCAACAGCCTAATGGGTAAAGACACCTGTCAACAGGATTCACAGAATATAAATTATTTCTGAGTGAAATCTTTGAGAAATAGATTTGATCACAAATTTATTTATACACTATGAATTAAAAGGTACAGAATTGAACTTTTGTAATGTCCAGACTGCAACATCTTTTGGCTTTTACACATCTGCTATAACCTCTATTCTGTCCAAACCATCTTGGGTTTCCTTCACAGTACCTGACACATTAACATACTGTAAAATATCCCCTTTATTGTAATGTCATGGTACATCAGCAGTATTTGATTTTGCATATCAAAACACAGAGAACTGTAGAAATATTTCTTCCTTTACCCAATTAAACAACTCAAATTACATAAAAACAGAAAACAATACCATAAATAAAAGTGGCAATAAGAGTTAACATTATTGCACAAAAAAATGTAAATTATGATATCTATTTGGTTTTATGATACATTGTCTTTGGTCACACTAGCTCAGTATTTCAAATTAAACTGTTTATATTGATCTGGTCTTAAAAAAAGGTAAGAAACCAAGTATGAAACCTAGTAAAGAGAAGAAATAATGTGTATACATGTAAAAAACATTATCACACACACAGAGAATATATCTGGTATATATATATATGTATATATAACATGTTTTCGTTGTTTCCAAAACCTCAAAAACATTTCACATGTACATTCTTCTTATATAAAAAATTATACATTGTTTATTATATAAAAAACTAAAATCTCATATCAGGCATCTCTCATCAGCACATAGATCACTTTGCCTCTTTTAACAAAATGTGTTTCAAATGCACAAGCTAAGGTATAATTTACATAAAAACAACAATTGCACTGGAAGCACATATTTAAAAGATAAAAAAAGACAAATCTATTTGGCACATGGACTCCCCGTTATTGTTTCTTAGAAATGAGATAAGTGTTAAGAAATGTATGGAGTATATTTTTGAAAACACAAGAGACGTATACATATAAACATTTAAAAAGATCTGCATTGTCATACTGTATTACGCAGTCAGAACATGTAAAGTGTATGTAGAATTCAAATTTAAAAGTGTCTAAGTGAAAATGGGAAGCAAGTACGTGAAATGGTTCTGTTTCTGCCGACTCTTAGATGATGAGATTACCCTTGAAGTTGAACAGAATTTCCATACTGTAAGGGTGGTTAGAAGCAATGTCTTCATTCATCCACTTATGACACCATACTTTTTATATATACCCCAGTATAAATTTTCCATTTAAATGGACAAGAAGACACAAATTATGCTCAGACATAAAAAGACCATGCATTACAAATGAAAAGGAAATTTTATACTATAGTTAAGATAGATAAAACAACAAAAATAATAAGGAGGAATGAGTGAAGGAAAGGGGTGATTTTCATTAACAGCTCCACATTCATTTACAATTTGTGGACATCTTATGCTTTTAACCCCTCGTCAAAGTTGAGACATATATAATTATTATATATATGCATATAATTTATCTTGCTCCGGATAGAAAACTTCTACATTCTTAACACAAAGAGAAAGGTTATTTAAAAATATGTACCGTGAGCAAGAGAAATATTCATTATTTACAAAAGTGTGAGATTATTAATATCTGTGGGACCTCATCAGCATTTGACCCCATGTCTTCAATATAATTATAATAATTGTATCTCAGTATGTATCTATATATAATTATCTTCTTTCATTTATATTTATAATATATATATATATCACACCTTGTGATTCTATGAAATCAATCTTTCTTTTTTAGGCTGAAGAATAGAAAAATTCCTTATGTGCATGTGTGCACCATAAGAGCACATACACTGGATGGGAAACTGCCCCATATAACCAATCAGGTCCCATCACTGTGGGGAATGGGACACGTGCACTCCTGATAACATTAACGGCTTAGAATCAGGCAAAGGATATAAAAATTCTTCTCTACATATTATTGTCAAACCCATATACACAGCTCACACACTTGGAAGTATCAACAATTCGCTTCACCTCTAAACTGTTCCTGGAATGATGAATATTTTGTTTGTTTCTGTAAAACAACAAATAGAACGTACATCTATACATGGGGTTCCTTGCACTTTATCGATGTGAAAGAGTTTAATGCAAAGACACTTTGATTCGTTTTTACACACTAAATACGTTTACACTTTTGTCTAAATAATAATAATAATAATAATAATTTGCCATAATCTCCTCTGAGAACCACAGCACAAAAATAATAATGTATGTGAATCAGTAATCACCATCTTAGTACAGTACTGTTAACACAGCTAATCTCATATATTAACATTCCTACTTGCTTTGATTACACTTGACCCTTAGCAAGATCCTCTACAATTACAATGGGAATTACAATATAGTTTTGCATCAGTCCCTTTTAGTTGTCTGTAGTGTGTTTGTCTAATATAAATTGGTTCAGCAGCTATATATCTCTTTTGTAAGAGAGAAATGTTTAGCATTAAATCACATGTGATAGTAGTACTTGTGTGCCACAAATATCGATGTACACTGACGTGGCAGATGCACAGTCCTTTCTTCCTTTTCTCATTGATGACCTTTTCTTTTTCTAAAGTTTTTCATAGATGTTTCACCTGAGATGGTAGTGGGTTATTTATGACCTCAGTGGTGTCCTGTAACTGGTTTTCCCAAAATCTCTTGACACTGTTTGAACTGTGGTTGTCAGACCAGTGTTCAAGGGACTGCTGATAAGTTCAGGTAAGACCTATAGCTTTTATGGAGATATTTTTCCTATTTCGTTATGTACCACGCAGGTAAACTGTTTGTGTCTTTTGTTAGTTTATTTCTCATTTTTCTTGAATGGTTAAATTCTCATTAACATTTTACTGGTTTCACCCACTCCTTTTCTTTAATTAGTCAAATGTTATGGTGGCCTTAATCTAGTAGACTCCGTTAAACTCAACATACATTATTTGATTTGGATTTGGGTATGTATATTTTCTTGCTCCCTACATGCATCCAAATTTTCCATTATTTTGGTCTTGGAGAACTTCAGTTGAAAGGGTACATGAAGTAAGCATAATAATAGAGTAGGGAGAGGCACAGTTCAATTATAATTCCTGTTATCAACTTGTCTGCTTGTACCATTCAAAGAACTGGGTGTTAAAAATTAGTTAAAATTGTTTCTTTAGAAATAGAAAGCAATGAAGTATTAAATTTTCATTATCATATAACACCCCACCTTACTGAATAGGTAAAGAGAGTGATATCTAACTCTAAGTATTAACATGTGAACAATGTATAGTCGCAAAATAGTGATCCATAGTGCCAGTAATATACAGCAGCACTTGAAAATATGTAATGTTAATATTTACACTAATTTTGGAAGAAAACATGGAATTCCAATTAGAACTGACTGTTGTTAAAAGTATGTGAACAGTTTTCAGCTTAACTAATTCTCCAACAGCCTGACATATTTTGTTTCATTAAATTTGAAGGAAAACTCTAAAAAAATGAGCTTTATTTTGTAACATAATGCATGAAGAAATTAAATTCTTGATTTCAGATTCTGGTCTTTATATTGTACACTAAGCATTTAATTCTGGCTTCACACTGTTTAAATCACAATTGTTTTTAGAATGTGAATGACAACATGGCATTGTTCTTTTCACCAGTGGAATTTGCTCTGGTGAAGACATTAGTATGTCCATTTAATTTCAACACATCAGTTAAAAATTGTAATTTGTCCATAAAGAGCCATACATCCACATCCAGAAGAACTTACCATTCACAATAGTGTCTGCAATATCATTTTCATTCAAAGACAAAGACTGTACAAAATCTACATGCATCAGCACTTTGCACTGAAAGTTATCCATATTGTACATGAAAATTATGCATCAAACCAGAATAAAAATAACTACACTCCTGTAAAATATTTTAAAACTGGCAGAAAAATTACCATAACCTACACCCACAACCTGTAATTCAAACTGACTTTCAAATTGAGGAAAAATTATGGAAAATTAAATTAACATCCCATGAATTAAGTACTAAGGTGACATATATAAGCCACCATTACACGACAATCCATGGGCAAAAAAGGCCACATCACTTTCTCACCCTTGTTCTCATCCTCAGTCTCCAAACTTGTGATTTTATATATTTAAGGTGGCAGATATGATGATTATAACAATGCCATCATATGTACATGACTGGCAATCTTACAAAATGACAGGAGGGGGTTACACAATAATCCTGCATTGGATTATGTCTATAATATGACTTAATTAATCAAGTAATCTCCAATTTCTGCTGTTGTACCAGCACAGCAGTTGATACCAAGAACAATTATTCAGTGTACTAGTATTATATTTGACCTAAGACACATACCTGTTACAAAACAGATTTACAGTATCAGAACCAATTAATTTTTTTAAATAGCTGCACTACAAACTATACCAGTACAGATACAGACTGGCATGACACCCAGTGTAATTCCCATTGTATTTCTAGAGGATGAATGAGTGTTCATAAATTAACGATTTTGTACTATGATGGTGATGTATGGACACAAATGTATGTGTGCTTGGTACAAGATCAAAACAAATTATTGTTGTATCTGAGAGCATTGTAATATGAAACAAAGCTTTGCAAAATGCATTCATAAATAAGATATTTTAAAAAATCAACTATGGAATTACTATTTTACTTTGTCCTAAATGCTTTTTTAACGTTATGTATACTACATGTTACTTCATACTGAAAAACAAATGCTTCAGTTTCTAGAGAGAAAAATATTATAGTGAGCTCCTGAGTATTTGTGTGGGATTATAAGGATGGGAAATAGCAAGAGTATATAGACAGGACAGGGGTAGAATTTAGCAGGGGTATAAAGAAAGGGCAAGAGTTAACATGAGTACATAAACAGGACAGGGATGGTAGTTAAAATGGGTATACAGGCAGGACACAAATGGTTGTTAGCAAAAGCATACAGACAAGACAAGGATGAGATCTAACAACAATATATTTAGACAGGATGGGATGGAAGTTAAAAGGAGTATAGGCCTATAAACAGGACAGGGATGAGAGTTAACACAAGTGTGAAGGACAGGGATTGGAATAAGCAAAAGCATACAGACTGGAAAAGGATCTCAGGGAAATGGAAACTTGGTTCATTATTTACCATAATCATTCAACTTTTGTATCATGTGCACCATTAAGTGTGTTTTTGTATTTTATTTTTGTTCATGTGAGGAGTCTATTTGTATTGTCACAAGAACCCACCAATAGCTGAAATACAGAAGTCACAGCTAGAAATGAACAGTATTTTGTTTACTAGTCAAATCAACGCTTGTTCAGACACTGTGGCTAACACAGTGACATCAATGGCAATTTCTAATTTATGCTGTTCAACAACCCGGGTTTGAATGTCTCCATTACAGTTTTCACACCGATCAACATAAAACACCTCATATCATGCATATATATATCACATTGTGATCATAACATTTCCATTAGTTTCTTCTCCATCTGCTTTAATTTGACGCCATTAGCCGGTGTGGAAACCACAACAGCATTCTCACAGCACTTTCTCTATTGTGGTTCTTACATTCCTCTGATTTTGTATATACACCTTCTCAATAGCAACAAATCATGTAACAAATATTTTATTAAAATAATTGGCACTAAAATAAAAGCCCTATGTAATTAATAATCATATATATACATATAAGTTTTACAAAACTACAGTATCTTAAGAGGTACCCTATTAATAGAGGGAAGAAATTAAAATATTGCATCAAATTGTCACTTCCACCTTTATAATGAAAAATTATTCTTTAGTGCCATTTTTAAAAAGTGTTTTGCTTAAAGAAATTCTTAGAAAAACAATGTGCCTGATTCTCTATCTACAAGCATCACTACTGGCCAAGGAAGTCCCAATAGAATGTAACTTGGATCACATTAGGTAATTCAGATCTGATGGAGCAAAGCTGCATTCAGCTAACAGCAATTCTATGTCCCTTCTAAGGCTTATATAAGATTTGGTTCCAAGATGCAATGTGGACAAGAAAATAACCAGTAAAGTGGTGTCATGGAAGGAAATAGTTATGTGGCAGTAACAAACGCTGTGACAAGTTTCCAAAAATGATCGTATGGACTGGGAACATATCTGTAGCAGCCCAGAGTAAGTAACATTACACAAACCTCGACACTGCAGTCTTCTAGATTGTTATGTCATGTGGGTACCAGTGTTTTGGGGGCATGAACTGCCTCCATGTTAAGGGTGCATTTCTACCTGAAGATAGTAACAGTACATGCCTCTGTAATACTGGTGTCCATCTACAAGGCCATATGTCATCATAATATGTAACATAACAACATGAATATACTCCAACAAGAAAACCAAACCCCAAAACATAAAAAAGGTACATAGTGAAAGAGGAGCACAGGACCTATCCTCCAGATATTCACTAAATATCAAGTCTGAAATAATGATACATGCCAGTTTATGTATTTATATGCCGAGGTTAAATGCATAAACCAATGTGCACTTTGTCAGGCATGTGGCTGAACAGGATGCTTTAGAGTAAATCAAATTAAATGACATCAAGTGGTATGTTTAGAGTGAATAATGAAATGGAATGTGCTAGGAAGTGGCCATGGTCTAAATTGAGTTACTATCCTGGTACCTGCCTGTATAAACTCAGGAAATCCAACCAATACCTGTCAGGTTTGCAGTTTTTAAGTTGTGATATGAGCCCAGGAACTCACATAGATGATGCAGGAATTCAATTCACTTGTCTACGGTGTTAGAGAGTATAAATGGCTAAATAGGGAAACAACTTGACAGTATATAAAAATAATAACAAATTAGACTATTTCCTGAGTATTTCAATGCAAGTAATGCACCTTGCAAAACATTTGCTCATACCACCAAATCAGACTAGATCAGGCTGGGAGACATTTGAAGGATATATGGGTCTAAAATGGGCTGAAGTTAATGAATTCCCCAGACACTCGGAAGAAAGGTGTTAGTATAAGTGAACAAAATGTATGACATGTTTTATTAGTTTGCTTAACTGCCATAATGAAAATTCATTTTATCAGAATATGTGTCTTATGCTGAAATGAGAAACAGCATTTAATGGTAAATTTTGGCACTGAGATTACCATCCTATTGCCTTACATGATTATTGACATGGTTTAAACTTGCTGTCTAACTGTTTCTATAAATCTCAGACCGTTCCTTATATTCAGAAATATGAAAATACCATATAGTGTATGTCTGAAAAACTTTAGGACAGTTTTTAATGCAACAATAATATGACAGCCACCTATCGGGCAATGTTGGGACAACACAGTTAACAACCTTCACCAAACTACAGGACAGTTTCATCGTGACAATAGTATTACTACCACCTGTGGGGCTATGTTGGGACTATGCAATAACAACCTTCGACTAACATATAGCCAAGTTTAATCTGTCTACAATTAGCCGTTAATGAGCAGCAACATGTACTGCAAATCAATTTTTGTGTGTTGTAATTATTTGCAAACAAATAGTAGTGACTGTATTTGGCACAAAAGTCGGTAAAGTACCCCAGACACACCACAAATGATTCCAAATGACTGTGGTCACAGTGCAATCAGTCACTGCAACATTTACTGATAGAATGCCCGTTTCCATTAAGGTACGGAGAACATGAAAGCAGACTCCAGAAGCAGCTACCCTTGCATGCACCTATAAAAAATAAAGGCTGTTCATGGCCTACTCATTGAGAACTGTCACACCTCCCTCCAAACCACTGCAGAATTTGAAACATTGGCAAGGATACCGTGTGCACAATAGTCAAGCAAAATTTAAGGAAGAGGAAGGTGTGCAAGAATTTGTTCATCATGCATCAATGATGGAGCACACAGGAACAGATTCATTCTGTGTCTGAAGGTGACTAGTTGTGTTGTTCCGCATACAATCCTGAAACAGAGCTACAAAACAGTGGAGCAGAGTTGATGGTAAAAAATTCACCAAAACTGAAATTTTGTGGGTCCAAAAATATTGCATAAAGATGATTTTCATCATTTTTCATGCAGACAGTAACATACACCATGAATTCCTTTCAAAGAGCCGAACCATACATGCAGTGTGTTAGCAATGTTATGGAACAGCTCTTAAAAAGAATGGAGACAGGCCAGCTTTGTACCATCCAAGTTATTGGTTCTTGTTGCATGACCATGCACCATCACATAACACTGCAATGGTGAAGCAGTTTTTGGCTAACAGGAAGGCTGCTGTGCATCACCCCCACTATTGTCTCTTCCCCAAACACAGATTTGCCCTGAAAGGTTGCAATTTCCAGACCATTACAGAAATTCTGAATACCATTACAAGGGAAATGAACAGCATTCAGGAAGAGGCATTCCTAGAAGGAATACAGTAATTTTATGAATCATGTACGCAAGTGTATAAATGTAGATGAAGTAAAGGTTGAAGGAAAACAGTAATTTTTTAGTATATGTGCTTTTTTTACAAGTTTTCTCCTAAAACTTTTCAGACACACCTTGTACTAAATGGACACATCAGTGAAATAATATGTGGATATGCAGAGTAGAGCTCCCTGGAAGTCATCCCCTTTCTAACAAAGAATTACTTGATATTACCTACATAATTTGGCCTTTCTCCATCAGTTCTGTAAGAGACAGTGATATTTAAAATAATATCAACTGAATCATTGTAGAGCACATCAAACAATTCCCTTTGTTCTGTAGTGTCACTAAACTCCTCTTGCATTTCTGACTCAGATCACCTTGCACGTTCAGAAGATTTGACTAGCTGGCCAACCATGTTGCATTTCTTCTCATTCAGAACTGTACATCAGCTGAGGTGGTGGAAGACAATTGATTTTTATGTCATTAGCATTTTTATTTTATTCATTGGCACAATAACAACTTTATGGCAAGTTAATAAACTTTTGGTAAATCTGGACACCTTTACAGTGGGTTCAGACAAAATGAAAATATGTTTGCGCTTCATAATGACTGCAACCATTTCTCATCTTCTTTTCACCCTAATTTACATTAATTTATATATATACTTCTACCGGTTCTCAGTTGGCCGAGAAAATGTTGAAAATTATTGTACAGGTACCGTAATCTCCTATTAATATTCCTATATGTACATAATGAAGAAAATACGTTCATACTTCCTGAATTTAGGACTAAAGCTACAATTAAGACAGCATCCCTCTGTGGAGAACTGAGGGAACAAGAGTTTATGGCACACACTTTTTTGTGTTAAAGACTTTTAACATTAACACCTTCTTCTTGAGTACATTTTAAACAAAGAAGATGCAAAAGTTTCACAATGGATGGACTTACATACTTACAAATGAATAACACTGTAAAGACCCTCCTTTCTTAATATCACTTCTCACTTAAGTTTATTACTGAACAGAGCCATTCCTATGAGTCATCTGCAATGACAAAACTGTTATGTAACGGGCAACTGGAGGTATCAGGGTATTCAAAATTTTTAAATAGATAGATAGAGAGAGAAAGGGGAGAAAAGTTTGAATTATTTAAATATTTTTAAAAGGATTCAAACATTTAAAAAGGGGTACAAACACTCCATCTCAGAATAACAGTTAAAAGATGGAGGACTTGTTTCTTTAGTAATTACATATGAAATGCAGGCATCTACTGAATCTAAGAATTCTCAAAAAGATTCTCCAAACACTACTACATTATGAAGAATTTTACAAGACAGGAATTCCACTAACAGTTTTCAGTTTTGTCACGGGTCAGGAAAGCCATTAACACACATAATGTGATGTAAGTTGTGTTGCAAATGCCCTACATGGAGCGAGATGCACTGCTTTTCATTCTAACATAGACTCATAAAATTTACTTTCTTCTGGTGGGACACTTTACTTTCACAATATCAGGGTGCGATCCAGTTTTATTTCTGATGCATGCATGTACTTTAAAAAATGAAGTGACACATACGAATTTATTAGTACTGAAACTTCTTTCAATTAAGTAAACATGTAATAAGAGGTCATTAATTTCAAACATAATCTTAAAATGTGTTGTTAACAATAAATCTAATTTCCTGACCCGAGCACATAGCAAGATTAAACACCAGTAAAGCGAGGAATATTTAAAAGGAGAGAGATGAAAAATCACTATATTATGTTGGTATTAAAATGAGTAAGGGAGAGAAAAACGTGATGTCAAGAAGAAGAAACTATAATGAACAAGTCGCCTGAGAAACAGGTTGCTTTCTGTTAACGTTTTTGTAGTCCAAAGATGGAATGCATGAATCCATAACAGTACAAGAGATTCCAAGTTATGACACTGTTACCATCAAAAGAACACATACTTCTGAAAGTGCCTGACATAACTTTCTGAAACTTTTATTGGGTCTGCTTAACATAAATCAAGGGTGAAAATGTTTCACTATAATGGTAATTCGGTCTTACTAATTTAGGTACAGTTATCCCATTTTATTGATCAGTCTAATTATAAAAATATATTTGAACAGCACAGCCCTTAGTCCTCATAGATGAATATAATACATTCCTTATATTGTACTACAACACGTTTCAGTCTATTCACATGGTCACCATCAGGTAGTCATATAAAACATAGGAAAAATTTAGCTTTTAAGAAGAGGCCTCCCCTTTACAAACAGTGGTTATCTTGTTTTAATACTAATATTAATATTATTCCAAATAGTGGAATACTAAATGGCAGAATGTATAAAAATTGAGTATATTGTTACGATATTCCTGTTATTCCTATAGATGTCAACATCCTGTTTCATTGACAGGTTGTCGGGTACTCTGTGGTATGTTGTTGCATAGTGGATATTAATTTATGTAACTCATATTCATAAGGTTGACTGTGTATTTAGTTTGTTAAAGTATGGTAATCCCTGTGTACTTGATCCAGATCAATCAATAAAATTTGTAGAGGACTGTGCCAATTCATTAGAAATAAGGAAAAACATTCAGCCTAGCGAGCATTTCAGGTCTAGGTTGAAAATCGTTAGGATGGCTGATGAGTATCTTGATGAAGGCAGATTGGAGAAAGCTTATATTTTGTATAGGAGATTTATAACGTGTTTTAAAAAACTTACCATCCAGATTTTACAAGTGTGTCATTGCCAGACAGAGCCCTCAATAATCAGAAGTTAAGAGAAGTTGTACCAAAAGCACAGAAGCTGAAGACTCGCCTTCTCAAACAGTATACATGTCACTATAAACACTGTGAAGAGCAGCAGAAACTGAAAGAGATGAGGGAACTTGAGCAAGAAAAAGAAGACAAAAGGAAACATAAAAAATTTAAAATTACTCCTCCCATGAGTTCACCAGAGGAGAAAAGAAAGACCATGCCAGGAACATCCTTTGTTGTAATGCCTCCTGTAACTACAGATAATGTAAGGAATCTAGATGTGCTAGAACCAGAAAAATCAAGTTACATTCCAAAACCAGATTGTATATAAATAATCCAGTAAGTGCACTTAGTGGATTATATAAAAATCCAGTAAGTGCAGAAGGAACTACAACTTTCAATAACTCATTTTTAAAATGGATTGACGGACTTGACGCAGACACTGCGGACCATACGGTTTTGGAATGTAACTCGATTTTTCTGTTTCTAGCACATCTACATTCCTTATATTATCTGTAGTTACAGGAGGCATTACAACAGAGGATGTTCTTGGCATGGTCTTTCCTTTCTCCTCTGGTGAAGTCAAGGGAGTAATTTTAAATTTGTTATCTTTTTTACGTTTGTCTTCTTTGTCTCGAAGCATAAGTCTCCTCTTCTCTTTCAGTTTCTGATGCTCTTCACAGTGTTGTTTATATTCACGTGTATACTGTTCCAGAAGGCGAGTCTTCAGCTTCTCTGTTTTTGGTACAACTTCTCTTAACTTCTGATTATTGAGGGCTCTATCTGAAAATGACACACTTGCAAAATCTGGATGGTGATGAAGTTTTTTAAAACAAGTCATAAATCTCCTACACAAAATATAAGCTTTCTCCAATCTGCCTTCATCAAGATACTCATCAGCCATCCTAACGATTTTCAAGCTAGACCTGAAATACCTGCTAGGCCGAATGTCATTCTTTATTTCTAATGAATAGGCACAGTCGTCTACAACTTTCATTCGTTGATCTGGATCAAGTACATGATTACCATACTTTAACAAACTAAATACACGGTTAACCTTATGAATATGAGTTACATAAATTAACATGCACTATGCAACAACATACCACAGAGTACCTTACCTCCTGTCAATGACACAGGATGCTTTAAATAGCAGTTGATGTCTATAAGCATAACAGGAATATTTTAACAATATACTCAAGTTTTATACATTCTGCCACTTATTATTCCACACCTGCGAATAATATTAATATTAAAACAAGATAACCACTGTTTGTAAAGGGGAGGCCTCTTCCTAAAAGCTAAATTCCTCTGTTTTGTATGACTACCTGATGATGGCCATGTGAATAGGCCGAAACATATTGCAGTACAGTAACAGGGATATATTATATTCATCAGTGATTACTAAGGGCTGTGCTGTTCATATTATATATTTATAATTACGTTCCTTTGACTGATATTAGTAACTTTACATTACACTGCTCTACACAGCATCATATGAATGTTTCTCATTTCATTACTGCTTGAATCTTGCAGTTTCTCATTTCATTATCTAAGTTTACCATCAGCACACTATTTGATGCTGTTTATTAATTTCAATTTTGCATTCATATAATTACATAAACAATTTACAAATATTCCATTGAACAGCCAAGAACTGCTGCACACTCCATACACAATCAAGTGCCAGCGAAATTTAAACACATGTGACATGTACATGCCATGCTGACTGCTTAGACTCCTGCATGTTCTTGTCAGATTTTGATACAAACTACAGTGGCTTTCTGTTTCTCAGGTTTGTTCCAAAGGGGTTCTGTTTGTGTCAAGGGAGTTTGAGGGAGGGGAGGAAGCTTTTGACTCCTAGGTTAGTTAGCAACTCTTACTGTGATCCATTCTCCCTCTTTTACATACAACCCCTGATGAGAATGGATTATTCTTCAATCCACACACACACAGGTAGATAGGCAGATTAATTCTCCTGTAGCTCTATTTCAGGCTGTAATGTTGGTAGTAGTCCTCTTCTCACTACTGGTAGTCATCCATCTTCATAATCTTATGCAGCTGGACTTGTTTATTCAAATATTGACCTTACCAGCGCACTTGGTTCAGTCTCCACTCACAAATGCTGAAATACAGATTTGCCATCTCAGGGAAAGTAGGTTGCTAGAAACCAGAAGACATGATCTCAAAAGAGCATCGACTGTGTAGCAAAGTGACACAGTCTTACTGCATAGAAGAAGTAACAGAATATGACATAAAATTATAACTCACCAGCTTCAGGAAGAAAAGAGAATAAATATTACAATTATAAGTGTTGGAAATTTACCCAGGAGAGAATAATTGTCAATCAGAGGTCCAAAAAATTTCAAGTTTGGCAGTTCTTTACTTCTGGCATGTAACAATATTTTCTTCATCATTTCCTAACATTTTAAAGGATAATGCTGTCCCCATCTTCAGGGTAAAGCAGTCCATAAAAGACTGCTTGACCCAAAGATGAAAGCACTATGATCCTTCAAAATGTTGGAAACCATTCATCCGACAACATAGCATCACATCCCAGAAGATTTGAGCCCTCAGCAACATCACTATGGCAACCTCAAAGCTTACAAACTCAGGTATGATCACTTGCCTAAGTAAGTTTCTCTTGCACTTCATAAAAGCATCTATTTTGTTTGTTTTAGAAAATTCAATATTGAGCCCTTCTATCAAATTGAAAACCCTTACATTGGAACAACACAGTTACTGCCTCCATACAGACACATGACCTTCAAAACAAACTGACTTCAGTTATTCATTAAACTAAATGTAGAAATGGGCTGCAGTAGTATACTAAAACTTACGGCACATCATTTTTGGGCAAGTTATCATTCCTGCAGGGTGCTTTTTACGATCACTCAGTCCATCTCCGTTCCATGCAAGAAATCAGATCTTTTTTTTTAAATTAATTTTATGGACTACATTCAGACTGGGACTTGGCACTACTATCACATTTTTTTTATTCCCACTTTTTGATCTTCCTGGTCTGCCATTTCCTTAATTTACAGGGTACCAGTAACAGAAATGAGCACAGCCTATAGAGTATAAACTTCATTACAGAAAGAGAAATCATTTATATTACATAATGAAACTATGTCACATTAAACAACAGACTCCTTTCTAACACCTCTGTCGTAACAAATGATTCGTAACTGGCCGTACATAAATATACTGTATTCTACACTTTTTTCACTGACTGTACTTGCAGTCTTGCTTCACAGGGAAGCCAACAGACCAGAACTCTTACTGTAAGTAGCGCTCTGTCTACACATCCTAGCCAATTAGGACTGTCCACCAGCTGACATCCGCACGTCCAGCAGCTTGCTTCACTGCATACAATGCCTGTTGCCAGTGATAAGGAGATGACAAGTTTTCTGTGATTGTGCATTGTGTTGTTAAATTATACTACGTTGAACCCTAATTATGAAAAAATAATGGAAGTACAATAACCCATTGCCCAGTGCTATTTTGACTACATGTGGTTAAAAATAATTTAATATTTGAACACAAGAAAATGCCAAGTACTGGAAGACTAACATGTGGATAAACATGACTCAACTGCTGTGAAAGCTAGCAGCATCAGGTTCCCAAGCACTGCGTACATGTTTAACGTCAGAAAATGTATGGAATTTTTAAGTAATTGGGAGGCGAGGGGTAGGGGATTGTTCATAAGCATCTATGTTCACATAACCCTTTTTTCCACAAGAAGTTCAAGCAACACAGTTTTGCCCAGCAGTCTATCACACCCCTAACACTCAACATAAAAAATTCGATAAAAATATGAAGTTACCAATATTTCAGAAGAATGTGTCACCCCAATTTTCAGGGCAATTTCTACCCTGTTGTAAATAATGTCTGTATTCTCATACACGCATGCAGTATAATTTCATGGTGCAGTAGAATGTAGGTGGGACTTGAGTACAGTGGAATGTTGATGGAAACTGTGAGGACACAGAACAAATAGTAGCCACGAATTTTGCTTGCAAAGTGCAGCATCTGCTAATGGCTGGTTGCAAGTACATGAGGCTATGCAAGTATGAATACATCTTTTAACTTTAGAGTCAGATAATGCCAAGGATGTTAAGAATGCCATATTACTATTTAGGTTTTTCATATCTCAATAATAACCATTTCACATACAATAAATGTTGCTCCATATTACTTCAATTTTTTCAAGTTAGAGCTATGTTGTGACACGTGTAATTAGATATTATGGGATAGACTTATGATTAGAGAGTCAAATATGTTTGTATTTCAAATACCCATTATAATGGGAACTTCACAAAATTTTATAAATTGTTCTTACATCAAGATTAGTCAGTTTTTTATTATACCATTCAAATTTGTTTCTTTTATGTTAATGATTGTATGGTGGTTACCACTGCACTTTGCTTTCATCAGTTAAGAGTCCATGGTCAGTACTACTTCTGCTGTACCAGATAACTTTACTAAGATACATCAAAATTTCCAATGGCAAGTCTGGGAAGTAATAACAAGGGACAAAAATTTAATTAAAATTAAGAAACAGTCCTTCAGACAAGCTAATAGTGACAGCACTTAAGAAATTCCTAGCCTCTTATGCAACCTGAAGGTCTGAGAATACCACTGGTTTGTTTAAAGATATGAAAAATCCCTGTAACAGAGGTAACATGTATGTTATCTCCTTCTTACTAGTTACGTTTGGTTCATTGGTAAAAACAAAAGGAATCCAAATCTGTTAATTTTGTGATCTGGTCCTTCACCCTTATAGCGACACAGCTTCCACAGTACATCTGTTTTACCTAGAGTGGGGAGGCACCTTCTATATAGCAATATCTACTGTCAATTACCTTCATGGCATTTAGACACAGCAAAATATATAAAGAGTATTTCCAACAGAAGTTTAAAAACATTTCCACGTTTATAATTAAGCAACCAGTGAGCTAACAATGACATATGTATGAACTGCTAAAGCACAAAACTTTTTCCCATGTTGATTATGAACACATTGCAAGAAGTTTCCCAACATCTCATTCAGACCACATCATTGTAACCTCATTGATTATAATCAGTAATATATTCACCTGTTTATATTACTTTCTTTTTGAATTACCTTCCATTGAAGGTTTAAGTCTTCTGGGCTGTTATAGGGACTATGATCATTCAAACATCTACAACTACTTATCCAATAGCAGTGTAATATTTTGGATGATTTGAATCTTCAGAAACACCACTGTGAGAACCTAAACACTCACAACACATACACAGTGTGAACCCAAAGTTTTAGGGCTGATTTTTTTTAAATAACAGAACTAGAGCAATCTATTTGCCAACCCAAAAACTAAGGACTAACAACCAACATCCATTCAAGCACCAAGTTTCGTTTATCCTCAACAATGTACGAGATATAACTTGTCTTGTAATTTCAGTTTTCTTTATATGTCATGGATGGCAGAAATGAACAGTTGCCATAAAATTTTGTTTAAAAAAAAGGCTTATGGGAATGAGGCTGTGAACCAATCTAATGTTTCTCGATTTAGAGACGGAAGGGAACTGGTAGATGACGAGAGAGGTGGCCATCCAAAATCAACTTGAACTGAGGTAAACGTTGCTGCTGTTGCTCATTTGTTAAAAAATTACCCTCAAATCGGATCAAAAATGATAGCAGAATCTTTGAACATCCCCAAGACTGTAGTTCTTCAGATTCTGAAAGAGGATTTGGGAAAGAGAAAGTTGTGTGCATGTTTTGTTCCACACTCCTTGACACCTGAGAAAAAGGAAGATCGAGTCACATATTGCCAAGACATTATCATGATGGCCAATGCAGACAAAAATTTTTTTGTAACAAAATTATTATGGGAGAGGAGACCTGGTGTTTGGCCTATGACCCCAATACAAAGCAACAGAGTTCTGAATGGGATGGTGAGACATCCCCTTGGCCGAAGAAACTGAAAATCCAAATTTCCCGCATCAAGGCCATGCTAATAAATTTTTTTTGACTCTCAAGGTGTATTGCACAAAGAATTCATACCAGAGGGAAAAACAGTAAATACAGATTTTTATAAAGGAGTAATGGACGTCCCCTCCTGAAGCGCATTCAATGGGTTTGTCCAGCTGCATTCTCTTCTCAATATTTTTTCTGGTTGCATGATAATGTGTAGCCCACAAAGCTGCAAGTGTTTGCCAATTTTTGACCCCCAAAAAAGTTACAACCCTTTATCACACAACGTACTCTCCAGATTTATCTCTGCCAGACTATTTTTCTGTTCCTCAATTTGAAAATGAAGTTACAAGGATTCCAATTTGCAGATGTTGCTGAGATCCAAGAAGCTGTAACTGATGAATTAAAGAAGTTCCAAAATGAGGAATTTTTGGCAGCTTTTCAGAAACTGTATGACCGCACAAAAGCCTGTATATAGGCCAATGGAGCTTATTTTGAATAATAAAAAAAAGGTATGTCTTCAACTTTTAAAAAAACCAGTCCTAAAACCTTTGGACCCCACTGTGTATTCCTTCTAGTTGTAATATAGAGGACACAAAACCACTTACCAGTTGATGAGAGGGCCTGTTCCTCAGATGCAAGTGCCTGTGAGGCATAGCTATTCTCTGTATGGCTTGCAATATGAGTAGCGGTGGTTCATGTGCTGGCTGTAGGACCCAGAGTGTGAGAAGCGCTTAAGACACTTGGAACACTGGAAGGGCTTCTCCCCACTATGCAAACGCTTGTGTTCAGTAAGGTGGTGCTTGTGCTTGAATGCCTTGGTGCACACATCACACTTATGCGGCCGCTGGCCTGTTACATAACACAAACAACCAATCTCGTTAACACCCAATCATAAATCATGTTCTACAAATCATACTAGAGCTCACATTTATTCCATTTATGGAATTAGTCAAATATCCAAATGTGCTACTTAACACTTCAAGTAGAACTGATATATTAACACATTCTCACTATCTCCATGTACCACCACAAAACTGCTTCTTTACATACATAGGACCAGCACAAAATGGGGGCATCCAGTGCGGGTTAATAATTTGGCATCTGGGCAGGCTAATAATTTGGTGTACCTTGAAAACAATATTATTTAAACTTTGTCAGCCTAAGACAGGGATGACAAGCCTTTTTGAGGGTACATGCCTAACTCGCAGATAACTTTTGGAGAAATTCTTTCATGTATGGAAACCCAAGTTCACTAGCACCATACCTTCAACTATTCCAGTGATGTCTTAGCGCACCTTATAGGTTGCTGCCCCAAGCAGCTGCCTGGCCTCTTAGTCCAGCCCAGTATCAATGTCCAAGTGAACCTCCATAATGTACACGTTTGAGGAACATAACGCAAAAGAGGTTCATCAAAAGTGATTGTGTTCTGGTTGTTGTTGTTGTTGATGTTGTTGTAGTGTAACTTTAGAATTATCAGCAATGGATAAACTTTGGTACACTAACTGAACAACAGTAGAATCAATCAACCCATGTAGTTCCCATGTCCTATCTTGGTGGCATGCATGAGTAGTAATTTTGTACAATTCCTAGTACAACTCAAGCCCACATTGCTATTGCACCTAATTCTACGACTATGGTTTCACTGGAGTTCTGTGTGATGAATTTATTAACCATTTAGGTATAGGTGTCATGCAGTGTGAGGCTCAAGATGTCAAGCAATTAATTCCGTACATCTTAAATTTGCTGGATACAACTTCAGACTTGTTAAATATAACTTCAAGAGTTTCACATCATCACAATTCTTGTAACTGTCTACTTGCAAACAAATTTCACTCATACAAACACACAAATATATACATGCATGCAAACACTGTGTAAGACATTAATGCTCTCTTTCTATACCCAATTTCATCATCATCATCATCATCATCATCCTCCTTCTTCTTCTTCTTCTTCTTCTTCGATTGGCGCTACAACCCTTGGTGGGTTTTGGCCTGTTTTACGATTTCGTTCCACAATCTTCTATCTTTACACTTCTCTCTCCAATTTCTCACTTTCATCTTCTTTAAATCTTCTTCTACCTGTTTGAGCTATCTCAGTCTTGGTCTTCCTACTGGTCTTGATGAACAAGGTTCCCATTCAGTTAGTTTTTTGACAGTTCTTATTGTGTGCATTCTGATTACATGTGCCCAGCGTAATCTTTGTGATTTTATAAATCTTATGATAGTTTCTTTCTTAATTAGAATACCCAATTTCATATGCCTATGCCAAATGGTTTATTTATTATCTCAGACAAACTCCAAAGTTTAAGAAAATTTTTGACATAGCCACCACATTATTTTAAATTCTATAAAAATATAGCCACCATTTTGAATCACTAAACTGTCATTACTGTTGCTTTAAACTCAAAAGTTCACACACCCACTGCTTGTTGTTACTCTTGGCAGAAACTTAAGATGGATGACAATGGAGGGCATCCTCCAATGGCATGTGAAGTTTGGAAAACTTAGATCGAAAGGGGGGGGGGGGGGGAAGCGGCAGGACATACACATAGTGTGGACCACCTCTTAAGTCTACTTTTTCTCTTTCTGGGAGGAAAGGAGACAAATATTATGGTTCCCTGAGGTTTGGTGTAATGTCAAAACATTTATGAATTTCTTGCAAAAATAATTTTCCTCCGGTTACAAATCACCATGATGACAGTGCAAGTGATAACAATAATCAGGCTGAAAACAGAACCATAAGCAGGAAAAAACTATAATAAAGTGCAATAAGAATATCACATCCTCAGAAGTTCTCAGCCATTCTTAATCAGTGTGTTTGAAAGGTAACATGTTGTGAAATTTACTGTGTGTGCTTCCAGTACCACCAAAAAAGTCTATTGGCTGCAATCTCTGCACCTAGTACTGGTGATAGAATTAACCTGTGTGGACAAGTCCTGTATTTAAGTAGGTTCTCAATACTGACTTCAGGACACAGTGTGGTCCCATAATGCTATTGACCACAAAATATTATTTTGTACCCAGAAAAGGAAATCAGGAACATAAACACTGACTCTAACTAGTTTCAAATATGAAACCTGTGGCATGGGATTCTTATTGCGTTATCCATAAACCAACATGACCCCCCTCAAAAAATATGCCAACGTAGGAGAAACTTCTTAATTCTGGTCTTGGACTGAATTTAAATGGCTCAATACAGTCTTCAGGGTTTACTTTTGTAAGCAGGATGATGAATATTACGTAAAAACAGGGAATTTCTTGACCAGCAGAGCAGTCATTGGTTTCGAAAGTAAGACTGTGCTCCATGCAGTCAGTCAGTATATTACTGGATTGGCTACTCTACCCATGAAGTGAACTGAACAAAATTGTAACTGACACACTTGTACATCAAATTAGTACCACAATTACATGAAGTTCTCACTATGAAATTGACTGGCCACACTTAGCACCAAACAAATGATCCACAGAGAAAGCATTATGTATCACACAAGGGAACAGCCATGTGCCAAAAGACCATGCACTGATAATTAATATGATTTATGTATTGTACAACTTATTAAAAATGATTATGTATCACCCAAAAGATGAGTGTAATGTGTCAAAAAACATGTACTGGGAGGGAGATGTTTATCATTTGTATGTTAAACTATATTAAAACTCCTTGCCCACAATGCAAAGCTCATTCTTCTTTCTTTGCACTGAAGTGATGCTCACAAAATAGCTTGAGCAGTTTCTTTGAATTAGAATTTCACTTGAATCAAACAATTCATGGTTTTTTTTTTACCAATGGTTGAAGTGTCACTTAAATCAATACACCGTGTTTGTCACAGCACTAACTACTTGAATGTCAAGAACAACAGAAGAGAAAAATGGACACCCTAAGTGCTAAGAACCATAATTTTGCTCACTGTTAATAACAACCTCTTCTAGGCACCACAAAATCACTACTTACCAGAATGTTCATACTTGTGACGAGCAAGAGAGCTCTGTTTAGAGAAGGCCTTGTCACATTGGTCACAGATGAACTGACCCTCCACTTCACCATCCAACCCTGCGACTCCACCAACATTTGTCAACAGAGCCTTGTTAAGTGCTGGAGACAGTTTGTGTCTCTTGTTGGGTAATGGGCCATCTTCATCCATTATCATAAGGGCGTGATCCGTTTCCTGATTTCCGCCTCCACCACAACCAGAATCATCTGCCTCATCTGTTGTATCCCCACCATCCAAGTAACCCTGGTCAAAAAAAACATAAATTGAAGTACAGTCTACAGCTACCAAGTAGTCACCACACTTATGTAATCTCAAGCATTACTCCAAACTGTCAGTAGGTGTATCATCCAGATCAATTTTAATGAGATGACACATGATCACATCTCTAATAATGCAGTTAGATTCCATGACTTTTGTTTACTCATATCAGAGGTATGGAGTGTCAGATATTTACTAAATATTGTCAATTACTTTTAAAAGAAGCTAAGAATTAAGTTTATGTTACAGTCAGTTTTCAAAACAGTGCTGTCAAGAAGCAAATTTATGATTTATGTGCCAACACGACTTAATGAGAAGGGTATGTGGCTTTTCCACCTGAGTGTGTCCTCATAACAAACATTCTGTATATAAAAATTGAATGGAACAAGATTGATAAGATACCACAGAAAGGGACATGTAACTAAAAGGAATAATGTTTTATCTTTGGGCCGCAATAAGAAATGGGCCTAGGGAATATTTTTCAAAGGAAATTTACAGTATCATGACATGTTACTTATGTATCATACTCACAAATTACTATCATATGTATCTTACTGTCAATACTCATTTTGTGTTATGTCTGTTGCTATCTAATGACAAGTTCTATATCCCCTCTAATGGATCTCTGGAATACCAAATAAATAAACATATATAATGGGTTCATTGTTTGGAGTGAGATTAACTAAAGCAAGGTATAACATGAATCCTCAAAGACAAGTGGTAATGAAACTATGCAACTATGACAACTATGACAACGGATATTAAAATAAGGAATAAACAATCAATGTCACACATGCTAACCTTTCTTTATTGCTATGCCTGCATATCTCTGTTCCACATATTTTGATCCTTACAGGATCATTATCAGAGAGAAACAACTGCATATAGAAGTCACTGTTATGCTTTACATTGTTATACTTCCTATTATAAGATTTTTTATAATAAAGTATGTTACAATATTTAAAAATATGGTTTCACTACGGCTTACTATATGTAGTTTCAACCTGTTATTAAAATCACATTTATCAAAATATCACCCTATAATTTTGAGGTGGGACATCCCCATTGTGTATTAAATCACAATGTACAAAAAGTGAGTGTGAAGGAGTCTAAACACAACCATATTTGGTATCTATAGTTAGTGACGGTGGGTAGCTATCAGCAACTACATGTTTTGGCCATCATCATGTTGTACATACTAAAGTAAATAAACTAATACAATAGGCAAATTCAATCAGCTTGATGTTGAGATCTCAGACACCTTAACATTCATTCATCTTACAGATTTTTTGGTTATGGCTGGTAATAACACTATGAATATTTTGGAGGCGTGGAGATTAATGAATGTTAAGGTGTCCAAGATCTCGGACATCAAGCTGATTGAATTTGCATATTTTATTAGTTTATCTACTTTAGTATGTACAACATGATGATGGCCACCATGATGGCCAAAACATGTAGTTGCTGATAGCTACCCACCATCACTAGCTATATATACCAAATATAGTTTTGTTTAGACTGCTTCACACTCACTTTTTGTACATTATCACACTATAATAATACTCCACAATAACAAAAGGTAGAAACTACAAAGTAATACAAAACAACAAATGTTGAACAATTTTAATATAAAAGCATTTTATAATACAGAGTATAACAAATATTACGTGGCATGACAATGACTTTTTTATTCATTGTTTGTTCTACCTGAAGATCATCCAGCAAGGATCAAGATGTGGAGTTGTAACAATAGAGAAAGGCGAACATGTGTTACCTTGATAGTTTATTCTTTCTGTTGATGTCTGAGGGGATGAAAATTACTTTTGACTAATTTCATGCAGGTATCTTACAACAATCTTATCATATCTAGACAGAACCATCTTTCTTCCGGCTGATGGACAGAGTTTATAAACACTGACTGTGAACACCAGAACAAAGTGTAGCTAGTACAGCCAGTTCACTGCATGAACAAAATAGATATAATATGAAGTCATTCTTTTCACCTGTTTCCAGGAGCGCTTGTCAGAGCCTGGGCTGGAACTATGTGCCCGACCATTCTCCAGGTGATGCTGATGATTGAATATGGGTATTGGTGAGCGTGATGACACATGTATATCAGTCCCATACATAAGGCGTTCCATGGGAACTAAACCCACAGCGCTGCCATTGATTCCATTTGTGATCCCTGCTACCATGCGATGTGATGCTGTCACAGGCGGTTGTGCCAAGATGCGTGCTAACCTACTGCCATTTGCAATTCCATTGCTCATTCCTTCAATGTGTTGCTGAAAATTAACTGAAGACATTGGTGAAGGTGTCTGGCGAAAATCTGCTATAGATGATGATGAACATGAGGAATGTGGATAGTGGGGCTGCTGGAACGGAAGGAGTTGTCTGAAAGGCGCTGTTAACAGGGCATTACTGTTTGGGGTTGGACTGCGTGATGAGGATGATTTCCGACTGAGATTCATGGCACAACCAACATCTTCCCCAGAGTCTGAATGAGCAGCTGCTGATGTTGGTCTAAGGGGAGAGCTGGATGGAGTTGATGCTAAAGAATGTTGTGTCTTCTTAGTGGAGAGGTCCAGTGGTTGCTCCGTACCAGAGGAAGGACATAGTGGAGGTGAAGTGGTGGAGTAGTGACCTACACTCATAGTCTGAAGGTGTGACGGTTGTGATGAAGGCACAAGAGATGCCGCAGGAAAACCTGGGACTGTTGCCAATGGAACATACGGGACATGAACTAACCGTCCCTCACGGCGATCCCTAGCACGAGTATTTTGAAACCAAACCTGCACTACGCGTACTGGAAACCCTATTTTTTCTGCTATTCGTGACAGTTCATCTTTCTTAGGTCTTGGGTTAAGGGAATAGTGACCCTTGAGGACTGCAAGTTGTTCGTCAGCTATAAGGGATCTCACACGGACTTTGCGTCCATCTTCTGAAACGTGGTCAGTTGCTGTAATGGATTCAGCTTCATACTCATCTTCTTCTGTCACTGGCTCTTTACCAGAGGCCCGTCCATCAGCTTCATCACCATCCTCACTTCCACTGCACCCTCCATTAAGTGACATTTCTTCTGTCTTCACTGTAACAGCATCCTCTAATTTTGCTGCAAGCCCTTCACTTCTGCGATCCCCCACACTGCGTTCACACAGGTAACGTTCGTGTTGATGGAGGTCAATTGGACTCGGAAATTTCTTCTGGCAATGTCTACATGACAAAAACTCAGCTGTGGAAGAAAATTCACTATTTATCTTTTGGAGCTCTGTTACATTACTTTCAGTGCCATTTGTAGCTGGTGATGATAAACTGGCAATGCTGGGACAACTGCTACCTGAAGATGTTGATGATGTCAATTTCTGCATGTTGGCTTCCAGAAGTTGTTTGGTTACAGTAGCATTTACTGTTTCCAGAATCCTCTTCACTGCTTCCAGGTCACCACTGTTACTCCCAGAACCTGGTGAATTCCTACTCCTGCTTCTGCCAACAGGGGATGCCCTTTCACCAGCTTCATCCTGCCTATCATCATCTCCCTCATGGGCAGACATATCTATGTCACCTTCCACTTGCCTCTCTCCCTTTACTTCTGCTGCTTCCATTCTGTCTTTGCTACCTGTGAAGATGTCAAAATGTACAGCCATGTTTAGAAATGACAGTCTGCTTACAACATTTATTTATGAAATGCCCTCATTTGTTATGTTTAACGGTATATAAACCTGCCCTTTGTCCTGATTAGAATACATGATCTGCAACTGCGTGGGTGACTGAACACTCAAGTTCAAAGCATGTCTTGCAGCAGCAGTTTACATGCATTCATGAATTATGTGCAGTATGCAGGATCAAGGTAAATGTACATGGGGTGTATGCTTCCTTCTGTAGAGTAGTACACTTACCACAAGACAAGTTAACTGAGGAATTATAAAATTTGTTAATATGCATATTATTCGAGGACACTGTTTCAAATGTAGAGTGTACATACTATGAAACAAGATGTGTATACTTTCAAGAATGATAAATAAAAAAGGATTTCAAAACTTATTTAGAGAAGTGAGGTTCCAGGTTCTTTCAGTGGTGTAGGTGAGATCTTTGCTCTCCTGGGTTGCTGTGCAGCATAGGTTTATTTGTTACCAATATTTTGGGATAGCACATACGACCCATCTTCAAGAATCATGTTCAAGCAGAAGAGTTTTTCTTCTTGAACAACCTATGCCATACAGCAACCTGGAAGGGTGATGATCATTATGTGGAAATAGTGGTTGAGTATTTATGATGATGGGACTCAGAAAAACTAAGATTAAAATCAGTACAGCTGATTTCACACCACCTACCTCCAAAACATTGCTCTACTCACTTCCAAGGTGCAATATTACATCTGACACCGTCTATTGGATATCTTAAGCACCGTGGTGGAGTCTTGACCACAGAATGACTGAGCACTCTACATACTGCACAGAACTGAATCACTCATCTTATGCAAAATATTCAATGCCACAATAACTCATGAAACTTAAGGGCACAGTTCAGTGATAACAAAGGACGATCCTGTATTGTGATAATGAAGGAAATCCATTCTGCTGAGTAGGTAGCATATGTCTGGCTACATATATTACAAGAACAATTATCCTATACAGATAAATCAGTTTCCCATGTGTTGATGCAGTCTCCTGCAGGCAAAATCTGCCAAATGTGTTAATTTTAGTCTTAATTTCTGACAAGAAGTAGGATTTCCTACATTAGAATGAGATCACTGCACAAAATATAACAAAAAACATCAGCAGGAAGCAAGTTGTGACTTGACAAATGGCTACTGACAATGGTACCACACGCATTCAATGGGCATGCCAATTGGTATGAAGTGTTGATCAGTCTGGGCCAACTGGTATGTGGGAGCAAAGGCAGCAGACAGATGAAGAAAACTCATGAACATTTCACAACAGAATTTGGCAACTATGCACACAAATGGACATTGCATGAAGATCTTGAATAGAGTGTTCAGTGAAACGGTCATAATCGTGGTATTTGACTATTCTGTTCTCCAAGCATTATTCAGTGTGATTAATTCTTATAGGGATATTAGAACTCAATGAATCTACACAATCAAAAGGAACCCATAGAAAACACGTGCCTTGATGTGTCCTGTATACTCAGAGAACAGCTACTGTGTGAGACAGAGTCTGTTCAAGAGGTGTTTAGAGTATATCCAAAGGAACTGGGAGCTTTCATGGAATTTCCTGTACTGTACATACATAAATTTGTTGCACTTCCACTATGACTGCAGCCAACTAAGCATGAAACATGGCAATCGGCACTGTTTGTACACAGAAGGACAGTGTTTTCACTTAGTCTGCATATAACCTCTCTGTACTACAAGGAAACAATTATGTGAAAGAAGTGGAGTGAAGACAGGTTTTAATGTGTCACTCAGAGAAGTGTGACTGACATACATAACACAATGAATAGTAATTTAAAAATGTTTAAAAATATGAAGACAACCCAAGTATTTTACATGTATGAATCTTATGACATATGTCGATTGACTATAGTCTGCAATTAAAAATCCATTACACACATAATGTTGTATTACTTTCTCCACTGCAATATTACTGATGCACCAGTTACAATAACATTTTGCACTATATTCCCAGCACATGCTGTTTAATTATGCTACAGAGCTTATAGAACAGTAGCACAGAACATCAATGAAGACATATCGTTTCAAATTTATAGCCCTAATAAAACCAGTCTCTTTGACATTATTCACTATGGGGTAACACAAAGATGGTCTGAAAGTTTTAATTATGTTTATGTAACTGATGATTGTCTTTCTCTAAGTAACCAAACAGTACTACACTGCAAGCAGTTACCTTGTATTGTGGAACTTTTATCACAGCAATCTACTTCAAATTATAATCTTAGTGAATATTAAAATCTGAGAACCACTGAATTAAATTCCTTTACCTCCATTATCTTTATTCTCCTGGTTTTGGGTATCATTTCCTATTTCATTCTCTTTCTCCTCTTCCACTACTTCTTCCATTTTCTTGTCATCCTCAGCACCAGAAATTCTTGGTTGATGAGGTGAAGAAGCATTCAGGTGTTCCAGGAGATGACTAAGGGTTGGAGGAAGTTTATAAGGGTTGATCCCTGAGTTGGGGTGTGGATTTAGGTGCATTGTAGGGGCTACAGCCATGTAGAAAGGATGTAAACTGGGAGCTGCAGGGTGAGGGTGTGATGTATGTGATGTTGAAGTGGGATACCTTGAAGGCACCCGAGGAGTGACTGCAGAGAGGAAGGCATCACCATACTTGGGAAGCATCGGTGGAAAAGAGTTATTGTTTACACTGGAATTTGTTGCAGCATTGGATGTATTACTATTTAAAGGACTGTTATTTGTTAGGGAACGTTTGGATGCAGGACCTGCACCCCTGTGATGAGGTGGACATTTATCTAGGAGGGAATTGGGCCCACCACGACCTCCACGGCCCACTTTGAGGTTCATAACGAGGCACTTCTTGGAGGTCATGTGACTCGAGTACGATCCTGAGTGGGAGAATCTCTTGCCACAATTGGCACATTCAAATGGCTTCTCTCCACTATGAATCCGTATATGCTCCTGTAAGAATTAAGAGCCATGTTAAGTTTTTCCAACAGAAAGCAGTGTAGAGGCGTACAAAATGAAGATCAAGTGTCATACATGCCAATGTTAGTCAATGTATTCTATGGATATGATGTTCATCAATTATGACAGAACTCTGACATCAATCTTCTGAACAAAGTGAAATTATGGAATTTGGATAAATTAGAAATTGTTCAGTCAAAGTACATGTACATAACTCTATTCACTATAACTTTCTTCTTGAATAAAATACACGAGTTTTGAAACTCAGTGTGTGTTCCTGAGTGCTAGATATGAAGTCTCAAACTTATGTTACATCAATTGACCATGTGTTCTCAAGAACAGGAAATATTCTATAATAGTTAAGCTTGAAACAAGTTTTTATTTATTTGCATCACACTGTATTAGTTGAGTGTCCAATGTTTAGTCCCCAGTGTTTCCATTCTTCTGCATCTGGCCTCTTATACAAAGTTTCCACTGCGCTGCCGTAATAAACAACTATAGCAGCAGTGAAATACCATTAACTGATCTTGTTAGCCAGAACTGAAATGTGTTGTACAAATCTCATCCTCTTCAAATATCAACAGTTTGAGCACAATACCTGTATATATCAATTCCGCAATATTAGGTCTTTAGATGCTTGTAAAAGAAGTCGCATAAAGCTTAAACCATTAAAAATTCATGAAGTCCACATATTATAAACAGGTTCCATTCAGAGAGTTCATCTGTATGTATTTTATTCATAACTTAAATTCAGTTTCTTCTAATACAATACAACAAAGTCAGGCAGAAATAAAGAGAAACCGAATGAAATGTAATGAAATACCCTGATGATTAGCACGAAATTACTGAAAAATTTAAAAAAAAAAAAGGAAATAACAATCCCTCTATCAATTGTTGTATATTATGATAGTTACATTAGTACAATAAAAAAAAGTTCTGCTTTAATAGTTACAACACAGTGCTGATGTTATAAATTTAGACTGATATCTTCTCAGATATGACATCATGTAGACTGAGTGGTGGTTATCGATGTTTAAGATGAACATGATGCCTTCATCTTCAGAGCAGAAGTTAGCCAAGTTAGGAAAGTGGCAGATTTTATAGGAAAAATGGCAACATGTTCCCCTAAAATGTCTGTAACTACAAATCAGATACTGCAATGTTTCCACTCAAAAGACAACATTGTAAATTTGGGCACACCTTTCCTTATTGGAAATGGTGTGAAATGAGTTCAATTAGTTGAGGATAAGGAGGTCAAGGAAACTGTTCTGCTGACACTGAAAGCAGGCCTGCAGTGCACAACATTCCCTGAAATGTTTTTCATACAACGTACGATGCTGCAGGTTGCTCCTGAGAGTGAAGAATGGTTCACATAATGAAGTAATATTCATGTAACTGAATTATTATAATATCAAGCAGATAACTATGTCTGTACGTATAGGTATGTGTTAGGTACAATCTTTCACAAATCAGGGGCTTCCTTTCATACTTACGGAATCTTTTTACCTGTTGAAAGAAGTGTATAAATTTAAGACTAGTTTTTACTGCAGTTGTGGGTTTTTGTGAACAACACAAAAGTTTGCATGGTTAACAGATGTAAAATTCATATAAATCTGTAAACTACAGCACTCATCACAATAAGGCTTACCAGTATTTTCTGCAACCTCCTTCAACAAATGAGTAACTTTTCAGCAAATATCTTTGAAATTTATTACACTGTCACAATTACTAGCAGCAAATGCAAATGTAACAATTCATGCACTCACATGGGTAAATCTCCCCATTTTCAGCATGCGGCCTCGTGATGTAATCTCCCGTGAGCAAAGTGAATTTATGCAGACAGGCAGGCACAAAACACAACTTGCTAAATAACATAACAAACAAAAGCATGCAATAGCAGCAACAACAAAAAAACAAAATGTAAGCAACACACATTCATCATTCACAACAGCAATGGTGATATACTCATACACTGCAAAGCATATTGAAGCACTCCCAATCATACTCAATAACAAAAACAGCAATTGTTTCAACGCACTCAACTTTTTAAATGTCCACTCACAAAACACATATAAATAATATTCAGCATATGTAGGCAATATTCCTTCATGAGAATATTTAATTGCATGAATCTATTAATCAAAATGTCATATTAGTCCAAAACTGTTAAGGAACAGCTATAGTTAGGTATCTCACTGACCGAACTCCCTGGTGAGTTTTTGACAAGCTGCAATTTTCTCACAGTAGTCTGTCTTTATTAACGATAGATACATTTATCTACAAATGTCAAAAATTAGACAGCATTTAGGAGAACAACTGGGATTCATTTCATCTAGTCAGGATGGTGCTTTAAACTCACTGCCTTCAACAGTGACAATTCAAAAACTCTTCTGATCTGAGATACACACAGATCTTCAGAACAGTCAACCCTGACTATCTTCAGGACATGTCCTGCAATCATTGTTGGTCTGGTCTCACATTCTACAGGTTTACCCCAAGTGCATGGATTATGTTCCATACAGACACAATTAATAATGATGAAAACATAAAGTAGGTACTGTAAGTGGGCCAGCAACTAAGTCTGCAGTATCCCTCATTGGACAAGCTCATAGAGTAAAACCAACACAGTGAGCCATGTCCTGGCAAAAATTATCAAATTGTCTCCCTGCATCTCAAAGCAACTGCAGGCAAGGAAGTCTCATGAGAAAAACAATGCATGTAGAAATTTATAAAATATTTAAAAATTACTTGAACAACTAAACGTACTCTGAAGGTATAAATAACCATAAACATATTATTAGTGGCAACTAATTAAAATAGAATATCAACTCTGATTATGTTTTCAGGACATGAATGCATGATTTAAATCAAGCATGGAAGACATACTTGACTTTCTCATACCCTATTATGGAGTGAGTGGATGAACACAAATTCATTCATTAAAAAACACAAAACATGCATTTTCATCAAAGTAAAAATTTCTGCTTATTTTCTTCATCATGTACTGTTATTACAATATTTTACCATTATGTCCCAACAATTACTATACACAAACTGATAGGTGGGCATATTACTAATAATAACTTAAATCACTAGGGACCAAATTGTCATCGGTTAACTTTCGACAACTGTGCTGTACTTCACTCACCCCTGGTCTCAAACCTGATGTTGACTACACTACCTCTGGGTAATTACACCAGACATTAAATACAGGGGTCGCCTTCAAGTAAGAGACAGATTCTAACACAAAGGAAATTTGCCATTTTTTGGTTAGAAACACCACTACCTCTGGTATGAAAAATATCAGCCTGACTGTTCTCTTAACAGTGTGCAGATAATGAGGGACACCAAGAAGCATGAATCAGGATTTAATGGTTCAGGTCGAAGGTCAGAAAACAGAACGATGCAACTAGTATCAAGCCGTGGCCAAGAGATATGGATCACGTATGTGCTCTCCAAATGTAACAACTTTGTTCTAAAGTTCTGAAATCAGTATTGCTTATATTAGCCAGACTAAATACAGCCAACTTGACGGAACATTCTAGAGGTCCCAACTATCTGACATGAAACAAAGACCAACCCCCATCAGGTTAACCATTCAGCACAACAGCAAATTATGAAGAAGGTGCCAGCAAATTGGCATTGTTCAACCATACAGCTATATTATTTCCAGTTTTCATACCAAATTCCAGTTTTCATACTCTGAAAGTCAAACCAAAACAGCCATCAAGATACAGTTCTACAGGGTGAGCATAAAGTCTCTCCCTGACTACAAACATTTATTTTATGCTCACTCTGTACATGATTCTGATGGTGTGTGGATTTTCTCCATTATCCATATTTAAAATAAAATTTGAAAAACCTAAACACACTGATCTGGGGAGAGTAGTGGGGCCTGCTCCCCACACAAAAAGTTAGTGAAACATCTACTCCGTTGTGTCCAACAGGTTCAAGGTACGCTACAGGTTCAGGGCAACTCACATTACTGTTAATTAGCAACATCCAATATGTGGTAAAGTGAACAGCAGTTAACAGAAATTATCATAAAAGCTGTGTTAGTGGCTATTGAGACCTATAACCACAGCAGACAACAAATTAAAATTAAACAGCACCATTTCAAGAATGCAACCCCACTTCCCCCCCTCCCCCTCCATGTAAATCTAGTGCCAAATTTACCTACTGCTAGAACAATCTATGATGTAAAACTGAAGCTACCAAAAAGGTAGAACATCATTACTTAATAACCTCTTTGTTGATTGGGGGGGATCCAAATGGGTGAAATTTCTGAACTAGACTGGCTGGCAGGATTTAACGAACAGGTTGTGTAAGCCAATGTTTATTTCCTATATCTACTATTATTTTCAATTTGGAGAATCTTGGTTTCAATCCAACCTGTCTTATGACCCTGTTAATAAGCGTGCTAGATTCAATTCATTCCATATGACCCTCTTTCAAACTCTGCCTGTGTTCCTACAGCCACACAGTTAGCATTCTATCTTTTTAACTAACATAGCTTCTCCCACATTCACATGGAATGCTATATGCATGGAATGATGTCTGTTGAGGGTTTTCCTTTGGTGTGGTTCTTAAGAGCAAACTCATAAGAGTATACTTCGTTTTGAAGGCTGTTCTATGTTGTAATGATCCCTGATGTGTTTACACTTCTTAGAAATTCCTGTTACACAGGTTATAAAAACCGAATCAAGGAACTTTCCTGCTTCTTCAGAGACTACTTTTCATAGAACTGATGTGAACTGAATCAGTCACTTGTCAGAGACAAGTGCTGAGTTGAAGATCACTTCTGAGGTTATCAACTTCATTCAACATGTCCTTATGTTCTTGTCATATGATAATATCTCCATTATGTAAGTGCTGAAAGACTCCCCTTTTTTAGACATGGGGTAGACAGAGTGGAAGTTAAAACTGTGGCCAGTGTGAGCAGCTCTCCTGTAACCCTTTGTGGCCAGTGTTATTCCTTTCCTGCTGACACACAATGTCCAAAATGTATACTACTGTCCAATTACATTTCCATGGTAAATCGCCACATATTGATATAATTGCAAAAATCATGTTAGCTATCATGGACATCACAAATGCATTATCCATATCATAGTCACAATGCTATTTTGTGTTTCACAGTGTCATGAGCAAATTCCTCAAAACACTCCATGTATATATTACTGACAACTGGGGACAGGAAGCCTCCATAGCCAGCTCAACT
>Ga0123353_10000829_pt1 | contig 37595 bp, 39 predicted proteins | sample TergutLab28metaG_3_FD_92763 | JGI IMG/M metagenome (GOLD analysis project Ga0123353, IMG submission 92763) | Labiotermes labralis P3 segment gut microbial communities from Petit-Saut dam, French Guiana - Lab288 P3 | ecosystem: Host-associated > Arthropoda: Insects > Digestive system > Gut ... | reverse complement strand
ATATTTGCCCGTTGATTCCATACAGACATCTCGGCAATTGTGATTCAAAAGCCACGTACGGAAGCGTATTAAATCACTGTTGATGGTGGAAAATGTTTCGGTGATGTACTGTGTGATGCCGTTACAGCAACAGTGACTGCCGCCTAAACGTAAACATTGATTGTTTTCAATGTAAAGTGTACGGGCTCAAAGTACCAATTATTTGTGCTTGTATAGGCGGCGGCACATATACACATCCGGGTTTCATTTAAGAACACCACTTGGACTGCCGTGCTCTGTAGTATACTGGTGTTTGAAGCGATTATACCACGTTTTTCCCGCTTTGTCGACTACTTTCATTATTTATTTGTGCCGCGTTTGCGGCATTTTTGAACGTATGAAAGGAAATCACAAGTAAATCTGCCCCCAAAAGGAAAAGCAAAGAGCCATCAACTTGTCGATGAGTTTGCGGAATCCGCAACTTAAAGCAAAACGTTTCTTTTTCAAACTGTATTTCTTATCCAGTTCAAACACCTTTAAGATGGATAGTGCCAGTTTTCGTAAAATGTTAAAATTTTCAGCGGCAGTTTTTTCAATCGTTTGGTTTTTGTCTTCCCGGAAAGTCACATCTAAATGCCAATACATTGACTCTACCGCCCAATGCCCTCGTACACAATGCGAGAACAACTCTATTTCAGGCGTCAGGCTGTTTATGTAATATCTGGTTTCACAAGTCTCACCCTTGTCTGACCTGAACGTTGTCCGTGTCATTCCAATACTTTTGATGCCTTTCCATTTTTCCTTGCAAGGAAGCCAATCAATATCACCGGTTTGAAAATATTCCCTAATTTCTATTTGGCTGCGGGCTTTTTCGGTTGTTTTGTAGTATAGACCATCCGCTTTCATCTTATTGTTAGCTATAACCATTGTAGCAGAATCGCAAATATGATACAATAAAATTCCAAAGATATTTAGAAAGGTGGACGCAATGAGAATAATCCTTGGCATATTATGTATTATTATCTTCACGTTTCCCCGATATCAAGTCTTTGCAAACGGAGGCCCCGGTGACGGAGCCAGCCTGTTAGTCGGGGGCAGCATTAGTTTTATAGACACACCGGATATATATGTAGAGTATGAAAGGCTGAATATTAATATTTCGCCCTACAGCACAGTTGTATCGGTTGAGTATACGCTTGTTAATACCGGGGCGGCACTAGAGCTTAATTATATATTCCCGGTTATAAATTATGTATTTGAGGAATATCAGGATGCTTCGGTGAGATGGATTGCTTTCTATGATAACGGAAAAAAACTTACGTACTCGCTTGTACAGGAAATAGAGGAACACGATGATTATATCAAACTGGAAACCAATCCCGATTATGGTAACGCTCTTGATGGACAAGAAGTATGGTATCGGAAAACGCAAAACAATTATTACAGCGTTAACCTGCCATTTGACGAGGGTGAAATAAAAACACTTACCATTACATATAAAACGGATAACAGCTACACAAGCGCCGGAACAAATAAATGGCCGCTGGATCATTATTCAAACGCCGTTTTTATGTACGATTTCCGCCCTGCCTCGTACTGGGGCAGCGGCAAGGCGGCTTTATTTGAGTTGCGTGTTGACTATACCGAGCTTTATTTTGCCCGTGATATAAAAATGAACATCAGGGAATTCCGGCGTGACGCATTTGGTGTTTTTACTTATTCTCAAGAGGATTTTGATTTCGCAGATGCCGGCGTTTTCTCAATTGTTGTGGATTATCCTTTTGAGTATACGGCGCTTGATGAGCCTTCGGCCTACGCCATAGGGGAGATTTATGTTTCCCAAACATTACAAAGCGATAATAACAGATATTCCGTACATAACCTTTTTGACAGGAATCTTGGCACTGTATGGGCGGCGGATAATAATGGCATAGGTACCGTGTTCGAGATTAAAATCAAAGGCGAGAGCTATGAAGCGCTGACACTTGGGATACTAAATGGATTTATCCGCACTGAGGAGCTTTATTATGATAACGCAAGGATCAAAACACTTAAAATAGAGGAACTGTCGTTGGGTTATGAAAGGGTTATCGAGTTTGCAAATATTCCTTATGACCAAATACTGAAAGAATTACCAATAGCAAGCGCGGAGATTTTTGAGATTGGCCGCAATGTACGGCTTACGATTCTGGATGTGTATCCGGGCAGAAAATATAATGATGTTTGCATTAGTCAAATCTATACTCTGGGTTTTGCGGGTGATTCAAACTGGAATCGGGTCAGCCCGGGTTATATAGTGTCTGAAACTCCTCTTTTCGATGAATAGGACAATAACAATACTGATATTAATAATTTGTGCTGTTGTTATGACTGTTACCGCTGTTCCGGAATCACCTGATGGTTTATATGTCGACGATATTTTTTTCGTTGTTTCTTTAAATGGCGGCTCTTATATCTATGAAAACAGGGTGTTCGTAAAGCATGGCGACGATATCTCTGTTATGCCGGTTTTTATTATAGGTGGTGTTTATTACAGCGATTCGCATGTGTTTACCTTAAACGGTGAAGTTTTTTCCGCTATACCGCCGCCCAATGTCGTATATGGTTTATACACAATAAGCCCGGTATACATTGACGGCGGTTACGATAATTTCACTCTTGCGCCCAAAAACCAATTTTTATCATATATGGAGCCTATAGCTTATTCATACACGCGATTGAACAAATTGGGCGTATTGCAGGCCGGGGACATTTTTACAAACGGTTACGGCGCATATTATATCCAAGCCGTTCCGGGAAATAGCGGGCGGGAATGTTTTGAAAGGCTGGCCCCAATCTTCCTTGAAAACGGCATATTACAAATAGTTTACCGTGGGGATGACAGCTATTTAGGCTATCTTAGCGAGTTAATGCACAGCCCTTTTATTATGTATCCCAAAAATACCGCGTATGGTCATCAGACAGACCTTCTGATTGGCAGCGATTGCGCGGCGTTCGTTATTTACGGTATGCGCAGGATGGGGCTGGACATTCCCTACTGCGGTCCGCAAAACATTCATAAATACCTTATACCGCTTTCCGATGACGATACAATAAAACCGGGCGACATTTTGCACTATGGTTCACATCTTGCGGTTTACTATGAAAACAAGGGTATGGCGGACAGCATTGATGACGATGACATTTTATTGCAAAGCTACGGCCCGCGCCCGCATTATACGACTGTAGGCGAAAATGCCGCCATGTTTGGCATACATAAAGTATATAGGTATCCGGAATAAAATGCTCTAATCCCCGGCCAACATAAAAACCATCTTCCATTCGCCGTCACTATCACGCGACAAACCGAACCGGAAGTCTATCGGCGACCTTAAATGTTTCTTTTTTATATATCCCTCTTCGCCGGAAAGCATCAGAACTTTTTCAAAATCCTCATTAGTTTTTATTCTGTAATCAAAATAATCAAAATAATCCCAAGCTATTTTCATGATATTATAACTTAAACAACCAATGGTTATATGGCGCTACAAAAAAGTTATCATCGCAGAAATAACCGCCCAGATTAATAATTATCTCAAGCTCGGCCCATAACTCAGATTCTTCGGGTTCGTCATTCAAGCTCCAGCGCCCATAAAAGTCATCTTTGCCGCCAATACCGTCGTCAAAACTTATCAATATCTCTTCATCAATGAAACCATCCAGCGCTTGTAGATCTTTATTGCGCACCGCGATTTTAAATTCATTATATATCTCCCGAAAATCCGCGTTATTAACACTTTCATCAAACGGAAACAATTGATACTCCATTACGATAAAAGACGCCGACGAAGTTTCGGATCAATTATTTACGCTGATAAAGCCCCATTTACCGTCCTTCCAGCCGCCGGTTCTGACAGCGGCCATACCTTCGCTAACCTCATAAGCATAGTCAAATATAAGGGGTACAACCTCTCGTCCGGTTATATCTATAAACCCCCTTTTTCCGCTTATCCAGTCGCCGTTATACACTTCCGCAAAACCTTCAGAGAAAGAGTACGATATAAAGTTATACGCCAAATCTGCAACAACATTTCCATGAATGTCAATAATAACCCATTCTCCTTCAAATTCTGCAACGGCTGCCCCATCGTAAAAATTACGAATCCGCTTATATTTGCCCGGAATAATTTCATTACAATCACTGTCCATTAACCCCCATAACCCGCCGCTTTTAACCGCCCAAAGCCCCTCGCCGCAGTATATAACACCGCTGTATGTGCCCACAGGCACAACTTCCGCGCCTGTTTCATCCACAAACCCCCACAGGTTTGTTTCGTTATAAATACCGTCGATATCGCCAACGCAAACCGCCGCCAAGCCGTTTTCAAAGTTTGTTACCATTAAGTATTCAACCGGTATAATAATTTCCCCGTTCTTGTCAACCAATCCAAATTTCATATCATCGTATAAATTACCAACGCTAATTTTTGCCGCTCCGTTTACAAAATAGTTTTCTATATAATAGATATCTTCCCATTCATAATACGAATCGTATTCCAGCGGCACAACAATTTCACCGGATTTGCCAATATAACCAAACTTCCCGTTTTTTTCAACATATGCCAGCCCATCGGAAAAAGGCGCGGCGTAATCGTATTCAAAGGGGATCACGTTATTTCCGGCCTTGTCAATATAGCCATATTTGCCGCCTTCTGACCAATGGGCGTTCATCACTGACACAAGACCTTCGTCTTCAAAAAAAGCAGGCATGAAGAATTTTACGTAATACTCATTATAAATATATGTATAATAAGAGAACTCATAAATCAACGGGATAACAACCTCGCCGGTTGTATTTACATAACCAATCTTGCCGTCTTTAACAACGCAAGCCAGTCCATCTGAAAACCAACCAACCATATCATAATCCAAAGGCACCGTAACATTCCCGGTTTTATCAATGAACCCCCATTTGGCATTATCCCAGCAGTCGCCAATACTAACAGCGGCAAAACCCTCGCGGAAAGAATCAACATAAGAATAAGTAAACGGCACAACCGCATTTCCTAATTTATCAATGAATCCCCAATATCCATCCAAACAAGCGGCCGCCAGTCCTTCGCTGAAACTCTGCACATCGTCATAAATTGGCGGCACTATGACCGTCCATGCCAAACCTTCGTTACAATCCCGCGTAAAATCATAATCGTATAATATAACCTCGTTTCCCGCCCGGTTAATATAACTCCACTCACCTGTTCTCACATAACCCGACTCACGCACTCCTTCGTCACCCTGCAACACCTTCGCAATACCGTTTTCAAACGCGACATCGGCAATTTCTCCCGAATCATTTATATAGTTATAGTAAAAATCGTAAATAAAAGGAATAACCTCCGCGCCTGTTTGATCTATGACGCCCATTTTACCGTCACGCAGAACCCACGCAAGACCCTCGCTGAAACTGTAAGCGTATTCATATATAAAAGGGATAACCTCATTCCCTTCCCTGTCTATAAAACCCCACAAGCCGGTATCCCAATCGCCAGCCCGCACAGCCGCCAAACCCTCGCTGAAACGCTCGGCCCAATCATAAGTACAGGGAAGAACCACATGCCCATCCGTGTTGATAAAACCTATCTTATCGTCCTGGTTAACCCTTGCCAAACCTTCTGTAAAATTAAACGCCCAATCGAACTGACATGGTATAACTTCGTGTCCGCTTTCATTTATATAACCCCACTTACCCATTCCCCAGCCGCCATAACGCACCGCGGCCAACCCCTCACTGAAAGGCCATATCGAATCATAAATAACCGGCACAACTTCGTTTCCCTCTCTATCAATTAAACCGAACTTACCATTAAATCTTTCAACGTGAAACACTAACGCAAAACCATCTTCAAACCTCAGATCATATTCAAAGTCCCCGTCATAAATAAACGGGATGATCTCCAACCCGTCTGTATTAATGAATCCCACCTTATCCCCGCGCTTAACCCATGCCAAACCTTCGTTAAAATCCCACGCAAAATCATAAACGCATGGTATTACCTCGTTCCCCGCCTGGTCAATATAACCCCACTTGCCGGTTTTCCAGTCTCCGCGGCATACCGCCGCCAAGCCGTCGTTGAAAGGCCGTACAAAATCATAGGGCATATTGCTGTTCAAAGAAACCGGACTTGATAAGCAAAAGAGCAAAGAGATAATAACTAGTATTGAAATGTTTTTCTTCATATCACACCCCCGCAATTACCAAAGTATATATCCTGTATAAAATCGTGCTAAAACACCTTCCTCAATGGCAAAATCAATGCATAGCGCGCCTTCTGTATATGTGATATATACATTTTCTCCATAAGAACTATGCATATAACCGGTAATAAAATATTCATCGGTTTCATAAAGAGAAACAAATATTTCGGAATCATTTGACAAATCCGTCTGTCTTGGAAAGGCGCTTATTATTTTCTCATATCTATCTCCAATTGATATGCCCCTCATTAATTCATATCCCGGTTTTTGAATAGTAATACCGAAGGCAACATAGTGTGCGTAGAGTATAGAGCAAAAATCATACTCTGCATAGATCAAATTATCCTGATAAGGTTCATCGTTCAGTGTGGGGCTATATTTCGCTTTGATTTTAAGCGGCTGACCGATTGCCACATGTACTTCCTGAATATGGCTAAAGGGGCCGAAACCTTTATCTTCGACTAAAAACACTAAATCCTCTTCACTATTAAAAATCTTAATGCCATTAATTGATAAAGGTTCCTCTTTATTCTCTTCATTAGTGTTATTATTAACGCTTTGTCGTGGCTGCGGAAACAGGAAAGAGAAAGCAGCCTCCATTTCAGGCCAAATAATTGCGTACCAAAAATAGTCCAATTCATCATATTCCCCGGTATAATGGCTAGTATGGGAGCCTAGAAATTCATATGCAATATCACCGGCAGCATAATATATACGCAATTGCGTATCCTGTAATTCCCTATGCGGAAGACGCCGTTCCCAGACATAACGATCACCGCTGCGATAAGAAATACCCCACTGCACACATTCAAACAGCTCTTTTATATCCACTTTATCCGCGTCTTTTGTCAGTATAATCTCAATAATGTAACAGCCGGCAATTTTAAAATCAACATTACCTACACCGGGCATATTTGTTAATTCTTCAAGCATTTCGGCAAATTCATGGTACGCATCATTGCTATCCTCTTTAACAGTGGGTGAAGGATTGTTAATTTCAACGATTTTCTCAGTAATGTCGCAAGAAGACATTAACAATACAAAAATGATAATAAAAATGCTTATGTATGTTTTCATAATCGCCACCTCGTATATATTACCCCATCATTGTCACCAAATCATTCCAATAATGTGATGTTAAAGAAGTGTTTTCATTTAATCTGCTTCAACCGAATAGCCAAACGATTCAAAATCAGAATCAATCCATAACAGCCGGTATCCATCGTCAATTGCGAAATCTCTCCAGTTGTTATAGTCAGGAGAATTCCAGTCAAGTTTTGAATGTTTGTATACGTAAATATTCAGTATTTGAGCTGTCCAGTTCAGTATTTCTGCTTCTCCAATCTGCTCCTCGCCGACATATTCGCCGTAACTAATCAATGCGGTGAAACTGTTCTCATTGTCAACTCCCTTAAAATAGCTGTATTCATCATTTACTCCATAAGTGACTAGACCGAGCTCATTGAATTTCGACGAAAACTGCTCGCCGTTGTACACATCGTCGTTTATGCTGTAGCGTAATAAGTGAGACCGTTCTTTCCTGTTTTTGGACTTGTGAGCGTTTTTATCGACGGTACGGATGATTGTTGATCCTCGGAAACAGGGGTTTCCATCGGCACTGCTGCTAATGCTGACTCTTCCGGTTTAGTTGCCAATGGATTACCACAAGCCGACAGCAGTGTCACCAGCAATATATTTGCTATTAAGAATGTCACAATAACTCTTTTCGACATTAGAATAATACCTTTTCTCACGAGTTTCATTCTGTTTCCGCTGGCACTTTCTAATACAGTACGGATTTCGCTTGTTATAGCCATTATTTTACCAACTATCGAAATTTTAACTTCCATACTTCCTTTTACGCGCTCAACCTCTGCTTCTATAAAACCTTCGCATGTAGCTTGTTCCGATGGGAAAAGGTTTAATGTCATTTAATTATAACAGGCATCACGCTTAATAATTTACCGCCATATTTACCACTTTAAACATTAACTTTTAATAGTAAAAATACAACATTTTTAAAATCAAAAAAACCTTTCAACCATGTTAAAATACCGTAGTTGAGAGGTTTCAATACTTAATTCATTAAAGCGGGCGAAGGGAATCGAACCCTCACTTTGAGCTTGGGAAGCTCACGCACTGCCACTATGCAACGCCCGCACAGCAAAATGTATTACATGGTGTAAACGGGCGAACACAGCTCACCCCTACAATTTTTTATGACCCATAGGAGAGTCGAACTCCTGATTCCGCCGTGAGAGGGCGGCGTCTTGACCACTTGACCAATGGGCCTTGAAAACAATTATACTTGTTTTTTTTAATTTGTCAAGGTATACTTTAAAGTATTAATGTGGAACGGAGTGGCGCTGTGAGTAAGATGTTTAAGGAAAACAGGAAGAATTTCGTTAAGGAAATGGATGATTCCAGCTTGTACATAGCCTTTGCGGGCAAGGCCGCGCTGAGGACGGCTGACCAGTTTTATCCGTTTACGCCCAAAAGGAATTTCTATTATTTGACGGGCATTGAGGAACCGGTTGTTATGCTGACGATTTTCAAGAACGCCGAGGGCGAGGCTACGGAAACCTTGTATCTTGAGCGTTATGACGAGCTGGTGGCGAAATGGGACGGCGCGGCGCTGAACAAAGAGGACGCGGAGGAAATCAGCGGGATTGAAAAGTTCAGGGAGATTGAACAATTTGAAAGTGATATCGCGCGGATATTATTCAACGTGGATAAGCTTAACGTTCTGATTGATTTGGAAAACCGCTATTTCGCGCCGGGGCATACGCCCGAAATGCTTTTTGCCGCCAGAATAAGGGACAGCTATCCGCATATTGTTGTTGAAAACGCGTATCCGGTTCTTGCAAAACTCCGAACGGTAAAGTCGAAAGCCGAGGTAAAGCAGATTAAGAAGGCCTGCCAATTGACAGGCGAGGCGTTGAAGCTGATGATGCAGAACTCCAAGCCCGGTATGATGGAGTACGAGTATACGGCCTATTTTGAGTATCACATGAGAATGGCGGGCATTACGGAGCCAGGGTTCGGCACGATTGCCGCTTCGGGTAAAAACGCGACGATTTTACATTACAAGAAAAACACGGATAAGACCAATGACGGGGATTTGATACTGTTTGACCTTGGGGCGCGGTGCGGGCTTTACTCCGCCGATATTTCGCGCACATTCCCGGTAAACGGCGTGTTTTCGCCGCGGCAGAAGGAACTGTACAATATAGTCCTTGGCGCATTGGAAAAAGTCTGCGCGAAAATTAAACCGGGGGTTAAGCATAAGGAATTGAACGAAGCCGTTCTGGAGCATTATGAGAAGGAATTGAAGCGCATCGGGCTTATCAAGGAAAAAGAAGAAATTGTTAAATACTATTACCATGGCGTGAGCCATCATTTGGGGCTGGACGTCCACGACGCCTTCCGCATGAAGGACGGCGAGCTTAAAAAGGGTATGGTGCTGACAGTTGAGCCGGGGCTGTATATCGCCGAGGAAAACATCGGCATACGCATCGAGGACAATGTGCTGGTTACTTCCGAGGGCTGCGAGGTGCTTTCCGCCGGTATAGCGCGCACGGTTCAGGAAATTGAGGCTGTTATGGCGAAGAAACCGGTACCCCGTAATAAACGAGTTAAATAAATGCCTGTAAGACGGGCGAAAAAAGATTTTAATGAAGCCGATATGTACAAGCCGGTGAAGGATTTCTTCACCGGCTTGGGTTATGCCGTAAACGCCGAGGTTCTGGGTATTGACATCTGTTTACGGAAGGACGGCGTGCTGACGGTTATCGAGCTGAAAAAAAGCCTGAACATGACGCTTTTATGCCAGGCTGTGGACAGGCAGAGCGTTACGTCTCAGGTTTATGTCGCTGTGCCGCGCCCACGGCATCCCCACAGCCGCGAAAATGAGCTGGCGCGGAGGATTGTGAAGCGTTTGGGGCTTGGGCTGATTTATGTGAAGATGGATTCCGCTTTGAAGGGCGTTGAGATTGCGCATTTTCCGCCCGCCGAGGTTAAAACCGCCAGTAAAAAGCGCAGGGAAAGGGTTGTAAAGGAAATTGAGGGGCGCACGGTTGATGTAAACACGGGCGGGCAGACTAAGAAACCCATCGCCACGGCTTACCGTGAAAGAGCGGTGAAAACAGCCTGTGCGTTGGAAAAAGGCGGCGCGCTGACCGTGAGGGAATTGCGCGGCGAATATGACTGCGATCCGTCGGTTTCTTACATCTTACGGAACAACCATTATGGCTGGTTTGAGCGGGTCTCTGTTGAGGGGCGGAATATACGCTATGGCTTGTCGGCAAAAGGCATTGAAATGCTGCTGGATGAATCGGCCGGCGGTGATTTTATGGAGCTGATAAAGGTTTACCGGGAAGAAATTCTGGATTGAGGTTAGCAGAAATGACGGATGTAATTTTGGATTATATATTACAATTTCCGGAAGAAAAACAAAGGATCATGCTTGAAATAAAAGAGGTAATTGAAGAAATATTGCCGGACGCAACGGCGCGGATCGCTTGGAGGATGGCTACTTATGCGGTTGATAAAAGGGATATTATCCACTTCGCCGCGTATAAGGGGTGGGTAAGCCTGTCTATCGGTATAGATACAATGAGTTATTTCCGTGAAAGGCTTGCGGCCTATACCTGCACAAAGAGTTGGTTCCGCCTTGATTTTAACGCCGAGGTACCCATTGAGTTAATACGGGACATTTGCGTATATAATCTGATAATAGGTGAGGATAGGAATGTATAACCGAAAAAACACAAGAACCGTATGGGCCGGGAGCCTGCCCATAGGGGGCGGGCATCCCGTAAGCGTACAGAGCATGACAAACACCAACACCGCCGACGCTGAAGCCACAGTTAAGCAAATACACGCACTGGAAGAGGCGGGCTGCGAATTGGTACGGGTTGCCGTACCCGACAAGGAAGCCGCCGCCGCCCTTCCCGATATCAAAAAACGAATAAGCATACCCCTTGCGGCGGATATCCATTATGACTGGCGGCTGGCGCTGATGGCATTGGACGCCGGGGTGGACAAGCTCCGCCTTAACCCCGGTAACATCGGTTCTCAGGAGCGCATTGCCGAGGTTGTTAAAAAGGCGGCGGGGCTAAAAGTCCCCATACGCATAGGGGTAAACGGCGGGTCGCTGGAGAAACGGTTTCTGGGGCATGGCGTTGATTTAGCCGAAGCAATGGCGGAGAGCGCGCTGGATCATATACGTATTTTGGAAGGCTTGGAATTCTGCGATATTATAGTTTCTATGAAAGCGTCAAACGTTCCGGCTACTATCCGCGCCCATGAGATTTTGGCGGCGAAGGTAAAATACCCCATGCACATCGGAATAACCGAGGCGGGTACGGCATTCTCGGGCGGCATAAAATCGGCGGCGGGGATCGGGGCTTTGCTGTCGCGCGGGATCGGCGACACCATACGCGTTTCGCTTTCCGGCGACCCGGTTGAGGAAATACGGCATGGGCGCGAGATATTAAAGGCCATGGAACTGCGGAGGTTTGGGCCGGAGATCATATCATGCCCCACATGCGGGCGTACGTCGATTGATATCGCCGGCTTGGCTGAGCGGATCGAAAAAGCCGTTGCGCATATGAAGTGCTGTATGAGAATAAGCGTTATGGGCTGCTCGGTAAACGGCCCGGGGGAAGCGGCGCATTCCGACATCGGTGTAACAGGCGGGGATGGCAAAGCCGCGATTTACCGAAAGGGAGAACTGATCAAGACCGTTTCGGAGGCGGAGGTTTTCGGCGCGGTTATGGAAGAGATAACTGGGGGCGCGGGCGTCCCGCCCGCAGATATGAATGGACTTGAGTATAATGGGATTCTATGATGATATAATTAAGAAAGCTTCGGAAATAAGCCCTATAAGCGGGACGCTGTTACAGGACGCCGAAATTATGTTTAGCTCGGATCAAGCGGAACTGACCATCCAGCTAAAGAAACGCGGTGTTTTTATGCTGCGCACATGCCGCGCGGACGCTATGATAGAAGGATTGGCGAAAGAGCGGTACGGACAGGATGTTAAAGTTGTTTTGACAGAACCCGACGCGGATGCAATTGTATTCGAACAGCCCGTACCGGTTATTATCCAGCCGCCGGTAAAATCGGAGCCAAGAACCGTGAGTCAAGAGCCGAGAACCAAGAGCCAGGAACCAAGAACCAAAAGCCAGGCTCCAAGCCCAAAATCAAACGGATCACTTAAACGCCGTCCGGCAAAGCTGGCCGTAAAGGAATTAAAGGGCGTTGTTACCGAACTTTGCGAACCATTGTCGGAGGGCGACGAGATCCTTGCGGAGGGCGTTATATTCCGGCTGGAAAAGACGAACACGCGCACTGGGCGGCTGATGTGCGTGATGGATATTACGGACGGTACGGATTCTATAACCGTTAAATTCTTTATGAAGGACGAATCGGAGTTTGATACGGAATTGGGCGATTTCGCTGACATGGGAAAATCTGTGCGCGTTCTGGGTAAGGTACGGTATGACGATTTCGCCAAGGAGCTTACCATGGCGGCGGTTCAGATTGCGCCTTCCGATTTCGTGCCGGACACTCGCACCGACGGTGCGCCGGAAAAACGCGTTGAGTTGCATTTACACACGCAGATGAGCCAAATGGACGCGACGAATTCCGTTACGGACTACATAAAACGCGCCGCCGGGTTCGGTATGCACGCGGTCGCGGTAACGGACCACGGCAATGTGCAGGCCTTCCCCGAAGCCGCCGCCGCCGGGAAAAAGTACGGCGTAAAGGTGATTTACGGGATGGAGGCGTACTTGGTGGACGACACGGCCGCCATTGTGCAAAACCCCGGCAATCTGGCTCTGGATGATGAATTCGTAGCCTTTGACATAGAAACAACCGGGCTTGACCCGGATAAGGATATGATTATTGAGATTGGCGCGGTAAAAATGGTTAAAGGCGAGATTACCGCGCGGTTCTCAGCCCTTATAGACCCCGGTATGCCTCTGCCGGGAAAAATAATGAAGCTCACGGGGCTTAACGACCAGATGTTGCAAGGCCAGCCCCGCATAAACGAGGTTATGCCCGCGTTTCTGGACTTTACTGGAGATGCCGTCCTTGTGGCGCATAACGCCAGGTTCGACGTGGGTTTTATCCGCCGCGCCGCCGAAAAAATTGGACGTACCGCAAGCCGGACGGCGGTTTGCACCCTTGAGCTGACAAGGGCTTTGTTCCCCGAGCTGCACAGCCATAAGCTAAACGTAATGGCGGAGCATTGCGGGGCCCCGCTTAAAAAACACCACCGCGCCGAGGACGACGCCGGGGCCTGTGCCGGAATTTTTTTGAAGTGCCGCGAAATGATTATTGAGAAAGGAGTTTCGCGCTTAAAGGACATAAACGCGTTGGGCGGCGGTAATATTGACGTTAAGAAGCTGCCGTATCACCATGCCATTATTTTGGTCAAAAACCAAACCGGGATGCGAAACCTTTACGAGCTTGTGAGTTTGTCCAACCTGAATTATTTCTACAAACGCCCGCGTATACCCAAGTCCGTACTTGCCGCAAAGCGGGAGGGTTTAATTTTAGGGACGGCTTGCGAATCCGGGGAATTTTACGGGGCTGTTTTACGCGGCGAAACGATGGAGCGGCTGAAAGAGCTGGCGGATTTTTACGATTACATTGAGTTGCAAACACATAAGAACAATATGTATCTGGTGCGGGAAGGCGCGGTTGCGTCCGAAGACGCCCTGATCGCGCTGAACAAGAGGGTTGTTGAGCTGGGCGAAGCCTTGGGAAAGCCCGTCGCCGCCACATGCGACGTGCATTTCCTAAACCCCGGTGACAGTATTTACCGGGAAATAATTATGGCGGGAGAGGGCTTCAAGGACGCGGATCAGCAAGCCCCGCTGTTCTTCCGCACCACGCGGGAGATGCTGGATGAATTTTCGTACCTAAGCCCGGAAAAGGCCGCCGAGGTTGTCATAACAAACCCGCGTAAAATCGCGGATACTGCGGAAAATGTCTCACCGCTGCCAAGCGGCACGTTCCCTCTGATGATCCCGGGCTCCGATGAACAGTTAAAAGGGATAATTGACGCGAATATTATGGAAATGTACGGCGCAAATCCGCCGGAAACCGTAAAACAACGTATTGAGCTTGAGATGGATTCAATTTGCAAGCATGGCTTTTCCTCGCTGTATAACGCCGCGCGGATTTTGACGCGCCGTTCGCTGGACAAAGGTTATCTTGTGGGTTCACGCGGTTCAATCGGTTCGTCCCTGGCGGCAACCATGTCGGGCATAACGGAGGTTAATCCGCTGGAAGCCCATTATTACTGCGCAAAGTGCAAATTTGCGGATTTTAAATCTTTGGAGGCCGCTGAACTCAGCAAGCGTTTACCCGGTTTATCCGGCTGCGATTTGCCTGATAAAGCTTGCCCCGTTTGCGGAGATATGCTTAAAAAAGACGGGCATGAGATTAAATTCGAGATATTTTTAGGCTTTGACTGCGACAAGGAGCCGGACATCGACCTGAACTTTTCCGGCGAATATCAGGCACAGGCACATGCCCACGCTACGGAGCTGTTCGGCGAAAAAAATGTGTTTAAGGCCGGAACAATCGGAACTTTGGCGGATAAAACGGCATTTGGCTTCGTTAACGGCTACTTAGAGGAGCGCGGATTGATAAAACGCAATGCGGAGAAAAACCGGCTTGTAGCGGGCTTGGTGGGCGTTAAGCGCACCACGGGCCAGCATCCCGGCGGCGTAATCATCGTGCCGGACGGACACGATATACACGAGTTTTGCCCTATCCAACGCCCGGCCGACAATCAGGATTCGCGCATAACCACCACGCATTTCGACTATAATAGCGCCCTTGAGGGCCGTTTGATGAAGCTGGACATACTTGGGCACGACGCGCCGACGGTAATACGCCTTTTAAACGAGTTCACGGGTGTTGACCCGCTGACCGTTGATTTGGGCGACAAGGCGGTAATATCTATTTTTAACGGCAGCCACAAGGAACTTGGCACCCTTGGCATACCGGAATTCGGCACGTCCTTTGTGCGGCAGATGCTTGCCGATACACGCCCGAATTCATTTACGGAGCTGGTGAAAATCTCCGGCCTGTCCCACGGCACGGATGTGTGGCTGGGCAACGGCGCGGATTTGATAAAAAAAGGGGTGGCAAACCTGAACGGCATTGTCGCCGCCCGCGACGACATCTTGCTATACCTTGTAAACATGGGTGTTGAGAAGAAAACGGCGTTTAATATAATGGAAAGGGTGCGTAAGACCCATACCCAGTTGAGCGGCGAGGACGCCGGGATAATGGCGGCGACCGGCGTTCCGGAATGGTACATAGAAAGCTGCCGCCGCATAAAATACCTGTTCCCGAAAGGCCATGCCGTCGCTTATGTTATGATGTCCGTGCGTATAGCCTATTATAAAATCCACCATCCACTCGCCTTCTACGCCGCCTCATACTCCGTAAAAACCGAGGACATCGACTATGAGACCATGTGTAAAGGCCCGGAAGCCGCAAGCCGCGAGCTTACCCGCGTAAACGCCCTTGGCAGGGACGCGAGCGCAAAGGATAAAAACGCCGCGAATATGCTGGAGCTGATACTTGAAATGTACTCCCGCGGTATTAATTTCCTGCCTATTGATATATATAAATCCCATGAACACCGCTTCATGCTCACGGAAAAAAGCATCCTGCCGCCATTGATGACCTTGGCGGGTCTTGGCGGCAACGCGGCGCAAAACATTGTGGAGGCAAGGAAAGACGGCGAATTTATCTCCCGTCAGGATTTTAAGGAAAGAACGAAGATATCGAAAACGGTGTTGGAGTTGTTTGTTAAGAACGGTCTGCTGCAAGGGCTGCCGGAGACTAATCAATTGACTTTGGATTTATTTTAAGTCTTTGCGGGCGATAATACCGTGAACATTAAACTGCGTGCGCGCAGGCTCAAACGATTGTATAATGGAGGTTTATATGTTTTCTATTAATTATGCGACAATGGCTGATATGCAAAATGTCTGCCCCGGGGAAAATCTGTCTGAAAGTGAGTTCGAGCTGAAAGTCCGGGATAAAAGATGCTATATTTTACGATATGACGGAGAATACGCGGGTGTAATGGTATTTAACCTGATCTTTGATTTTATCCCTTTTCTGACGATGTTCTACCTTAACCCACCTTACCAGCGGCAAGGCTTTGGAACCAGGGCAATGCTCCACTGGGAGGACGAGATGAGACTGCTGGGGTATAAAATAATAATGGTGTCAACCCAGGTCAATGAGGATGGGCAGCATTTTTACCGCAAGATGGGGTATAAGGATATGGGGGCCATTGTTTTGGATATCCCGCCTTATGAACAGCCCCTTGAGATGTTTATGGGGAAGGCTCTATAAAAAAGTTTATTTTACCCCTTGACTCTGACACAGTGTCATACTATAGAATGGAATTGAGCTCAAATATGGATATATCCAAGAGGTAATCATGGTTAAAATCGGCGATTTTTCAAAGCTGTCACGGATCAGCATCCGGATGCTGCGTCATTATGACGACATGGGGCTGCTAAAGCCGTGTACTGTAGACAGCTTTACCGGCTACCGCTACTACTCCCCCGCCCAGCTTCAGACGGCAAACCGCATTGCGTCGCTAAGGGATATGGGTTTCAGCCTTGCCTCCATTATGGAGATAATAAGGCAATATCACGACCCCCTTGCGCTTGAGGCTTTTCTGTCGGTAAGGCTGGCGGAGGTGCGGGAACAGGAACGGGAAGCCCGGGACCGGCTGGCGCTGATTGAAACGGCCATGAAACGACTAAGAGAGGATGAATATTCCATGAAGTATGACGTTACTCTTAAAACAATGCCGCAGCGTTATGTGGCAAGCCTGCGCAAGACCATTCCTGCCTACAACGACGAAAAAATCCTTTGGGATCAGATGACAGAGGAAATGGGCGGCGATTTGCCTTTGGAAAACCCCTGCTATCCCATGGCGGTTTTTCATGACGAAAGCTATAAGGAGAGCGATGTGGACGTAGAGGTTCAATTAGCCGTAAAGGGAAAGCGCAAAAATACCGCAAACGTTGTTTTCAAGACAGTCGGGCCTATCGAAATGGCGTCGGCTGTATGCAAGGGCAGTTATGACAAGGTTGCCCAGGTTAACGAGGTTGTGTGCGCGTGGGTTTCCGACAACGGCTATGAATATAACGGCCCCATGTTCTTCATATACCACGTCAGCCCCGCCCATGAGCCCAACCCCGAAAAATGGGTGACAGAGATTTGCCATCCGGTAAGGAAGAAATAATTTGATTTAAGGTTTAAAATATCAGAAATATCTTGACACTAAGTCTGATGTGTATTATAGTTTGTAATACATGTCAGACTTATTTTTTATAGAGGGGCAGGTTTTATGATAATCAAACTGGATACAACGAGCGCAACGCCGATTTACGTTCAGCTCCGCAATCAAATTGTTATGGGAATTGGCAGGGGCGAATTGAAAATCGGGGAGGGGCTGCCTACCGTTCGGCAAATGGCGGAGGATATCGGAATCAATACAATGACCGTTAATAAAACATATGCTATATTAAAACAGGAGGGTTATATAGAAATTGACCGGCGGCACGGGGCAAAGGTCAGCCCGAAGGTTGATTTGTCGGGCCGGTTCCGCGAGAAGGTGGAGATTGAGTTAACGCTGTTGATTGCGGAGTCGTCATTAAAGGGAATGAACCGCGATGATTTTATGAAAGTATGTGCCGATGTGTACAGCAAATTGAATCTGTCTTATTCGGGGGGCACGGCTTGATGATTTTAACAATTTCGTTTATGTTTGCCGCCCTTATAATAATTGTTGCGATATACTCGACGAACCGGACAGGTGAAAAACCTAACGGTAATATTCTTTTAGGCGTAGCTTTGCCGCGCCATGTCTTGAAGAACAGTGCCGTTATCAATATTATTAGTAAATACCGCGAAGCGCACTCGCTGCTTGCGCTCATTTTTTTGATACTTACATCACCGATATTGTTTTTTTCAGGGTATGCTTCCGCAATCCTTTTATATCTCGCGGTGTGGATTATCGTATATATTTGGCTAAACCAAAAACTCGTCGGCAAATATTTTATGCGGCTTTACAGCCTAAAGAAAGAGAATGAATGGTGGATGGGCACACAGCGCATCATCAGCGTAGATACCGAGGTGAGCCGGCTGAAGGGCACGTTCCCGGTATCTAAAAAATGGTTTATTCCGCCATTGATCATAACGGTTGCTTCTATAATGATCATTTTATTTAGCGATAACCGCGAAATGCTTTTTTGGCCCATAGCAATTAACGGATTGATTTTATTATTCCTTTTTTTTATGATATACTTTATTTACAGCAAGAGCAGGACGGTGGTGTACAGCGACAGTACAGAGGTAAATACCGAGTTGAACCGTGTGTTTAAAAGAGAATGGACAAAGTGCTGCGTTATTATCGCGTTTTTGCAAAGCTGTTACTTTTTGGCATTGACTTTCCTATTGGCGGCGGATAATACGAAAAACGCGGAGATTATTATCACCGCTATCAGCTTTACATACTGTATAATCCTTATCCCGGTTACATTCTGCGCGCATAACAGGATACGGGGCGTAAGGAATAGGATGCGCGGGCTGGTAAATAAGGAAGTATATGAGGATGACGACCTTTGCTGGGCATTTGGGGTTATGATATATAATAATCCAAAGGACAGCAGAACGTTTGTCGAGAAGCGCATGGGGCACGGAATGACCATGAATATTGCGTCTGCGGGAGGAAAAGCGTTTGCCGTGATAATTGTTTTGGCATTTGCGGTATTGATGGGTTTTGCGGTTTATAACGCTCTGCTTGAACTTGGTTTGGTTTTTCATTTTATATAGGGAGGTAAGGATTATGAAAAAGCTTTTTGTGAAACGGACGGTGGGCTGGGGTTACTCGTTCAATACGGAGACAAAGTTGGGCAAGGTGCTGCTGGCAGTTACCTTGCTAGCGGTTGCGGTGTTTATATGCTTAATTTTGTTTGGAGGCCCAAACGCCGTTTCCCTTGTTATTACGGGGACAGAGGCGGAAATTAAGTCTCCGGGTATTTTTACGGGATCATTTAACTTTTCAACAAACGATATAAAAAGCGTAGCCATGATAGAGAATTTCCCTTCCGTCAGCAGAAGAGTGGGCACGGGCAGCCCAAGGCTTTATGCCGGCAGATTTGACGTAGCGGGTTATGGCCGGGGCAATGTTTATATTCACCGTAACAACCCGCCGTATATCGTTATGGAGCTTGAGGGCGGCTGGGTTTTCCTTAACGGTCAGACACCTGATGAAACAAGGGCTTTCTTTAACACATTAAACAACATACAATAGGATAAAACCCGGAGGAGGAATAGACAATGGAAAACCGGGGAATGTCTAAGTTTCTGGTTATCTTACAGGACTTGAACAGAGAGGATTTGGTTCGGTACGCAGGGGCAGACACAAGGCCTGCCCCTGCGTTGCTTTTACGCCGCTGCCGTTTCCTTTTCGCCAAACGCGAAGTATAAGAGGATTGCGGCGATTTGGAATAAACCTATATAACCGAAAAGCGGGTATGCCTTTTCGATGAAAGCGTTGAAACCGATGTGGGCTAACAGCACGCCCGCGAGGGTTACAAGGATTTTGACGGCTGTGCGGGACAGGCGTTTTTTTACGAGGGGATGAAGCCATTCTATAACCGCGAACCCGCTGGATACGGAGGTTGTAAAAATGGCGGCGATGAGGACCACCAGGTAAACGGCTTCTATCCCGCCGCCGCCGCGCTCAGCCAGCGCCAGGAGCGGCACGGGCACATCCCGAAGCATGTTGAAATTCAAGTAAATCGGCGCTAAAAACGCAAGGCCTAAAATAAAGATAACCGCCCCCGAGATAAAAGCCGCGCGTTTTGCCGTTTTGCGGCTTACAATCTCGTTTCCCATGGTTGAAAGAACCGAGACGGCCGTAAGCAGATTGTACGACGCGTAAATAGCCGCGGGCCATAAAAAACCAAAAGCACCTGTCCTGAAGGGCAGAAACACGGCGGCCGTGTCCGTCAAAACCTGAAAAATGCCGAAGAACAGGCCGCCCACCACCAAAACCGGCGCAAGGACGGCGCTTACGCGCACAATGCCTTTCAGGTCGAATAAAAACGTCAGGAAGCATAGAGCCGCCATAAATATTACCCCGGCGGAGTAATTAAAGGAAACGGCCTGCGTCATCGCCTCCCCAAACCCGGAAAACATGGTCGCCATCATAACAAAAATAAATATATTCACCAAAAAAACCATTACGCGCCCCAGCCGCTTCCCCAGCACCAGCGACATAAATTCACTGTAGCCCCTTATACGCCGCCGGAAGGTGATGTCCATCACCGCCCAGCCGCACAGGGCAAGGACGGCGCAGGATACGGCAAAGCCCGCCACGCCCAGCGCGCCGCTTTTGGCGAAAAACGTCAGCAGCTCACGCCCCGTGGCAAAACCCGCGCCAACCATCAGGCTTATAAACACGCCCGCCGCCGCCAAAGCCTTTTTTGATTCGATCCCGGCTTTCATGCTATAAACCCGTCGTAACCGTATGGGCAAAGGCCTGGCCGATGGCTATATTTATCGCTTCCAACAGCAGCAGCCCCGTTTGCGGCCCATCTTCGGGGGGTTCCACCCTCGTGGTCTGGTGCAATAAAATGTCGTGCCTCAACTGCTCCATTACGGGTGTGAACAGGGGATACAATCGCTGCTGGGCGTACGCCATGTTCGTGAGACGCACATCCGTGATGCTGAAGGCATCAACCGTCACGGTTACATAAATGTTGTTGTCGTCCAGGACTATAACCGAACTGTATGATCCCGGTATGTACAGCACTTGCCCGAACGCCTCATCCGCCGACAAGGTTAGGGCGGCGGGGCTTTGCCCGCTGCTTCGGGGCTCGCGCCCGCCTTGTTCTTTGGGTGCCAGCACCCATATCAGCAGGAATATTATCAACAGCCCAGCCAGCACAAACGCGGCGGTCTTTAGCAGTTGTCTTATGTGGAAAACGATGATTTTGGGACCTTTCATCAGGCGCCTCCTTAAAATTATATTCGCATAATATTGAGCAAAAACCGCTCAATATTATGCTCATAACGTGAAAAATCCTTAGGATTTTCGTTTGCCGCGCAAACGGTTCGGCTTCGCCGAACTCACGTTAAAATAGAGCTTTGTCTATATTTTATTAGGAGGCATGGCAATTTATGCAAGCAAGTCTTTTAATACAAGCCTTTCAACCGGTATGTTCATTTCCCCGAGCCTTGTTTTGCCGAATGAGCCATGGCAATCTGAGCCGGCTGTTATCAGCAAATCCTTTTCGCTGCATAGGTCTAAACAAATCCGCGTTATCGCTTCAGAATGGGCTGGGTAGTAACACTCTATGCCATCAAGCCCATATTCCAGTATACGTGTGGCTTCGCTTTGAAAAATGTCAAGGCTGTTCATGTTAATCATGTTATGTTCGCCCGGATGCGCCAGCACCGCATATCCCCCCGCTTGATGTATCTCGCGCACGGCGGCGTTAACCGGCGAATAATTCATCTTGTTATGGGTAATGTTATACCGCGAATAAAAAATGAGTCCTTCCCGGAGGGTTGCGGTCAGTCCCTTTGCCATGAGGTAATGGAGGCTCTTCCAGCCGCCAAGCCGCCTGTCGTAAATGAAATCGTTGTAATCGGCTGCGGAAATGGTATCGTAGTCTTTTTCCATGGCCTTAATCAATTTATCGTTGGTTTCAAACAGTATTGAACGCGTATGAGCCAGGAAATCGCGGAATCGCGCGTTATTCACGTCAAACCCATAGGCAAGTACGTGTAAGTGGTTCTCCCCATCCAGTGTGTCAATCTCCACGGCGGGAATGCAGATGATGCCATTATCGGCACACAGTTCGCGTGTGAGCAGACAACCCTCCAGAAAGTTATGGTCAGCGACGGCAAGAACCCCGACATTGTTCTTCTTTGCGGCTTCAACGATCTCCTCGGGTGTAAGACTGCCGTCGGAAAAATATGAATGTACGTGCATATCGGCGTATAATTTATCTATTGCTAATCTCCCTGTGTTTTTTTCCCGGTATCTGCGCGGTAATTACAGCGGCCAGGACAAGCGCGCAGCCCAGAAGCTCGCGCGCCGTAAGGATTTCCGCTATGAACAGGTACCCGGCTAACGCGGCGAAAACCGACTCCATGCTTAATAAGATGGCGGCTACGGACGGAGCGGTTATTTTCTGTACTTTTATTTGCAAGGTATATGCCACGCCGCTGCTTAACAGGCCTGTGTAGAGCAGCGGGATTGTGCAGGCGATTATATCCGAAACGCGCGGGGTTTCGAACAATACCATAAAAACACCCGCGAAGACCGAAACGGTGAAGAATTGGACGCTGGACATGGCGATGCCGTCATGGCTGCCGGCAAAGCGGTCTATAATTAATATATGAAAGGCGAAAAACAGGGCGCAGCATAGTATCAGCAGATCGCCTTGGTTTATTGTGAAGCCTTCGTTTACGCTGAGGAAATATGTACCGGCGACGGCCAGCGCCATCCCGAACCAGACCCACACACGCGGCTTTTTCCTGAGGAACAGCCCGATAATCGGGACGAAGATAACGTAAAGCGTGGTAAGAAAGCCTCCCTTACCCGCCGTGGTGTACTGCATGCCTGATTGCTGCAAGCTGGCAGCTATAAAAAGGGCCGCCCCGCAACACATTCCGGCTTTAATTGTGCCTTTGCTGAATAAATCCGTAAATGATTGCCGTGTTTTTGCCATACGCGCGAAAAGCGGGGCCGCCGCCATTGTCACACAGCCGCCGATAAAGAACCTCACGGCTAAGAACGTAAACGGATCCACATGCTCCATGCCCGATCTCTGCGCCACAAACGCCGCGCCCCAAATCATTGTCGTTATCAAAACCATTACATTACCTTTGACGTTGAAGCGTTCCATATAATTAATACATCCTCTCAGAAATGCAACTCTGTTAGTATATCACACAAAGATGCTATTGCCAATAACCAGGTTTTTATTTATAATAGAAAAGTTGGTTTATTGCAAATGTTGGAGGATCATAATGAAACTGGGAATAATTGGTATGCCCAACTCAGGCAAGACGGCGCTTTTTAATTCGCTGACGCGCTCGGGGGCAAAGAGCGGCATTTCGCCATTCAGCACGAAGGAATCCAACGTGGGCGCGGTGTCCGTGCCTGACCCGCGTTTGTACGAATTGGCGAAGATGTATAAATCGGTTAAAATTGTACACGCCAGCATCGAATTCATGGATATTGCCGGGCTTGTTAAAGGTTCGGGCAAGGGTGAGGGGCTTGGCAACAAATTTTTGGACGGCATACGCCAGTCCGACGCGCTGGTGCATGTCGTGCGGTGTTTTCAGGATGACAATGTTATACATGTGGACGGCACGGTTAACCCGGCGCGTGATATCGAAACCGTTGATTTTGAGTTGATTTTCGCGGATTTGGAACAGCTTGAGCGGCGTTATCTGAAGCAGCAGAAAGCGGCTAAGGCGGACAAAAGCGTTTACGCGGAGCTTGCTTCGCTGGAAAGGCTTACGGCTGAGCTGGAGGCTGGGAAGCCTGTCAGAAGCCTTGAATTATCTAAGGATGAAGGGGCGCTTGTTTCAATGCTGGGGCTTCTTACGGGGAAGCCCGTGATTTATGCGTTGAATGTAGACGAGGATGCCACCGGTTCCTTTATCGCGGGGGATGTGCATTTAGGCATCCCATCCGACGCTGAGGTGTTTCAAATCTCCGCCAAGCTGGAAGAGGAAATGGCCGCCTTCGACGACGGGGAAAGAGCCGCGATGATGGCGGATTTAGGCATTGCCGAAAGCGGCCTTGACCGCATTATAACGGCGAGCTACAAAAAATTGGGGCTTATGAGTTTCCTGACTGCCGGGCCGAAAGCCGCCCGCGCGTGGACCATACCCATGAACACAAAAGCGCCGGCCGCCGCGGGTAAAATACATTCGGACATCGAGCGCGGTTTTATCCGAGCGGAAACAGTAAATTATAACGACCTGATGGAGCGCGGCACCTACGCGGCGGCAAAAGAAGCCGGGCTGGTGCGGCTTGAGGGTAAAGAGTATATCGTTAAAGAGGGCGATGTGATCTTGTTCCGGTTTAATGTCTGAATCCCATTCCGCACCCGCCAAACCTTGTAAATACGGGGGTTGCGGTTTTTAGCCGCAACCCGTTTTATGCCATTTCTTTTTCCTGTTCGCGTTGAAGGGTCAAAATCCGTGTATCCCACCGGGGTTAAAAGCCAAAACCGCAACGCGGATACTCCATATAGGCTATCCGGTTTTGCGGTTATGAAGATAACGCCTATTTTTTTATTGAGCACGACACCTCATTATCAAGCCATGTTTCAATATCCCCGCTGATACTAAGTATTGAATCATCCAAAGGTATGCGAAACCCTTGGCAGCCGCCCTGACAGCGTTCATTGCGCAGCTTCCTGTCGCAGCCATATCCCATTGCGATTTTTTCACGTAAGGATAAAGGGAATTCTTCGATAACATCCGCGTATTTATCTGTTTTTTTAGCTCTTATAACTAAACAATAACCATCTTTTATAGAACGGGCAAACTCCCATATCCTTCGATCATATATATCCCGTGAGGACAAGGCCCGCCGGCTATTCTTTGTATATGAATAAGCAATATTTATATTAAATATTACACAAGTCATTCCCATATTCATATGACGCTTATGTAACTTTAAGGCGAATTCTTGAACTTTTTCGGGTAACGGATGCAAAAAATCCTTCAAAACATCAAGTACATCCGTATCATCCGCTTTAATTAATCTGTAATCGCACCGTAAAAGATAACCGTCGTTCCAATACCTCCTTGTCATCCGCAGTTCCATATCTGCAATCGACATGGCTTTTAACCCCGTCAGCATGATAGGATTATTCGGATACGACACTTCTAACATTTGTTCTTCCGAAATATTAAGCGCCTTTGCTTTTAAGTCAATACCGGTAAAAACAAAACCGCAGAGAGCTAAAAACCGCAAACATTCAATTAAACCGGAAGCAGGGATTTTAGGGCTCGTTTTTTTTCCATTCTCATCGGTTAAGGCAGCGCATAACGGTATTTCGGTTACCAATAATTTATCGCCGCTTTCATCCAGCTTGCTATAATAACCTATGTCAACTAACAGGTTTGTAATATTATGTAAAAACGGATAATCGTCCATGCTATTCGGACTTTTTGGCGGTTTAGCATATAAATGACCGTCTGAGATTAAGCGGTCACAAAATAAATATAAAAAATCCCTGAATGCGATAACGCCGTTTCGTATATTTTCTTCGCTTGCAACGTTTTTAAACATGGGTTTAAGCGCATAAGTCTCTGGTATATTCGCCGGTATCAAGTTTTTTTTGAATTTTGCAATTTCACTGATTGGTTTTAACGTTACTGTCCCGCCGTGATGTATACTCATCTTACTATCACTCCTTCTGTTTTTGATATTATATTATTTGTAATGTGCCTTTTGCAATAACATAGCTACGGCTAATGCTTATAATATACGCTATTTAATATTCATTATCAACTCAACAAAAATATCATTGGCAAGAAATACTCCATTATAAGCTTGAAATAAATACCATTTATTTTTTTGTTGGTAAACAATCCCCCCGCCGCCAACAGAATCACCATTTTCATCACGAAAAGATAAATTAATCCATTCGTTGCTTGATATAGAAGGGGCTTCTCTCCTATATTCAATTCTTGTTGGTTGAAAAAAATCAAATTGTTCTGCTATCTTTAAAATCCAATCTAAATCGGTTATTACGGTTACCTGTCCGAAAATAATTGCGTCAACATATGCAATATCAGATTGTTCCGGGATACGTATATAATTCGGATTTAAACGACCACATGCGGATAATAGAAACATTAAGATTATAGAAATCAAAGCAATACTTATTTCCTTCATGCCGTTTCCACACCTTCGCCTAATATAAATTATCTACGACTTTGCATCTTATAATAAATCCTTATTTGGCATTATACGATAAATAACCTGACAACAGTATGTCATATTTGATAATGTAAATCATGTTTACCTATCGTAGCAAACCGAAACCGACATATGGAATTATCAACTCGCAGAACGTAAAAACAATGTACAGCGCAGACGAACTAATACCAAGTTGCAATCAAAGCAACACTTACTCCGGGCGGATGAGCCGGCCTGAGCGTGAGCGTACTGGATCATCCGCCCGGAGTTAGTGTGATTTAGATTGCAGCTTGGTATAAGGCGTTATTGAGAACAAATTCTTACAGTTAAATCACCCAATGCCTTGATAAAATCATTCTTTATATGAATAATTATACCATGATTATTCATTTTTTCATTAAAAAAGCGGCTAAAATCTCAAGATTTCTACCGCTTTTTCTTTGCTTTGCCAACATACGCGAATGCAGGGGGGCTTTTGGCGTTGATTTCTTAATTAGTCTTGATATTAACGTTCCCCGAACTGGCGGATAATTTTATTTCATTTACGGCACCGATGCTGGTTCTCCCGGAAAATCTGTTCCTGCGTTCGTTTGACTGGTCTCTGGTGAAATTATGAAACTCGCTGTTAATGCTGCCGGAGCTTGTTGTTACGTCAAGCACATACTCGGCGTTACTGGGGAGATAAAGGTTGATCCTTCCCGAGCTTGTTCCTATGTTTAAATCGTTATCAAAATTAACATATTTGATTTCAACGTTCCCGCTCGACGCATTCGCCCTGATATCCGCGTTATCAGCGCGGCCCACGTTAATCCTTCCGCTGGAAGTTCTTATATTCAGGCTGCCGCCGTTCGCCTTATCAAGGATAACGTTTCCGCTGGTGCTTCTGATATCACCTTCCGTTACAGTTAAGGATTCCGCCTCTATCCTGCCGCTGGATGTGTTCAATCTAAGGTTTTGACAGCTTAAATCCCTTATCCGGATATTACCGCTGGATGCCCTGAGCGTTACATCGTTAAAGCCGCTGTCGTTCAGCTCAATCCTGCCCGAGCTTGTCGTCACGGTCAAGTTTCCCGCATAATCCCTGGGAATTTCCACGGTCAATTCCAAATTGCTGTAACTGTTAATTAAAGAAAAGCGCATGTCCTTATCAAACCTAATCGATATAGTATCGCCGCTGTTGCTTGCGGCCAGATCCGGTTCATAGTTTGCCCTTCCGTTTACTGTCATCCTAAGCTCCCCGCCGCCTGTTTCAACAACGCGGACATTAGCGGAGGACGTTTCTATATTTATGTTCCTTACCCCGCCCGTGTAAGTCACGTAGCTGTAGCTGTTTGTATATGTGTGGGAAGCCCTCGCAACATTGAAAAATACCGAAGCCAAAATGATTATGATTATTAATACCGCCGCGCTCAATCCAAGGATACGCCTGCCGTTCCCCCTATATCTGGGATGTTCCGCGGGTCTTCCCGGCTCCGGCCCGTTATATCTCTGCCTGTCGTCCCTTTGCCCATTATCCCCTTGCCCGTTGCCTATCTGCATATATTGTTCCTCCGATTCAATAATTTACAAGAAGATACGTCGGCATCAATAAAATGTCTGCTTGATGAATATTAACCAATTCACGTTATCATCCGACGACCATAAGTCTGTGCAGATTTGGGGGAATACGCTTGTAAATTTTTCGGGGCGCGGACCGACTGCGGAGTGCATTGTAAAGCCGGATATAATCGCTCCCGGAGCGGATATTGTGTCCTGCATGTCCCTGGATTACGGATTAAAACACGGCAGGGCATGGGATATGCCCGTTTCTGCCGGGTATATAAAGATGAGCGGCACATCCATGTCAACCCCGGTGGTTGCGGGGGCCGTTGCCCTGCTGCTGGAAAAACACCCGCGCCTTCAACCAAATGATGTTAAATATTTATTAAAAAAAAGTGCCGTAAACCTTTATTATCCAAAGAACCAGCAGGGCTGGGGAGCGCTGGATATTGAGGCTTTACTAAAATATGGAGGTCAGTATGAGCGGCAACTATATGGAGATTTTTGAGCTTTCACAAAGGCTTTCCGACCCGGTACAGGTCGGGAATGACATGAGGGACGCGATGGGGCTTGTAACCGGGATGCTGCGTGACCGTTACGTCAGCCGCATGAAAGAAGCGCTGACCGCAATGCATGAACGCTCACGGGCCGAGCCGCCTAAGGAAGTGACGCTGCTGCGCTCGCTGAAGCCTTTTATGCGGGAGGACGCCCACAGCAATATTGATAAAATGACGGAGATGCTGCTTCTGGCGGACGCGCTGACTAAGCTGCGGGAAGCCAAATCAGAGGTTGTCAATACGAAGAATGAAGAAGCGGTGCATGAAGACGGGGTGTACGAGATTGACTGGGAATGTATGAAGGAGAAAAAAGATATTTATTAATATTGCGTAACATGGTTTTATCCCCTATAATTAACATATGAGCACACTTATAACAAATATCCAAAGATACTCCATACACGACGGCGGCGGTATCCGAACGGCGGTTTTTTTTAAGGGCTGCCCGTTGAATTGCCGTTGGTGCCATAATCCCGAAACAATGGCGTTCGCGGCGGAAACGGGCTCGGATGGCCGCACGGCCGGCAAGACTTATGATGTTAATGAACTTGTCCGCATCGCCATGCGCGACGGCATTTTCTACAATATGTCCGGCGGCGGCGTGACTATCACGGGCGGCGAGCCGCTGGCGCAGGATATGGGGTATTTGGTTACATTTTTGCGGTTATTAAAGCAAAACGGCGTAGACGTGGCCTGCGACACATGCGGAGATGTGCCGTGGGAGAATTTTCAGGCCGTTTTGCCTTACATAAACGTTTTTCTCTACGATATGAAAACCGCGTCGGCCGAATTGCACAGGGAGTTCACTGGCAAGGGAAATGAACGGATTTTGGACAACCTTAAAAAACTTGGCCGCGTGGCAAAGGTTTGGCTGCGCGTCCCGGTTATCGGCGGTGTAAACGACGGGGCCGAAATGGCGGCGATGATTGATACGGCCATGACGCATGCGCCGTCAGTAACCGGCGGAGCGGCGCGGGAGGCAGCAACGCGCATGGTTTCGCTTCTGCCCTACCATGCCACCGGTACGGGCAAATGGGCTGAATTTGGGAAAAAACCGCCATGCGATGGTTTTTATACACCTTCGCCGGAGCGGATGCTTGAAATTAAAACCGATTGGGAAAAAGCCGGTTTTATTGTTGATTAGGGGGTTTTTACATGGAGGAAAGAGGCATGAACACACGCATTAAAGCATTACGCGGGCAAAGCGTAACAACCGCGCCGCGCCTAAGCCTTGAACGCGCGCTGCTGGAAACCGAGGCTTACGAAATGTACGAGGGCCGCTGTTCGGTGCCGGAGCTTCGCGCTTTTACGCTTTTACACATAATGAAGCATAAAAAAATTAACATATACCCGGGCGAACTGATTGTGGGCGAAAAAGGCGACGCCCCCCAAACCGCGCCCACCTTCCCCGAGCTGATCTGCCACAGCCTTGAGGACATGCGCGTTATGGACGCGCGGGAATTGATTTCGTTCAAGGTGGCGGAGGGTGATTTCGCGATTCAGCAGGAGCGGATCGCGCCTTTTTGGGAAGGCCGCTGTATGCGGAAAAAAATAATGGAAGCGGTCAGCTCCGAATGGAAAGAATGTTACGCCGCCGGGATTTTTACAGAGTTTATGGAGCAGCGCGGCCCGGGGCATACCGTTGGTTCGGAGATCATTTACCTAAACGGGTTTTTGGATTTTAAAGAAAAAATAAAGAAAACGATAGATGAGCTGGATTATTCCGCGGATATGGAAGCCGTCGCGAAAGCGGAGCAGCTTCGCGCCATGGGTATTGCCTGTGACGCGGTAATGGAACTGGGCAAACGTTACGCGGGGCTTGCCGAAGGGATGGCAAAATCCGAAACCGATCCGGCAAGAGCGGCTGAACTCCGCCAAATCGCGGAAAACTGCGCAGTTGTACCCGCGCATAAGCCGCGTACGTATTGGCAGGCAATTCAGATGTACTGGTTTGTGCATCTGTGCGTTACGATGGAACTGAACCCTTGGGACGCTTACAGCCCGGGGCGGCTGGACCAACATTTATTCCCGTTTTATGAAAAAGATACGGACGAGGGGAGGCTGGACGACGAAAAGGCTCTGGAACTGTTGGAATGCCTGTGGATTAAATTCAATAACCAGCCCGCGCCGCCCAAGGTGGGCATTACGCTGAAGGAAAGCGGCACCTATACGGACTTTGCCAACATCAACACAGGCGGCATTGCGCCCGACGGCTCCGACGGCTGCAACCCCGTCAGCCGCTTAATCCTGGACTGCATGGACGAAATGAAACTGCTGCAGCCCAGCTCAAACGTGCAGATTTCAAAGAAAACGCCGCGCTGGTTTATTAAACGCGCCTGTGAGATTTCAAGGAAGGGCTGGGGCCAGCCCGCGTTCTACAACACCGAGGCCATTGTGCAGGAGCTGCTTGTTGCGGGCAAGAGCCTTGACGACGCAAGGCGCGGCGGGTCAAGCGGCTGCGTTGAGACCGGGGCGTTCGGAAACGAGGCGTATATACTTACCGGGTATTTTAATCTGCCGAAAATCCTGGAAATTACGCTGAACAACGGATTTGACAAGGTTTCGGGTAAGCAGCTGGGGCTAAAACTGGGCAAAGCGGCGGATTTTAAGACATATGACGCCCTGCTGGATGCGTACAAGAAGCAGATCGCTCATTTTACGGATATTAAGGTGCGCGGCTCAAACATCATCGAGGCGCTGTACGCGAAATATATGCCCGTGCCGTTCCTGTCCGTCATCACGAACGACTGCATCGCCCGGGGCAAGGACTATAACGCGGGCGGGGCGCGGTACAACACCAGCTATTTGCAAGGTGTGGGAATAGGAACCGTAACGGATTCCCTTGCCGCCATAAAACACCGCGTATTCGATGAGAAAGACGTTTCCATGGACGAGCTGATGTCCGCGCTGGAGCGCGATTTTGAGGGATATGAGGAGCTTCGCCAAAAATTGGTCAACGATTCTCCAAAATACGGCAACGACGACGATTACGCCGACGATTTAATGAAAGAGGTATTCCTGTATTACCACGAAAACATGACCGGGCGGCCTAATATGCGCGGCGGTACATACCGCGTGAACATGCTGCCCACCACCTGCCATGTGTATTTTGGAGAGGTTATGATGGCATCCGCAAACGGGCGCAGGGCAGGCAAGCCCGTGTCAGAGGGCATATCTCCAACCCAGGGCGCGGATGTAAACGGCCCGACGGCGGCTCTCAGGTCGGCTTCCAAACTGGATCATTTGAAAACAGGCGGAACATTGCTGAACCAAAAGTTCACGCCGTCAGCTGTACAGGGCGAGAAAGGCCTGGACGCGATGGCAGACCTAATCCGCGCGTACTTCGCTATGGACGGGCATCACATCCAGTTCAACGTGGTGGACCGCCAAACCCTTATCGCGGCGCAGGAAAACCCCGAGGACTACAAGGATTTGATCGTGCGCGTAGCCGGCTACAGCGACCATTTCAGAAATCTTAACAAGGAGCTGCAAGATGAGATTATCAAAAGGACGGAGCAAGCATTATAAATGGTATGGGTTTGCCGCCGCGTTAATTATCGCGGCGGCAGTATTGTTTGTTTTCTTTTTAAACCCGCAAAGGACATTCATAATTACAGAAACATACCGGATTATGGCCGTAAACGGTTCGGAAACCTATTTGCATGTGATTCTGCCCGTTAGCGGGGCTTATCAGGAAATAACCGGGTTCTCCGTTGCAGGCGCGGATGATTATTCCGTGGAAAATCATGGCTGCCGGGATGAATTAACGGCAAAAGTTTTTTCAGATGGTTCGGAAAAGGTTGTTACGGTAACATATACAGCTAAGTTATTCAGATATGTTAAACCTTGGGACGGGGATGTTCTTGACGAATATACATTGCCGCAGCAATGGGTGGACTCGGATAACGGAGACATTATCAGGCTTGGGGAGGAACTTCGCGGCCGTAATGATTACCGGACAGCTAGAAATATAATAAGGTATGCCAACAAGACTATCCGCGGCGTTACGGGCAATCAAGCGAACACTTCCCGGTTTTCGGCCTCCGAATTATTGGTTAGGCGCATGGGCGTTTGCGGTGATTATGCCGCGCTGATGACCGCGCTGCTCCGCGCGGAAGGGATTCCAGCCCGGATGATTTCCGGTTTGTCGCTGCGCATACCATTAAAAAATGCGGCGGACTGGAGCCACCGCGGCGTCGCCCACGCTTGGGTAGAGTTTTATGCGGACGGCAAATGGCATTTTGCCGACCCGACATGGGGATGGTTTAACCGGAACGGCACCGCGCATTTATCATACGGAGCATATGAAACCGATATCCGCTCCGATTTTCAGCAAAACCGGCTCGCAACGGCGGAACCCGGCTTTTATATAAGGGGTGCGATGACCGCGCCGCTGATGTTTACGATTTATTCCACCGATGAAAACGCCGTTGTAATTCCACGGGCGGATACACGTTATTCGTGGTTTTGGTAGCATTGTTCGCCAATCAGGAAAAACGTCCTGCCCTCCGTGATTTTTACCGGAACAATACTACCTATGGGGCTGCTTGCCCCGTTATCGGGAAAATGCACAGGCATGTTATTCCCGGCGCGCCCGGTGAACATGCCTTTTTCCAACTTTTCGGCTAATACCTGAACAATACGGCCTTCCCACGATTTGCTTATTTCAAGGGCTATCGGGTTTATCGTATCCACAAGCCGCGCGAAACGCTCGTTTGCGGTGTTTTCCGGCACGGGGCAGTCCATCTCCGCCGCTTTTGTCCCCTCGCGCTTCGAGTATAAAAACGTAAACGCCCCGCCAAACCGTGCTTGGCGCACAAGCTCAAGGGTAGCCTCAAAGTCGTCGTCCGTTTCGCCGGGGAAGCCTACGATAATGTCCGTTGTGACCGTGATATCCGGCACCTCGCGGCGCAAGGCGCTGAGTAATGATAAATAATCCTCGCGGGTATACTTGCGGTTCATGGCTTGTAAAATTTTGTCGGAGCCGGATTGGACGGGCAGGTGGATATGCCGGCAAATGTTCTCGCAGTCTCGTATGGCGTGGATTAGCTCAAGCGATAGATCCTTGGGATGGCTGGTCATAAAACGTATGCGTGGGAGCGCGGGCTTCAAGCCCGCAACTAATCTCAAAAGCTCCGGGAACGCTGCGCCGTCATTTGATTTCTGCCCGTATGAATTTACGTTTTGCCCAAGGAGCATTATTTCAACTACTCCGTCATTTATAAGCGCGCGGATTTCGTCCAGAATTTCGTCAGGCTTGCGGCTCCTTTCGCGCCCGCGCACTAAAGGCACCACGCAATAGGAGCAGAAATTATCGCAGCCGTACATGATGTTTACGCCCGAGCGCCACGGGTTTTCGCGCACGGCGCTGATATATCCGCGGTCGGAGCCATCCCATTCCTGCCAGATATCCGTAACCTTTATGCCCGTATCCAACGCTTGTTCAAGCAAACTGCCGAAGGTATGCAAGTTATGCGTGCCGAACAAAATATCCGCCGCCCCGGTTTCCTTCAGCTTTTCCAAGGCCGCTTCCTGCTGGGGCATACAGCCGCCTACGGCTACGACCAATCCGGGGTTTTTCTGCTTCATGTATTTCATGTAGCCAAGGTTGCCGAAAACCCTGTTTTCCGCGTTTTCGCGTATGCAACAGGTGTTATAGACCACAAGCCCCGCGGTTGTCTCATCACCCGCGGGGGTATAACCCATGCCTTGAAGTATCCCCGCCAGTTTCTCGGAATCATGGGCGTTCATCTGGCAGCCGAATGATATTATATGGTACGTTTTTTTATGCTTGTCAACAGCCTTTATGGTATTACGCGCCACGTTTCTTTGCCGCCTTTTTCTGTGCTTTTTGGGATTCCTTCTCGTCCTTTGCCTTTTGCTTCCGCTGCTTTGCCGCCTCCTTCAGCTCGGCGGCTGTTTTCATCCCCTTGACGTTTATGATATACATGCCGGCAATCTCGGCTTTATAGGTCTTTTTAGGCTCGATAAAAGTAAAAACCTTTTTGTCGCACATCATGGTAACGATCTGCGGGCCTACTTTGGCCTTAACAAAATACAGCTTCATTATCTTGGACAAACGCGGCATCTGTTCCGTCACCATCTTGGGCAGGTTAACGTTTTCCGCCTTGTCGCGTTTCTTATCTATAACATAAATATCCGCGCGCTGCTTGGTTTTTTCAATAAGCTGCTGCTGGCCCACCTGCTTTTTGGAAGCCCAGCGGTTAAGGAAGTAAAGCCCGGCGACAACGGCTGCGACAATAATAAATACGATGATGATAATATCGGTTGACACAACTCTCCACTCTCCATTTGTGTTTTAAGTAACCAGCTTATTTTAACACATAGGACTATGATTGACAATGAAAATATGTTATACTTTCAGAAAACGAGAGGAAATAATTCTCATGAAGAAGATATTGATTATTTGCGCCGCCGCATTAATAATGCTTAGCCTTACCGCGTGCAGAAGAAACCCCGAACCGGAACCCGTAGTAAAAGCGGAGCAGGGCTGGAGCGGCGATTTTAACGAGCTTGAAGCGGTTACAAGCGCATACAGAGGCACGCTGAAAGATGGCGGCGGAAACGAAGCCGGGACGGCATACTTCGCCATGATGGAAGACGGAGATATGGCTATCGCGTTTGCGGGGGGCGCTGCAACCGTCGGGGCCGTAGGGCCGCTTGAGATTTACCCTGACGGAACCTTTGCCTACATTATTGACAAGGAAAGCGGCGAGGGAGTCAGGTTCGTCATTATGCCAAGCGACGACGAGGAAGAGGATGTTTATTATTTGGATTTCATAGAAATCGGCGTGTCGGGATTTGTTTTTAGTGTCGATTAAATTGCAATAGAAGGAGAAGCTGACGGAATATGTTAAGAGATTTAAAGCAAAAAGTGTGGGAGGCAAACCTCATGCTGCCCCGCCACAGCCTTGTGGTTCTGACATGGGGAAACGCCAGCGCGGTTGACCGGGAAAACGGGCTTGTGGTCATAAAGCCCAGCGGCGTTGAGTACGCGGATATGAAGGCGGAAGATATGGTTGTCGTTGAGCTTGCCACGGGCAAGGTTGTTGAGAGCCGCCTGAAGCCGTCCTCGGACACGCCCACGCATCTGGAGCTGTACCGCTCTTTCCCCGGCATCGGCGGCATTGCGCATACCCACAGCACATGGGCCACGATTATGGCGCAGTCCGGGCTTGGCGCGCCGGCCCTGGGCACTACCCACGCCGATTATTTTTACGGCGAGGTACCCATTACGCGGCCCATGACGCATGACGAAATCTTACGGGACTATGAACATCACACCGGCGTTGTGATTGCGGAGCGTTTTGCCGCACTTTCCCCCGCCGATATCCCCGCCGTCCTTGTCCACAGCCACGGGCCGTTCACATGGGGGGCGGATGTTATGAAGGCAGTGGAGAATTCCATTGTTCTGGAGGAAGTCTGTTACATGGCCTGGCATTGCCTGGCCCTGAACAAAGATATAAAACCCATGCAGCGGGAGCTTCTGGACAAGCATTTCCTGCGTAAGCATGGCGCGGGGGCTTATTATGGGCAGAATTGACTGGAGTAAATATACGGATATTATAGGGCATATTGAAATAAGCGAGGATATCTTAACAAATATTCCCGGGTGGATAAAGGCCAAGGGTTATGATAATGTCCTGGTTGTGCAGGATATCAATACCCATGAGGCTGCCGGGGCGCGGATCTGCGTCCTGCTGAAAGAAGCCGGTATCGGCTTTGATGAGTTTGTTTACGCAGACGGGGAGCTTAAAGCCGACGAAGCCGCCATTGACGCTCTTTCTAAAGCCGTTTTGCCTCAGCATAATCTGCTGCTGGGTGTTGGCTCCGGCACCATTACCGATTTATGCAAATACGTCGGGCATAAAACATTAAAGCCCTGTGTCATTGCCGCCACCGCGCCTTCCATGGACGGCTACGCGTCAAAAGGCGCGGCAATGACCATACTGGGCATGAAAATAACGCCGCAGACCATATGCCCGGAGGCTGTTTTTTGCGATATAACGGTTATGAAGGACGCGCCGATGATCATGTTCGCCTCCGGGCTGGGCGATATGCTGGGCAAATACAGCGCCATGGCGGATTGGGAGCTATCACATATCCTGACGGGCGAACCCATGCCTCCGGAAATATACGGTATGATGTCGGAAGCGCTGCGGCTTTGCGCGGAAAGCGCGGGGGTTTTGCAAAACCGCGATATACAGGCTGTTACGCGCCTAACGGAAGGGCTTGTCCTCTCCGGCATCGCCATGAGCCTTTACGGGGATTCACGCCCGGCTTCGGGTACGGAGCATCATTTGTCGCATTACTGGGAAATGCGCCGCCTTGCCGAACATAAGAAACCCGTCGCCCATGGGTTAAGCGTTGGCGTTGGCGCGCTGTGCGCGCTAACCTTATGGAAATCGCTGCCGGTTCAGCCCGAACGGCCCGGCGAACAGGACAGGGCATGGATTGAGGGGCTTGTTGCCAGTCAATACGGGAACTCGGCGCCGGAATTGCTAAAAACACAAAATCCTAATCTGCCGTATGATCTGATTCTTGAAAAATGGGCGGAAATAAAAGAAATTGCCCGTAAACTGCCGGAGCCCGGTGATGTGGCGGAACTGTTAAAAACCGTCGGCGCGCCGGTTTCCCCTTGTGATGTAAGCGTTGACAGCAATCTTTTACGTGAGAGTATTCTGCTGGCACGGGAGCGGAAGAAGGTTTACACCGTTTTACAACTTCTTGGGGATTTGAATTTGCTGGAAAAATCGCCGTTCCATTAAATTGCGGGCGAACATAGTTCGCCCCTGCAAATACCGGTTAACTTTGCAGGAACTATAGCTTGCCGAATTTGTTTATTCTTTTTTGTAATTGACTCTGTTTATGTTCTTCAAGCTCTTCCTGTGAAAATTGTAAGGTTATAAGATTTTCGCACATCCCTATGCAGTTCATCCTGATTTCTTTCAATATGCAAATAACGCCGCCCTTATTGTAAATACAGTAATCAAATTCGCATTCTATACCCATTAAAATCACCTCAATTTATTTTAGCACCAAATGACGATAAAGTCAATAGCACCAAACGGGATTATTATATAATTTTACATGAGGTGAATTATATGTATTTCCAAAGATTAAAAGATTTAAGAACTGATAGGGAATTGACGCAGTCAGAAATTGGAAAAATTCTAAATATAAGGCAAAATGTTTATTCAAGGTATGAAGTAGGTTATCGCACTCTTCCTATCGAATAT